>Ga0214170_1000324_pt1 | contig 18038 bp, 35 predicted proteins | sample TroBogEpilimnion_2_FD_153008 | JGI IMG/M metagenome (GOLD analysis project Ga0214170, IMG submission 153008) | Freshwater microbial communities from Trout Bog Lake, WI - 27JUN2007 epilimnion | ecosystem: Environmental > Aquatic > Freshwater > Lake > Epilimnion/Euphotic zone | place: Trout Bog... | reverse complement strand
AACAGTTATTGCAGCTCCTCCTTTTCCTGGTAGCTCTGTATTTAAAGTGGGAGCTAAGGGAACTGCTGAGCTTATCGTAGCTAGGGCACTAGCTAATGCCGGTTTACTTCCAGCTAACCTAGTATCAAATGTTCTTACTGCAGAAGAGCTTGCACTTGTTCCGGTATACCAGAGCAAGTATCCAGGCTTGGCTTCAGATAAGAAAAAGGGCGTAATTGGTCAGAACACCTACACCTCTATGGTAGCTAAGGCAGGCTCATGAAGTTATTCCATAAAATCTCAGATTGGGCCGCAGTAGCTTTTGGTTCCCCAGGCTTCTTCTTGTTTCATATTGTCTGGTGGGGTTTCTGGGTAACGGTTCCTGTAGAGCCATTTCCTTATGGCCTATTAACTCTCATAGTGTCTTTAGAGTCTATTCTTCTTTCTGGGTTAATCTTGAATGCGACTAACCGTTCAGGAGATGAAGATAGGCGTATTATCAATAAAGATCTAAAGCTAGATCAAGAGACTCATAACCATATTGAGGAGCTTCGCAGGCATACAGCCCTCATTATGAGCCATCTAGGGGTGAAAGATGATCGCCCATAATTTGCAATTTAATTTGTTAGTGGATATACTAAAGGCAGGAGAATAAGAATGATTAAGTTCAATCTTAAGAGTCCAGTGTCTATGGGTATTGGCAGTTCGGCTGCGTTTAGTGCGTGGGCCGCATCTGGCTTTTCACCGGACTTAAGGCATATTGGTCTTGCAATATCTGCTGGTTTAGCAGGAACTGCACAACCAAGCTATTCTTCCTCCAGCCCGAACGTACAGGCTGAGTCCCATATTGTTACACCTTACGTAAACAATGTAACCACAACAGAGGGAAATAAATAATGCGTATTACTAACTCAGAAAAAGGCCTTGCCGAGCACTACGTCTATGCTACAGCAGCATCAGCAGCACTTCTTTGGTACAAGGGTGGCGCAGCCAACCATAACCTAAAGCATGTTGCATTTGCAGCAGTATTTGGCGTAATCGGTCCAGTCCTTGCTCGTGTTAATACCAAGGGTCTTGTATCTAAGCTTGCAAAGCAGGAGCACCTAGATGCAGCAACAGCTGCAGGTCTAGTAACTGTTGCATCAGCTGTACAAACAGATGCTGAAAAGGCTCTAGCTAACGCAGCTAAGTAACTTATTAACTCAGGGACCGGGGGAATTACACCCCCGGTTTCTGCATTTACGGGTATACTAAAGGCGTCTAAGGAGTAAACATGGCTGAGTCGCATCAAAACTGGCAGTACCTAGGTGCTAGCGGTTTCGTAGGAGCGTACACCACTACAGGTGGTGGCGGTACTCCAGTCGTTCCACGAAGTGAGATGGATTTCCTTCGTATCGGTGTAGGCCGTGCTCCGCAAGCAGAATATCCTGATGGCTATCTTGGCACGATTCGTTCACGTCGTGATGATAAAGGTAAGCCTTATGCAGTTTCAGATACAGTCCTAGACTCTCTTAAGAATCGTCAAAACCAACGTGCCTATCAGCGTGGAGTTCACCGTGGTGAGCGTATTGATCCGGCTCAGTATTTGTGGCCTGAGAATCTACAGCCTGATCGCCGTGTGCAGATTAAGCCAAAGCTTATTGAAGATGACGGCGTTCTAACTATGAATGTTGCTAGGAATTCTCCAAATGCATCTCTTGCTCCAGCACCACATCTTGTTAATGATGGTAAGTCTAATATTTCAGCTAGCGTACCTGCAGAATTTAATCCCCGTACAGCTCAGGCATTCTCACACTTAAAGCCTAGGTGGAGTTAATGGGTCAAAGAGATGAGATGCTAGCAGGAGGCTTTAATCCTGACTTTCAAGGCCGTAGCTTTTCAGTTCACTCACAACAAAAGGGTGTACCTGTAGATGATGACGGTCTACCTTTTATGACGCATCGTGATCTGGGTGGGATCATGGCAAGAAGTGAGCACGATAGTAAGCGTCTTGCTTGGGAGACCGGTATTCATCAGCATATTGAGTACCAGGGCCAAGGAGATAAGCACAGGGTTTGGTTCAGCACACGTGATGTGCAACAACACATCAACTCACTGCAGACAGGCAAGCATCCAGCTACAGCCAACATGTCTAAAGAAGAGCGTGACATGCGTTGGGGTCAGCATAACAATGATTTAAAGCGTAAGCTCGCTAACGCTCAAGCTGCTAGGCAGTCTGCTATTAAAAATGGTAATGCTGTATTTGATACGCATAACCAACCAGATAGAGGAAATGCTGGGTTTGAAAATAGAACCTTTCGTGGCCCTAGAATCTTTACAGATTCCACAGGTGAGACCATGCCTACACATGATTTAAAGACAGCTATTAAGCAAGGCCACTTCAGATCTATTAAAAGAGGGGGAATGTAATGGATCAAGACGGAGTTTATGATCATAGCAAGGGTCGCCCTATTGTAGGAGATGAGCCAGAGCCATCGCTTCTTCGCTATGACTATATGGGCCCATTTTCCTCTATGCAAGAGGGTCTTATGACCCGCGCCCTTTATTCAGTAACTATGCCACCAGCATTGCTTCAGGATATTGTTCGCCCACCTTTGCCACAAGTAAATTTGTTCCCACCACGCTACGGCTACCGTACACGTGAGCTAGGCATCCTGGACGTAATGGATGTCAATGAGGCATTTGAAGAGCCAAATCGTGTTGACTATACTCGTGATCCTGCAGGCTTTGAAGGAACTTCACGAAATACAAACGGGAATATGTTCTGATGGATCCTATCTCTACTGAAACTATCTATGATGGTAGCTCTTTGTGCCGCCGTTGCGGTGCTATTATGACTCCTATGGAAGTTCTTTACAGCTATGATGGAAGAACTTGTCCTACATGCCGTAACGCTAAGATGCAGTCCCATGTTAAACAAGGAATGAGTGAGAAATGAAAGAAAAGAAGCCTAAGATTCAGGGCCCAGATGGTGCCGCTTACAAGGGTTACAAGGTTAAGCAGCTCAAGGTCCTTACAGCATCGGATGTAGCTAAGTCTGAGATGGCAAAGAGCAGCCTTAAAGCTAAGAAGGAAGCTCCTGCTAAGAAAAAGGCTAGCGGTAAGTGAACACCAACCCAGCATTCAGGGATATAGCTATGGCTGCCCAGCAGGGTAGAGATCTACAGGCTATGGGAAACCCGAACTTTCCCAACCCTAGAGGAGCAAATCCAGCTACTACCGTAGCTCCTCCAGTAGAGTCCACAAGAAATGTAATGATTGAGGACCCATCAGTACATGGAAATGGTAGTATTCCTACTAGCTATTTAAGTAATTAGGAGATAGAAATGGTACCTATTCGCCCACGTAAGAAGGTTGAAGCATTCCGTGCACAGGAATGGTCTCCTGATGCAGGTAAAGGCCACGTTAAAGTAATGCATAAGTTTGCACCGTCAAGTCCTCAAGAAGGTCATGAGCGTTTTATCGCTGATGGTCGTGCAGGAATCCAAAAAGGAGAAATGTAATGGCCGTAAATAATTCACGTTCAAATAACTCTTCACTTGAAGAGGGATCAACTGACGGCAAGTATCGTAAGGTTCGTCCTAATACAGAGGTTGCTAAAGGTACCGGTGACGATATCACTCTAGCTAATCGTCGTGGACTACATCCTTATTGGAACTATGATTTCATTGATCAAGAGGCACCAACAATGGTTGCCCCTACTGATATCACAGCTTCGTCTAAGCCACGTACCCCAACACCAGTTGCACATATCATGAACGATCAGATGGGTGCAAACTACTAATGGAGATCGTACCTAACCGTTCCCTTACTAAGAAGAAGATGACACTTGGTGAGTTCTGGGCTAATGAAAAAGCTTGGGATGCAGAACCAGCAGCAAATACCCGCTACACCCTTACAGACAAGGGCCGTGCCGCTACAGCTAACGAGGCTATTGAATCTTCTAAGGAATAACCTATGAGCGATGAAAGCGTATTAGGTGCAGAAGATCTTAATAATCTAGAGGGAAAAAATAGCGGATTTTCTGTAGGTGGAAAGAATAGTAATAAGGGTTATAAGTCAACTAGCAATAGTGAGACCTATGAGTTTACTCCAGCCGATCCTACTCGTGAAGCAAGTGTAAATCAAAAGATCAATAATGGCAAGCGCCCTAAGTGCGAGGCCTCTGATCGTCCACACCCTCCTGCTACTCACACTATTAGATTTGGTAACGATACCATCCCAGTGTGCGACTTCCACTTAGATCAGCTTAAAGATCACCCAGATAGCGGACTTATTGAAAAGCTTGGTGTTTCAGAAAAAGCTAATAACGAAATTCGTAGGCGTGCCTACATCCGTAAATTTAACGCCCGGAATGATTTAGCCGAGGCAATTCACAATGATAATGGGAACAATCCTGATAGCCCAGCTAGACCTGTACCTGTAGTTCAGACTTCCGGACGTCCTAAGCCAAATAGTGACAAGAAGACTGATGAGCTTATTGTCCGTAAATACGGCAATGATTTAGGGATTGATCATGTAAGCGGCGTAATTGATGAGGCCGCTAGGCGTGGTGGAAGGACAGAGTCTCCATACGCTGATTAGGATTTGGCATAGACCAGATTATCGGATATACTAAAGGCAGAAGGAGGCGCAATGTCACTACCTATTTTAGGCGGAGGAGCTAACCCCGCTGATCAAGGCAAAACCTGGACGAACATCAAGGACGAAGGTCCTTATATTCGCCTGCTCTATTGCTATAACTGCAAGACTATTGAAGAATTGCCGGACTTTGAAGGACACCCAGATGATGATGTCCTGTTACAAGTTATGATTGAAAAGCACGAGTCTGCTGGCATTCCACATTCAGGTTTTCTATCAAAGATCGGTATCAAAACCTATTCACGTCCTGAGGTACGCAAACAAGTTATTGAAAACTTGCGTAATAAAGTCGGTGGAGGACTTGCCGATATTGACCCAGACTACTACACTACTAAGGCAACCTTCTATGAAGATGCCATGAAGTGTTTTAATCTTCATCTACGCCCAGTAGAGGGTTGCTATGACTGGAAGACTAAGAACAAGCGTCTAGTTCCTAAGGGAACAGATGAACTTCGTAAAGAGATTGGTCTTGAAAGCGCAGCTAAGTCAGCAAGTACAACCGTGTACCTATGCGACTTCTGTCCTGCTAAGACCTTTGTAGTTGAACAAAACCGTAAAAAAGCCGGACTATACGAATAGGATACAAAATGTCAGAAGAGACAACTACCCCAGATACAGCTGTGCCAACAGATTCTCCAGCCGCACCAACTGCGCCTAAAGTTGCCTATGGTTTTGCAGTACTTATCACAGAAGATGGCGATGTATTTGTAGAGCGTAAGCCAGATGTATTTAACCTTGATGTAGAGCGAGAAGCTAGCCTTATTGAGGTTCGCCGTTATGCATCAGAGATCCTTATGGATCTGCAGGCACAATCAGCTGCCGAATATGTAGCTTTAAAGATGGCAGTGCAGCAACCTAACGCATAATTTTTCTACTCAAGCCGTGACGTAATGACGATGAGGGTGGAGAATAAGCGTATGGAATATGGAGACTTCTTAGGAGAGGCTCCGGTGATTACACCGGGGTCTACCTCCTATTTCAGTGCACCATCCTTAGTCTTAGACCCCACTCTCTTCCAAGGTGAAGAGCTAAAGAACTGGGTACGAACAGGCATCCTATCAATGCTATTTGAATACCTAGGTAGAAACTTCACTGCACCGCATAAGTGGACCAGAGCTTGGCTAGCCGGCTCTGGTGTCTCTTACCAGTGGGAAGCATCAAGAACTCCAGGAGATCTAGATTGCTTAGTTGGAATTGATTACGTTAAGTTTCGTGAGAACAACCCAGAATATGTTGGGTTCTCTGACGTAGAGATCGCAAAAGAACTCAATGAGGGGTTCAATGCAGAGCTTATGCCTAATACTTCTAATTGGGAAGGCTATGAGCTTACATACTATGTAAACCCACAGTCTGACATTAGGGATATTAATCCTTATGCTGCCTATGATCTTATTGCTGACCTATGGACAGTAAAGCCTGATACTAACCCACAACCTCCTTACAGCCGTGCTTGGGAAAACTATGCACAGCGTGATCACGACACAGCTGTAGAGATGGTTAACCGCTACAAAGATGCTCTCAATGAGGTTAGGAATACTTCTAACCCAGCCTACAGAGTTAATGCGGAGCGTAAGCTAAGATTAGCTATGGAACAAGCTGCAGCATTTTATGATGACATTCATTTAAGTCGTAAGAATGCATTCAGCAAAACTGGTTCAGGTTACGCTGACTACAACAACTATCGTTGGCAGGCAGGAAAACGTTCCGGTGCAGTCCAGGCTTTAAGAACTATTAAAGATAATTTAACAAACTTTAATGCCGGTAAACAAAAAGAGCTCTACGGCATAGAGCTACCAAATACTGACGTATTGATTAGGAGGTCACTTCGTGGCAAATAAAGAGCAAAAGGGCAACGCAAATACTAAGAAAGAAGCAAAACTCTCTCTTAAAGAGAAGCGTGAAGCTAAGAAGTTGAAGAGCGAAAACAAGTATAAGTAACTATAATTAATCCATGGCTAATCCATGGCAGTGTGTGTTATGTGACAAAGTATACGTGGTTGCTTCCCTAGCAAGACATTGTGAGCAGAAGCATTTGGTTGAAGAAGAGGACAAAAATGGCAACAGCACTGGTATCTCTAGAAGGGGTACTAATGACGGAGGTCGGGGATCCAATCCCTGATGGTGTAAGACTTTACCGTGTTATAGCGGAGCACTACCGAACTGTCCTTACATCTGACATGTCGGTCCAGAAGACAGATCACTGGCTTCGTAGCAATATGATTTTTGGCTATGCTGACATCTATGATGATAGGTATTTCTTTGAAGGACAAGACCTACGTCATCGCCAAATTGACTATGCCATGGCCCAGGGCAAGGTAGAGCTATTTATTGATGCAGATGCAGATTACTGCGCCTATGCCCTATCTAAGGGAATTCCATCACTTATGTTTGCTAATCCTAAGTTCGTTAGGAGCAAGCGCCCTGTAAAGCCCTGGGAAGATCTACGCTCTGAAGTAGAACGCCAAAGGCTTGCTCTTCTTGATGCCCACCTAGGTAGTAGTACCAAACGGTTTGAATGAACATTGTCTTCATGGGCGGAGAAGTACCCAGTCATAGAACTCTCCTGACCGGTGTCGGGGCTAAACACATAAGCATCAATTATCATAGGTTAGTTAAACGTGGCTTGCCTAAGACCAAGGATTACATCCTAGCTGAGCGCTTTCCTGAAGATGTAAAGATCTATCTGGATGGCGGCGGTCATAACATCAATGACCTGAACATGACAGAGCGTGAGCTAGAAGACTATGCGGCTGACTACCAGGATTTCCTGGCTATCAATGCCGATAGGATCACCATGGCTACCGAGCTGGATGCTAAAGCCCTTGGACAGAACTGGATCAATTACCAGAGGAAGACCTTTGGTGAGGAGTTTGGTCTGGACAAGTATGCTGTTGTATGGCACCAGGAAACGGGCCACACAGGCCTTTACAGCCTAGCATCTCAGTTCCCTAACGTCGCACTGCTAGGTGAGTCTTTGGAGGACGATACGAGCCTGTCAGCACGTTCTAGGGCCCTTCTAAGTCAGTTCCCTGACCTTGAGTTCCACGGAATTGCCTGTGCCAAGCCTGACAACCTACGCCAGGTCCCGCTAGCCACGGCTAGTACTCTTTCATGGCTAAGTCCAATGATGAGAGGCGAGACAATTGTGTGGGACGGCACTAGACTAGTCCGCTATCAAAAGAAGCAGAAGGATCAAGCTCGTCCCCGTTACAAGGCGATCATCGAGCGAGCTGGCCTAGACTTCGACAAGATTATGAATGATGATAGTAACGAGGTAACCCGCCTCGCTATTTGGTCCTACCTTCAGTTGGAGAAGTCTTTGAACAGTAAGTTATCTGATCACAGTGGTGGAATGGATGACCCAGGTCTAGCGGAAACCAGGGGTCTGGATCCTGATAACAGAGGGGTTGAGGTGCGGAAACATTCTGCCCCCAAAGCTCCTGAAGACACCATTACATTGCCCGTTTTTGGCGTTAAGACCAAGACAATTTTGGAGAAAGACGAGAACGGAAGAGACGTAATCTCAGACGTTCCAGTGCTAAACAGCACCCAGACTTCTTTCCGCCAATGCAATAGTTGCTTTGTTGCAGCTAACTGTCCGGCTTTCGAACCGAATAGCAGTTGCAAATTCAGCCTTCCAGTTGAGGTCAAGACCAAGGATCAACTCAAAGGATTATTGAACGCAGTTATTGAAATGCAGGGCGCTAGGGTCGCTTTTGCACGTTTTGCTGAAGAATTGAACGGTGGATACCCTGATCCAAACACCGGACAAGAGATTGACCGCCTATTTAAATTGGTAGGCGAAGTCAAGAAGTTAGAAGAGAATAAAGAATTCATCCAGATCACAGCTCAGCGTCAATCCTCTGGCGGTATGCTATCGGCTCTCTTTGGAGACCGGGCCAATGTACTTAAAGAGATCCCCGGTGGGGCAATAAGTGAGGGTGAAGTTAGCAAGATTATTGACCAAGGCCTAAACGGATAGGACCTGTTAACAGTCCAAATACTACAAGAAATGGGTGATGTGTGTTTTCCTTTAAACTCGCAGATGATTTTGTAACTTCCTACCGCTCAAAGAAGGTGCCATGGGGTTACCAAGATGCTGCCGGAAACTCTCTCGGGGAGATTACCTTTCTCAGGACGTACTCTCGTCTGAAGGAAGATGGAACCAAGGAAACTTGGGTAGATGTATGTGAGCGTGTCATCAATGGCATGTACTCCCTTCAAAAGGATCACGCAAAGCAGAACCGACTCCCATGGTCGGATATCAAGGCTGCCACCTCAGCCAAAGAGGCGTTTGACCGCCTATTCAATCTTAAGTGGACCCCACCTGGACGTGGCCTATGGATGATGGGTACCCCACTTGTTAATGTTCATAAGAACTCTGCAGCGTTGCAGAACTGCTCCTTTGTATCTACAGACTCAATGACTAAGATCAACCCGGCTAAGCCATTTGCCTTCCTCATGGAAGCATCAATGTTGGGTGTAGGCGTAGGATTTGACGACAAGGGCGCAGACAAAGACTTCACAATCTACGCACCCGAAACAGGAGATCCCTATGTCATACCAGACACCAGAGAAGGATGGGTTGAATCCACATCCGCTCTCATCAATGCTTACCTCCGACCAGATACGAAGGCTCCAGTATATAGTTACGAAGAAATTAGAGAAGCAGGCACGCCAATCAAAACTTTCGGAGGAAAAGCTTCCGGACCAGAACCGCTAATCAAGCTTCATAAGCATATTGCTAAGCTCTTTAATAACAGAGCTGGTGAGAAGCTTACTCGCAGAGATATCGCAGACATCGGTAACATGATGGGTGTATGTGTAGTTTCTGGAAACGTTCGACGTTCAGCTGAGCTACTCATTGGTCGTATTGACGATGAAGAGTTCCTGAATCTTAAGAACCACGAAGTATTCCCTGAGCGTAATGCTTACGATCCAACAGGTGAGAATAACGGTTGGGGTTGGATGTCTAACAACTCAGTAGAAGCCTATGTAGGTCAAGACCTATCTCCTATCATTGATGGCATTGCCCGCAATGGTGAGCCTGGCGTTATCTGGATGGATGTAACTCGTAAGTACGGCCGCCTAGCTGATCCAGAGAATAACAAGGACTGGCGTGCTGCAGGATATAACCCATGTGCTGAACAATCATTGGAATCAATGGAGTGCTGTACATTGGTAGAAACCTACATCAACCGCCATGACAGCCTAGAAGACTTCAAGCGCACGCTTAAGTTCGCCTATCTCTATGCCAAGACTGTAACTCTTATCCCTACCCACTGGGAAGAGACTAACGCCATCATGCAGCGTAACCGCCGTATCGGAACATCAATCTCCGGTATTGCCAACTTCGCTGACACAAAGGGCTTGCCTTTACTCCGTAAGTGGATGGACGAGGGATATCAGATCGTTCAAGCCTATGATAAAAGCTACTCTGAGTGGTTGGGTATACGTGAGTCAATCAAGACTACAACGGTCAAGCCTTCAGGCACAGTTTCTATTCTAGCCGGTGAGTCTCCAGGAGTTCACTGGACACCGGGTGGAAAGTACTTCTTGCGTACTATGCGCTTTAGTAAGAATGATCCAATGCTCAGCCTATTTAAGATGGCTAACTATCGGGTTGAAGATGCTGAGAGCGACCCAACAGGCACCTCAGTTGTTTACTTCCCTATTAAAAGTGATGCTGAACGCTCAGAGCAGGATGTCTCTATCTACGAGAAGATGGCTTTGGCAGCTACAGCGCAGCGTTATTGGTCTGATAACTCAGTATCGGTAACAATTAGCTTTGATCCTAAGACAGAAGCAAAGGCTATCGGAACTGCCTTGCATATGTACGATGGTCAGCTTAAGACTGTTTCATTCCTACCTATGGACAATGGTTCATACGCTCAGATGCCGTACACTAATAGTAATGCGGATGAGTATGAAGAGGGTAGAATGACTCTGTTCCCGATTGACTTCAAGGGAATCTATGAAGGTATGGGTCTGGATGCCGTAGGCGAGGCTTACTGTACTACAGACGCATGTGAAGTAAAACTAATCAAAGACAACGCCTAAGGAGAAACATGTCAGACGAACTCAACCCAGACCTATTTGATGAAGACTTTGAAGATGACTTTGAAGACGGATTCGACGACTTCGACTTCGATGAGGATGACCTTGACGACATTGAAGATGGTCTAACTGACCCAATCGAATAGGCGCATAAGGCGCCCAACACAAACATTAGCCCCGACTCAATTAAGAGCCGGGGCTTTTGCTTGCTTATTTATTCTGCAATGAACTTACCTGAGTTATCAGTTAGCTCAAAGTAGTTAACATCGGATACCTCTGTATCCTCATACCCATCAATCTCATCCGGGTATGTTTGACCGTTAATCAGATCATCGTAGATCTCACGAGCATGGGCTGCGTCTTCTGCTTCGAAGATCAAGGTGCCTTGACGTGTGCTGTCGAACTGTACACGGAACTTAGCCATTGTTTTCCTCCTTGTATTGGCATTCACATTCTCTTGTTTCAAACGTGTCATCATCTAAATACCACATAGCTATCCCGGACCCATAGCACATACTGCAGGTCCGGGGGATTACTGTTTCCATATCCATCATGCATCAGCCTTCCATGTTAGCTCACCTGATAGATGGGTTGGCTTACCTAGGTCATTTGTGGCCCCAACTACCATCTTGATTGACTTGCGTGGTGTGTTCTCAATAACCCATTGCTTCAAGAAACGCTTTGCAGCAGATGGGTTGGCCCATGCAGAATGTGTAGGCCTATCAGATAGATGATTCTCAGTGATGGTGAGAAGCCATGCTCCACCCTTTTCTACTGACAAGTTCTTGGTTAGTGTTGCCTTTAGTGTCTTTGTTACTTTAGCCATGTTGCTCTCCTTATAGTTTGACTTTCTGATTAAATCCTACGTGCTTTAAGTCACGCATGATGTTTTTGCCTGCTCGTGGATCCCCAAGGCTTTGTGCCCCAAAGAATACCGATTTACCTGTATTAGGATTAACAACCTTAATATGTTGTTTACCCGTCTTTCTAACTTGATAGCCAGCAGTCTCCAATGCACCTACCAGCTTCCGTATCTCCTTTGTTTTTATATTAAGAGACATGTCATTACTACCCCCTTATAGTTTCTAGCTTCTCTATGTATGCTTCCTCGCCAGGTCTATCCAGGCCTGACTTAGTTGTTACTACCCATTCTCCTATGTTGCGGTCGTAGACCTTAAGACACCAGTCACTACCGTTAGGATCTTTTGGGTTATCAATACGCCACTTCTTCAGCTTTACTCTGAAGGTGACACGTACCTCATACAGGTCATCATCACTCATTTATCCTCCTGACATCAGTTTAACCGAATTGTTTGTGTTCGTCAAACCCCCTCTTCTGCAATTGTTACGTCTTCCATGCAAGCAGCTACAACTTTAGCATCCAACTCTTCTCTCATCATAGGTAGGGCTTCTGCCGGTACCACGTCTAGCATGCGATCAACAAGCTGAGCTAATGGGTATTCCTTGTCTACATCTAGGGCATACTCAATCATCTTGACTGCTGAGTCCACATTGCCACGTTCATATTCAAACACGGCATTGATTGTGATAAATGGCACACCATCTTCAGCCGTAGTATGAATAGCCATATACCGTACGAACTCAATGGATTCTTCCATGGTAAACCTAGCTGGCATACCCATTACCCAGTCACGTACGCTTAGGTCATTGTTGACTGCATAAATAACTTTTTCAAGCCTTTCATCTTCAAGAGGAATGATGTTATTGATGCTCTCTGCAATGAGAGTTACTGCTTCCTTGCGTGTTGTAGTTATCATTTTTTATCCTTTTTATCAGTTGTACGGAATGTACCTTCTGGTGTTGGCCATTGGTATGGCATGTCATCAGCCACATCAAAGTCATAATGCTCAGGGAGCTTACGCTTTAAATTAGACTGATGGCTCTCATGAAACTTATCTGCACCCAACCACCAAGGCTTCTTGACTGGCTTGAGCTTGTACTGCTTCATGAGTTCTATTACCTGTTGCTTGGTGTTATCCACATAGCCACGTTTGACCCACTCATCACAGATGGTGATGGTGTATTTGGCTAGTAGACCTTCGTGACCCCGCCACATTACAGCAGCGGGGTGATTACGCCACCCCACAGTTAGACCCAGGTTGGCCCTCAGAATCTGCAACGCTTCTACACGCTGCTTGCCGAGTCTCCTATCGTCTAGGGATTGAGCTACTTGCTTGAAGTCTGCATAGGGCAGAAATGTATTTACCACTACTCCTCCTCATCTCCAAAGTAACAGTCCCAGCAGGTAACTCTTTGACTGTGTACAACATAGGAGTCGTCTTGGCCTAACACATCTTCACATAGACTGCATGTAATCATTCGTCCTCCAATAGCATAGGGATAAGATCCTCAGCCCCGTGCTTGATTAGTAGATTGCGTACGATTTCTTTGTTTGTGTTGAGCTGCTCAATCTCACGTTGTCTAAGCATCTCGCTAAGCCATTGAGCAGGGTCTGCTTGCCTTAGTTTGTCTGTAGTCATACTAATGCACTCAGTGTAATTGAGTTGTCCTGTGCCCACTCCAATGGCTCAGAGATAGCCTCAATGGTTAGATTAGATCCACCATCAGGTACTTCATCTGATGCATGTAGCAGGAACATCTGTGCACTATCATAGTCATTGAATGGACCTATCAAAGTCTCAGTGAGACTGTCAAATACTACGAACATTATCTTCCTCTCTTTCTGATTGCACCCGTAACTACCGCCTTGGCAAACGGGAGTAGATCACGACCATTTTGTACACGGCCAAAGATATCTACGCCATGACTGAACTTATCGTCTGTATACCCATAGCGTTCTTTGTACCAGTCCATTTCCCTATCAGCCATGATTAGAGTCATGTTTGTTAGGATTCCACGCTTGGAGATACGATTGATGACTTCATCATTCTTATCTTCCTCAAAGACACCATCGGTAATCATGAACAGCATCTTATTCTTTTTACGTGAAGACATTAGCAGCTGCTCGGAAGCCAGTAATGATGCATATGGATTAGTTCCACCACTGCCATAGATGAACTTGTAGTTTGTCCTATCTGCATGCTCCTCACGACGGTAAGCCATCTCAGTCTCATCATCAAATGCATAGACTGTGACTAGACCGCCGATGCTCTCAAGAGCACGCTTGATAGTCCAAGAAGCAATTGAGGCTTGAGCATCATTGCCACCACTCATAGAGCCAGAACGGTCTACGAGGATAACGGCCTCAATGTCAGCACCATCAGTACCTTCATCCCAACGATCAAAGGCTTCGTCAATCTCACAGCCTCTGATTACACGTTGGACATTGAGCCTACCGCTTGCTTCTTCCTTGTGCCATGCTGGCTCGCATTCATCACGCAGACGTTCTAGTTCACGTGCGAACTTGCGATAGGTCAGCATTGCATCAGCAGGTACGCTGGTCATATCGAACCTACCTTTCTTGATAGCATCGTTGTGCTTACCATCACCACCAACGATTACCTTCTGCTTAGTTTTGATATCGGCTTGTACATCCTTGCGGGATAGCACATCGTCAATAACATCCTCAAGCATAGTTTTTACGCTATCAGGGATACCACCAAGACTTTCATGATGACCAGTGCCAGCTACAGGAGCTGGTGGCTGATAGTCTTCAGCAGTTTTATCTGGTTTTTCATTAGCCATATCCAACGCATCTTCAATTGTCTTGGGTGCATTGTTGGTTTGATTGTTTGTGTTGGACGGCTTACCTGAGTCAGGCTTGCCTACGTTACCACCACGCTGTGCATCTCGTTCCTGTGTCTTGCCAGGCTCAGGGCGACCTTTAGTTACTGGATCACGACCTGTACATGCATTCATGCCTTCAGGCATTTTGTCAGTCCACTTATTAAGGACTTCATCATTGAAGCGTTGGATGAGTTTCTTGCCCCTATCGTAGTCACGAGGAAAGGCAAGAGTACGATACTCATCCACGATGTCAGCAATCACAGGGATAAGTTCCTGTTGAGCAAACATATCTCTGAATGCATCACGCACTTCAACGGGTAGATATCTGCGACCACGCACCAGCATGTAGTTACCTACAGCATCCTGGGGTGTGCGGGCAAGCCACCTAGCCACTGTTGCAGTTAAGAACGGTGCGATAGATGGATACCTACCTACAAGCAGAGTCTCAATGCGTTGATCCTCTAGCATATTGGCTGCTTGCATCATGTCATTCTCAAGCACCCACTTCATGAACACTGTACCTTTGCGAGGTGTGTACAGATGGTGGGCTAACTCGTGAAAGTTGAGGCCATTGACTTGAGCCAATGCCTCTAGGTCTATCTCATCAATTTCTGAAGCATTGATGTAGATAGCTGCACCATCAGACCACGCAGGTGCTGGGCCGTCGGGCATTACGTGAACCAATACAGGATCACCGGTGATTACTCTGTCCGCTTGTTCATACACACGGCACAGAGCATTGAGCCTTACAGAGCGTAACTGATCATCTTCCGTACGCTCTGCTTGCCATCTATCATTTAAGTCTTCGTCGAACATTTATTGCCTCCTTAGACTGTTGCTTGTGATTGTGCTACCCAAGACTTGAGTTGCTCATCAAGCGTTGGTTCTGCTTGGGCTTCCTCATGATTGATCTCTGGTGCAATACCAAAGTCATCTTGGATGTTGTACTCGTGAGTCTGGAATACCAAACGCACAGATGCTTGCTCCTCTGCACCAAAGTGAGCGATGAAGTTCTCAACTGCAAACTCATAACCTAACTTAGTTACAAAGTCACTGAACTCAATCAGCATATTGGTAGAGATTGGTGTGTCGTACTGACCCTTAGCAGCCTCTGCACGAAGTTGCTTGACAAGAGTACGAAGAGCCTTGCTGTTAACCAACTTCTCCTCAACTGCATCATCATAATCCCACGACAGTTGAATGTCGAAGCGGTTACGCATCGCAAAGTTGAGGGGAGTTGTACCCACGTAATCTGGATTCATAGTCGCAAAGATTGTTAGATCAGGGTGGGCTGTAATAGTCTCACCCATATGGTCTAGCAATGTGATAGTACGACGACCATCAGTTAGTGGATATAGAGTTGTATAGATCTTAGGGCTAATGAAGTTCATCTCATCTAGTAGCAACACGCCACCGTTACGAACCACATCGGTTACTGGACCATCAATCCAACCATAGCCACCGTTACCATCAGGAATAAAGCCACCAAATAACTGGCGAGACTCCATAGATGCGTTACCAGATACTGTAGCCATACGCAAGCCACGTTCAGCAGCCCACGCTTCTACAGCTGTAGTCTTACCGGGACCGGTTGGGCCATAGATAAGAACATTGATACCATCAGCACGAGCTGTGTCAAAGATGCTGAAGTCTTCAACACCATAGACTGTGCGATGAATATAGCGATCAGCTAAGTGCTGGGGAGGCACTGTAGATAGTGAAACATTGAACGCAGGCGCAGCAGCTGTAGGCTGAGGTGCATCGTCCATTGTTTGTGTTGGAACAGGAACGACTAGCGGGCTAGTTGTTGCTCGGTTATCTATCACGTATTCCTCCAGGTTGTCATCTCCTACCTCAATTTGAGAGTAGAAATTAGTTACGAAATCCATTACATCAGGTTCAACATCTATAATGGATTTGTTGTGTGCACTTACTGCCTTGGTAGTTAGGACTGGAGAATAGCCCTTGCTATCAATGGCACGTATATCTGCTGCTGTCACATAGACACCAACAGGCTTGCGAGTTGTTGCCTCGTCAGAGCCTACATTTTGCTCTAAGTTGTCTAGATCTGTTAGCTCCCACTTGTTGTGAGTGCCCTTAGTACCGTCAGTTAAACGGGACCAGATCTTTACTTCACCTTTATATGGAACCACCAATATCTGACGACGGTGATTACCCATAGTAGGCTCGTATGATTCAATGAACATTGAGATGTCCATCATTCGTCCTCCTCTTTCCAGGCCGAGTCTAGCCTGTCTTGTATTACCGTAGCAACAGCGAATGCTAATTGCTTTTCCTTTGGCCACTCAGTAATGAGTTCGTAAAGGAATCCTTCGTGTTCAGCTTTATCCATTATCTTTGACACTTGAATGCATGCAAAGTTTAAGAACTCTTCACGCTCTGCCTCAGGAATCATGTTTAGACTGAACTCTTCTTGCTCATCTCCACATTCGTGGCACATGATCTTTCCTTTCTATTGTAGTAAGGCTGGCTTACCTTCGATGCCTGCAGGGAAATCCGGACCCGCAACTTTGGCTCAACCTGCGTCGCACAAAGTAACGTACCTTTGTGGCTGGTTTAATTGCGTACTCGTCTATAGGGGTAAGAGATATGCGAAGAGGTTGGCTTAGCCAGCCCTACTTATTTGCTATTGCTTATTCAGTTACAGCTTCGTCCATCCGGTCTGCATTACTATCGTTGCCACCATCAGAAAATAGGAGGTCATTAATACCGGGTTTAAAACGATTGAGGACAATACGGGGGCGACTATTGCGCCGCTGTGTTGCCTCATAGCAACCAAGGTACGTTTCGTGATAGAACTCATAGGTATGAAACCGTGAGTTGTAGATTTGTGTGTAGGTTTGTTTCTTACCTACAACTTGTCCACAGTTACCACAATTTATGTAGTCATGGTCACCCTGTAACTGTCCGGCTGTGTCTGGCTTTTGGTCCATGTGGTTCCTTTCTTAGCCGTTTGTTTGTGTTGGTTACGCTAACAACGACGCTGACATAGCGGTGCTGTTGCGTAGCAACTCTTTGAAGGAGCTTGGAGACATACCGTTGGCTAGGCCAACAGCAATGTTCTTAATCAAGCTGCTTTGTGTAGTTGGGGGAAGACGTAGGATAATTGCTGTTGCTAGCGAAGGTTGATCCTGAGCATAGGCAAGGGCTGCAGCATATTCTGCATACCTAACCAAGTTAGGCTCATCATTTGGATGAGACTTAACCGCTTGGATAAATACCTCTAGCACCTGTGGGCCAGCATCAATAACTTCATGGAGTATTGCATCCCTAAAGTTAGTATTAATTGCTGTGGTGCCTATCAATGACTGAGGCAAAGCTCTTGCTTTAAGCAAGGTTACATTCTCTGCTACAGACGTTGGATTCATCGTTGTTGCCATCATGTCATTGATGGGCTCAGATAAATCATAAGCAACAAAGTCCTTATATTGATTGGACATGGTTTGCTAACATCCTTTCTAGTTCAGTTAGTGGTTTCTTATAGATGTTGCCATTCTGTACTTTGATTGGGGAACCATCCCAAAGTACAGAAACCTTGTTTGCGCCATACAGGCGTTTCTTTGTACCGCTGCAGCTATAGCAAACTTGAGCACGTTTAATAGTATGTCCTTTGATAGTGCCGTGCTCACATG
>Ga0214170_1000322_pt1 | contig 18096 bp, 37 predicted proteins | sample TroBogEpilimnion_2_FD_153008 | JGI IMG/M metagenome (GOLD analysis project Ga0214170, IMG submission 153008) | Freshwater microbial communities from Trout Bog Lake, WI - 27JUN2007 epilimnion | ecosystem: Environmental > Aquatic > Freshwater > Lake > Epilimnion/Euphotic zone | place: Trout Bog... | reverse complement strand
TTCTTTTAAGTCAGCACCATCAATCAACATAAAATACAACTTGGTTGTACCTTCTTCAATCTGCGGTTTAAAAATATATTCCAAATCTTCTAATATCATAGTTCAACTCCAAAATGTTTTACAATCTCATTTGAATAATCAGCAATAGAAGCCAATAAAAAGACCTGTTCTTGTTCAGAATGATTATTGATATAATGCTTTGCTAAAACATCACCTCTTTCAATAAATTCCCTAACAAGCAACTCGGCCAACTTCTGCCCACGACCTGCCATGTCAGGTGCCGCATAGCCAGCTTCAAGCATGAGTTCTTTTAATTTTTCGTTCATTTTACTTCTCCATTTCTTTTATATTACAGCTACAAGGATACAGAAAAACGCAACAGAGCCGTTAAGCATAGCACTCTTATACTTGCGATGAACAATTGAGTCTAGAGCAAATGCCAAATTGACTATGCCCAAAACTAAGTTTAATGTTGTTAATGAGTCCATGATTATGTGTGCCTTTACAAAAGAGTTACAAGTGTTACAAAGAATAGAGTGTATAAGTGCTAGCTATACACAATAGCCCTGCTACTCACTCTAATGCACACAGTATATGATCTTTAGACTATGTAGTCAAGAGCTGGAATATGCTTGATGTCCGAATCAATTAATATAACCCAGCTATGATAAGACTCTGGAATCCAAATACGTATGCCCATGCCCGCTAGTGTACTGATATGTCCAGCCCATCCATCTGCGCTTAGAGCCAGTTGAAAGAGTCTGTCTTGCGTGGCTAGTGAAGCCCTACTGTGATAACAACGTATAAGCATAGTTGAGTATTTACAAACAGGACAAATGAAGTTATAATAGTAACTTTAAACACTAACAGAAAGACACAATCATGCCCGTAAAAGCCTTAGAAGGTAGCATTACCAGTTGGAAGGATCGCCCAATTTGTCAAGTAGAAGGATGCTGTAATCCTGCTATGTACTCATATCAGTATGACGATGGTACATGGAAATGGCGAGTTAGACATGGTAAAATCATCTGCTCAGCACATCACAATAAGTCATGGCATCCCACACTAAAACATCGTAAAGATCACTGTGAAAACAGATCAGGGTTTTTGGGCTACAAGTGTACTACTACTATATTCTGGGAAGGTATGCTGGATGTAGACCACAAGAATGGGGACCCGAGCGACAATCGCCCACGTAACCTGCAGACTCTGTGCAAATGCTGTCACGCTTATAAAACACATTTGAATAAAGACTACCTAACAGAAGGGCGCAAGGCTAAAGGCTTTACCAGTAGCTATAAGTAAGACCCCGCTGTACAAGAGAGCTCTGCGATCTCTAAGGGTGTGGGCTAGTGTGAAATTTACTTTGTTATAGGGTAAAAATTTACTTTGTTATTATCGGAAGGTAAGGTGGAAATATAATGGGAAAGTAGAAAAAAAGTATTTTGGCATAGCCCCTCTCCAAAATGGTTTTGTCAATCTAAAACTGCATATTTTCCTACAGTTCGTTACTTTTATGCCACATTTTCCCTAATTTGGAGGCCAGAATCACCCCAAAATGACCCCAGAACCCCACCGTTTTCTACCGTTTCTGACCCCTTTCTACGGCCATTTCATACTTGACCAGACCCCGCCGTAGAGTGTATAATTACTATACTTAAACTATAAAGGAAAGGTGGTAGCACTATGTATAAGTTTAGACTGTGGGTCAGACTTAATCAACTACAGACTACACACGTTGTGATTCAAGCTGACAATGCTCTATATGCTCGACAGCTAGGTGAAGCACAGTATGGTGTAGGTAATGTGCTTAACTACACACAAATCAATGATTGATAACCCTAACGATATACTACACACAGACCCCGCTGTACAGGCCTTGGCCTCGGGTATGGGGGTTGACCCCGCTGTTATGCATGCATACAGTTTGAAGGAATGGACTAAGCATACTGATCGGGACATTGGGATCATACAGAGCCGGGGGCTTGGGGATCTGTTTATAGCACTTCCCATTGCGGGTTCGTACAGGGATCAAGGCTATACTGTACACTGGCCTATCTGTGAAGAGTTCTATGGCACTATGGTCATGGCCGCTCCCTGGGTACACTGGCTACCTGTTAAGACTGATCCGCAGGGCTTGTTTTTCTATGATCGGCCCATGACTGCTCTAAAGTATAATGTACTTGAAGAGAATATTGTAAACTTGTATCAGTATTTGAGCAATCGCCCACAGGACAGTGATCCAGCAATATTTCCTATCTTAAAGTTTGATCAGTACAAGTACGCTAAAGCCGGGGTGCCCTTCTTGCGTAAGTGGACTTTGGCCAATTATATTACACGTAATGCGGAGGCTGAGGCAGTATTGAAACAGCAGGTTGTGCCCAAGGGGGTGCCCTATGTTGTTACACATTTGAAAGGATCTACAGCGCAGGTCACACTAGATTTATCGGATATTGAAGCGCAGGGTGTTAGCATTGTAGAGATCCGTGAGGGTGTTACTGATAATGCTCTGGACTGGCTAGGTGTTATAGAGGCTGCAGAGGCAGTCTACATGATTGATAGTGTATACAGCAATCTAGTGGATCAGCTGGGGTTTGCTGTGGAGAAAACCTTCATACGCCGGAGCAAAATGGACTTAACGCCTGTACTAGGTGGAGACTGGCAGTACATGGCGCCGTAATAAGACGTATTCGCATCACGGGAGTGCCAGGGGTGTTGTTAAAATACAACACCTTTTTTCTTGACAATGTGTCAAAATGGGGTTATAATATACTTACACTAACACAAAAGGAGCAGATATGTTTTTTATAAATGATGCAGGTGCAGAAGTTCACAGTGAGCTTACACACGATTATAGTGCAGCTGCAGAAGCACTAATAGACGAGGGAGCTGACTGGGGCGACGTAGCAGAACAATTTACAGAGCGTTTTAAAGCTAGTATAAGCGACTTACACGACAGCGAAGAAGATGTGGGAGCTGTCATGCAGTACTTTAAAAATGGCGAGCTTGTAGCGTATTTTGACTACGAAAACTTCTGGGGTACAGTACTGTAAGCAAATGCTAACTTAGGGCACTCTTTGGGTGCCCATTTTTTATCCTGTTATTTGCGCAATATTTTGCGCATTTTACAGGCATTTGCGCAATATTTTGCGCAAGGATGTTTTCGGTTGACAAAGTGGTAAAATGGGGTTATAATACATACATGACACAGACACTTACACATCGCAAGAAACGCTCAGATCGCAATCACATTGTCTATGAGCTCGTAGTTAACGGCAAGAACTATATTGGTGTTACAGCTAAGACAGAGACTACAGTACAGAAGAGCGTGAAGGCTCGTGCCGCAAAGCATTTCTATCGTGCTAAGACAGAAGACAAGAACTGGCTCTTATGCGCCGAACTTCGTAAGCTCAACAGCAAAGATGAAATAGAGATCTTAGTGCACGCTGTGATTCGCGGCAAAGCAGAAGCACACCGAACAGAGGTTGCTATTCGTCGAGCTGTCAAGCCCACACTGAATACAGACGTACGGGGAGACTAATAACCCTAGGGGTTGACAGGGTATTGGTTTTACCGTATAATAGACACATACACTAAAAAGGAGCGACAATGTTTAAATTACTTTCTACAGCAAATCCCAAAATTCAAAAGGGAACTAAACTAGGCTATCTTTCTTTTATCTTACACCTTGCGCCTAGTACTTTAAGCGGTAAGAACACTTGCCCTAAGGCTACAGCAGGATGCGCGGCTGCATGCTTGAATACAGCAGGGCGCGGTGGCATGTTCAAGAAGGGTGAGAATACGAACGCTATTCAAAAGGCACGTATCCGCAAGACTGTACAGTACTTCTTTGCACGTGACGAGTTCCTAGCAGACTTGGAAGCAGACATCCGTAAGGGTATTAAGTTTGCAGAAAAGCAAGGGTTAACTCCTGTCTTCCGCTTAAATGGTACTAGTGACTTGAGCGTAGAGAAGTGGGGCATTATTGAGAAGTTCCCCACAGTACAGTTCTATGACTACACTAAGGTCTTAGGACGTAAGGTTGCGCATCTCCCAAACTATCATTTAACGTTTAGTGCAGCAGACGGCAACGATGCTGACGTGGCTAAGGCTATTGAGCAGGGCATGAACATCGCTATGGTGTTTGATGCGCTCCCAGACACTTACATGGGCTTAGAGGTTATTAATGCTGACGAGCACGATTTGCGCTTCTTAGACAAGAAGGGTGTGATTGCTGGGCTTAAGGCTAAGGGCAAAGCGAAGAAAGATACTACAGGCTTCGTGCGCAAGACAATTATGATGGAGGTAGCATAATGAAGTACCGAGTAATGACAGAGGTTAGCTCGTTTGAAGACGGGCGCCCTTTACTACATGAAACAGACAATATTAAAGAAGCTCGTAGGGAGTGCCGGGAATGGGCTGAATGGGACGACATCTTTGTGTGGGTAGAGGACGAGGACGGTGATATTATCTATTCAAGGGACGGGGTGTCAGCATGAAGACTAATGACATAATACAGTGGGCAGGGACTGCCTGCTTCATGGTAATGTATACCATGATGAGTCTTAACATGTATCCTTGGAACATTCTGGCAGGATTCTGCGGGGGTGCCTTGTACATGGTATGGAGTCTGCGTGTGGCAAATAAGCCACAGATGGTTACTAATGCTGTAGGAATAGCCATATGCCTTGTAGGGTTATATAAAGCATTTGGTTGACAAGGGTGCCTAAGGCCGCTATAATACACACATAGACACTAAAAAGGAGCGAACTATGTTAAACGATTTATTAGATGCTTTCGTTTTTACAGCACCCCTGTGGATCTTGTTGATCGGGATGCTAATGGCAATCATAGCCATTGACGGAATGAACTAAAGGCAGTATAATACACACATACACTAAAAAGGAGCTAAGATGATTACAGAAGCACTAGAGACAGTTACAGCAATTAGTCAGCAACTGCAGATGCCTATGCTGGAGACTTTGATGTATATCGGCGAACACACAGAAGAATTCAGTCTGCGTGAGTTGCGTGATTACTACATCGCAATGGAACAGTTCGAAAGATTGTTGGCCCCAAAGGCTTGACAGACTGGTAAAACCTTGCTATAATATACACATACACTAAACAAAAGGAGCAGACAATGAGCGGTATCTATGATGTAGTTCAAAACCCAATTCCAAAATCCGGCCTGTGGGCTACACCTGCAGACATGGATCATTTGACTCGCTTGCTTAACGAATGTGGTAGTGCCGAAGAGCAGAGAATGGCTTGGTATGGTGCTATGCTGGCGCTGAACTTGGCCCACAAGTTGGTAGAGGACGAGATACTGTCTAAAGAAGTATTCTGTAGTTAAAGATTACTGTCGCCCTGGGTCAAACGATGATAAGCTACCTTGTAGCATCCCGGGGTTGACAGTATTGGTAAAACCTGTTATACTATACACTTAAACACTAAAGGAGCAGATATGAATATATCAACACTAGAGCAGTATGTGGAGAACAAGAACAAATGGCGTGCCATTTTTAAAGAACGCCCGTTGAGCTTGCTCAACCGGGAAGATCGTCAAGCCATTGCCAATGGCATTGACAGCGACATGAGCCCAGAGAACCTTACCTGCGATGGCGAACTGCCTCGCTCAGTAGTTCAACTCAAAATGCGTAATCTTACTCGTTGTGCTGAGGAACTTCTCAGCATTGATCCTTCAGTAACCTTTTACGAAATGGGAGTTTAATATGCCTAATTGGTGCAACAACACAATAGAAATCAGCCACGAAGACCGTAGCAAGATGGAGGCTCTGGTAGCCGCTGTCAACGAGGGCAAGTTCTTTAATCATGTGATCCCAGTGCCAGAGAGTCTACACATAGTAGCAGGCCGGGTAGGTTCAGACGAAGACGAAAAGCAAAAGGATCTCGTAGCACAGGAAGAAGTCAATCGTGCCACACACGGCTATGCCAACTGGTATGACTTCTGTGTCAACCAGTGGGGAACCAAGTGGGATACCGATCCCTATGACCCGGTTGAGTTGCCTGCGGACAGTAACAAGGTTACATTTGGCTTTGACACAGCATGGGGACCGGCTACAGGTGTCTATGATGCCTTGATGGATCAGGGATTCGCAGTCCGTGCCTATTACTATGAGCCTGGCATGGCCTTCTGCGGAATACACGATGAGAACGGTGATGAGACCTATGACATCGGTGGCTATACATCAGAAACCATCAAAGATGCGATTCCTGAAGACTTAGATCAGATGTTCGCTATCTCAGAGGTTATGGCTGAATACGAAGCCGAAGAGGCAGACGAAGAATAAGGCAGTAAGACGCAAGAGGACAAGTGCGTTCTCGTAGGGCTAGCCATAGGCAGGCGTCTAAGAAATACCCTACTAAACCTGCGTGTGAATGACGGTGCCACTTGAACCATCCGTCAATGATTGCTCCGGACGGGGCTGGGGGGTAGTGTCCCTAGTAGAAGGCCCCGTCCATCCCAATATCTAGATTGTGGCTATCGCGCCACACATAATAACCCGCCATTTGCGCGGGTTTCTTTTTTATTGTATAATACACATATACACTAAAAAGGAGCTAGTATATGTTAACAGCAAAACAAGCAATTTACGCACAAACTGCAAAAGCAAAATTAATTTATGTAAAAAATAAAGACACTTACAAAGTAGTAGTTGCATTTAATGTTTACGAAACTAAAAAACAATTTAATAATGTAGTTTATAAATTTCCTGTACAAGCAAAATGCGATTATGTTAGCGGAGATATTAGTGCAGACACATTAGCACAAGATTTAATTAATGTTCTACAAACTGCTAAAAAACAACTACGCACAAATAGCATTGTATTTGTAGAGTAATTTAGTACACTATTGCGCATGCACTTGCGCAGTAGTGTTTTTTATTGTATAATACACTTACACTAAAAGGAGCAGATATGAAAACAGTTTACATTGTACAAGTACAGGGCTGGGGCGACGACGAAGACGCTATGTATAACGTAGGCGCATTTAGCACTAGAGCTAAAGCAGACGCACATATTAAGCAATTAATAGCAGACGCTGAGACAGACGGGCTTACAGATGTAGTAACAGCCATAGAACCAGTAACCGTAGACGCATAAGGGTTATTTACAACAGGGGTTGACAGATGGTAAAACCTGTGCTATACTATACACTTAAACACTAAAGGAGCGAATATGCAGACAATAAGCAAACAACTAACACAAACAAGCGTTGAAACAGACGAGGACTTTGTTACTACTACTTACACATGTGACGTGCGAGCAGACATTGCTGGCGACAGCATTTGGGACTGTGCGCTTACAGACGCAGACGATGTACGCATTAACACAATCTGCGTTACAGAGGGAGTGGCCGGTGGCGACTACGACGGCTACAGAAGCGTTAATGTATACTACACAGTAAACGGCTTTGACGACGGCGAGGCACTAGACGAGACTTGGAGACTGTACACAGACACGGGCTTTGAGGCTACTGTTAGCGAACTGCTAGGCGAGGAAGTATATTTTACAGAGCAGGGAATGCAAGAGGATGGCGTAGCGAGCATGGAGTAAACAGCGATGTGGCTTTTATGCCACATCCCCTATACAGCGTAGGGTCTTTGGTTGACACATTGGTAAATTGATGCTATACTATACACTTAAACACTAAAGGAGCAGACAAATGGGAACACGAAGCGGAATTGGTATTGAGAATCCCAATACAGGCGTTATCAAAGCAATCTATTGTCACTGGGACGGCTACTTGGAGCACAATGGCTCTATCCTCAACAAACACTATGATTCAAGCCCTAAGGTCAACAACCTTATCGCACTAGGCGACTTGTCTAGCTTGAAGCAAGAGATTGGCGCTAAACACGCATTTGGCACTATTGGCATGACGCCCGCTGAGCAGGAAGCATACGAAGTAGAGCACGGCAACTCCTGTACATTCTACGGACGCGATCGCGGCGAGACTGGTACTGAATACAAGCGTTTTGAATCGCGCAAGGACTTTGTCAACGGTATTGACGGCGAGTACTTCTACTTGTTCGTATACGACGAGGACTTGACAGCAGGCAAGTGGTTCTACAAGAAGTACAACGAGACAGCGTGGAAGCGTTTGTCGACAGCGTTGTCTAAGATTGCTGAGGAGGAACTAGCATGAAAGCCAAAGTTGAAACCACAATCGTTCAATGGATTGAAGTGCCAGAAGGCACAGATCGGCAGGATGTATTCAACTTCCTAGCTGAGAACCAAAGCTTCAGAGATGCGTTCGAAGGTGTTAGTGATGCAGAGCAGACCATGCGTATCACTGACGTTGAAGTAATTTATGAAGAAGTAATTGAACTAGGAGAAGAATCATATGAGTAAGATGAGCGAATTGAGCTACGACATCGAACAGATGTACATCGACGGTCATAGTGCCAAATCGATTGCTATGATTTTGGAAATCCCATTGTATATGGTTTCCGAACAATTGGCAGAGTGGAGTGTGGCAGATCAGCCACAGTCCGAAGATGAATTGAGTCCATTTGGTACAATCAATTCTTAACAAATGGTTGACAACCAATCCAAATGGTTGTATACTATAGATAATGGGAAATAAGTCCCAGGTTTTTAAACATTGACACACAGGAGTTTTTATGAGTACATTTAAAGTTGCCGGTACATCTAGTCTTAACGGTGTTACCAAAGTTCGTTTTGCCAATGATATGTTGCGTGTGAAAGTTCTCGAGAAGAACGGACACAAGAATGTTGATTTGGTTGAGTTCATTAGCCCTTTGTCCAAAGAGGACGCAGTTGCCAAGTTGATTGAAATGAACTTTGCTAAGGGCGATAAGGTTATCCAGGCCGCATTGGAAGCCGCACAAGAGAAGCGTAGCGAGAAGCCTGCTAAGGCATCTAAGCCAGCGGCTAAAGGTGTTATGAAGGCTAAGAAGGGTCCTACAATGGACGCTATCAAAGCAAAGGCATCTGCTCAAAAGGCAAAAGCAACTCCTAAGGTTGATTTGTCTAAGTTGGAAGACGCTCCTTTCTAAGCACAAAGAGGCCCAGTGCCTCTTTGTTAAGTCTATTAAATATCAGTAGGCTTAACAAAGAGTTCAACACAAGGAGCAGAAATGAAATATCTATTGGTAATCGCGATCGTAATCGCCCTGGTCATCCTGGGTCCGTTCGCAACTATTTGGTCATTGAACACCTTATTCCCCGTGCTCAACATCCCCTACACCTTTGATACCTGGTGTGCGGCCATTGTGCTCGCAGGCTTGTTCAAGTCCACTATCAACACAAAGAAAGACTGATCAATGAGTAAACTACAATTATTCGGCAGGCCGTATGTTGTATTCAATGCTCAGAACAAAGACCACAGGAAGTATTTTGCTGAGTTCCAATTCAAACGTTCTTGGGGTAACTGTCCAGTTCGATTCGTTATTGATGATGATAATGGTGATTTGATTACTATGATCCAACGCAAGTTGATTGATTATTACACGAACCGAGAGTTTGGCAAAATGAAAGGTAGATCTTAACCAAATTATATTGTATACTAGATGTAACTGTTAATACAGTATTACATTTAAGGAACAATAATAATGTCTACATTGATTAGAAAATTGAACAAAGATACTAAGACCTATAAGCTATTCCAAGCACTTCAAGCAGGTGAGCGCATCACAGCATCACAAGCAGAGAAGCGTTTTGGAATCAAGAACATCAGTGCTGAAGTAAGCCGTGTTCGTCAATCTGGTTTCGCTGTATATCGCAAAGAGCGTACAGCTGGCAACAACGCACATGTCGTTGAGTACGTAATGGGCACACCATCACGTGAGATCGTTGCCGCAGGTTACAAGGCATTGGCTCTAGGTCTAGTCTAAAAGATCGCTCCGAAGTCCCGGGGGTAGTGTCCCGGGCAAACCCCCGAAGCCCAGTCCGCTGTGAAGCGCCGCTGGGCTTCACCTTGTTGTATTTTTGCCACAGCCCCGGCACTCCAAAGACCCTACAGGCATCATGGGGTTGACAAATGGTAAAACCGGTTGTATAATACATGCATACACTAACAAAACAGGAGCAGATATGTATACTAAACACACAGACGAAGAATTAACCCTAAGACTACTCAAAGGCTGGTTTTGGGTCCGTAGCAACCACGGTAGCCTGTTCGATCGTGGATCAGCAGACTCGTACTATGGTCGCACACCTAATCCACACTATGGTGGTGTAGGCGGTGACTCAGGTGAGCGTGTAGCGGTTACACACCCTGATGAGCGTGCCGAATACTTGGCAGGCTATCGTTACAATGAACAGTTTGGTGACAAAAAGGATTGGAGATGAGTAGCATTAAAATTGAAGGCCTTAGCGAGCGCCAACGCAAGATCGCTGACATCATGTGGATGATGAACTCCAAGGAGTCTGTTCAAGGGTTCATCCGTAGCCTTAGCCAACCCATGCGCCAGGATGCCGAAACCGTAATGGAAATGATGATTCTAGCGGTCTGCGACGAGTGCGAAGATGTGGCAGAAGCGCAACACTACCTAAAACCCTACAGGTTGACAGGTCTTTGATTTGGCCGTATAATACATACATACACTAACAAAGTAGGAGCAACAAATGTCAGCAACATCCATAGTCATAGCAACTCTAGTAGTCATAGCAATCTTTGCTTTCAAATGCTGGTTAATCACTAAACTCTAAGGAGCGAACCTAATGAAACTACATATCACTACACAGTACATGGAGAACTATGGTGCCCACGACTGGGACGGCGAGGGTGAGTGCCCCCAGCGTTGGAAGTTCAAAGGCGGTGAGGACTATTTCTATCAGTTGGGCTCTGTTGAGCCATCCGAAGAGCACCTGGCCGAGCTGATCCAAGTGCTTCGCCCTCGCTTTGAATACGATCACGAAGGTGCCCGTAACTACATGGTGGGTTATGGTGTGGTAGCAGATGACTTCCGTACTGAGTTCGAGCAGAGCCAGTTGGACTACGAAGGTTCTATTGCCTACCCTGCTGTTGTTTTATTGCCACTCAGCGAAGTAGGGGTTGACAACTGGTAAAACCTGTGCTATACTACACAGACACTAACAAAACAGGAGCAGGAAATGGGTTACTTTACAGATTGCGATTTTGATAGTTCAGAAGACTTGTTGGACGCGGTACAGGAAGTGGTAGAGCGTCATGTACAGGGTATGCGTTCTGTACAGGCCAGCGAGTTGGGCTTGGACAGTCGTTGTGGTATGGTTTGGGTTGATGAAGATTGCGTTGTGGCTTACAAGGGCAGTCGAATTGACTACTACGGTGGCTTTGAATACATCAAAGACGATGACCGCCGCGAGATGGGTGAATATGTGTTCTACATGAGCACCAGTAGCCGTGTACAAGATTGCTTGGAGTGCCTAATGGAAAAGGACGGCCTTTGCGAAAGCGATGGACAGCCTGATGAGGCCCAAGAGTGGCATGACTTTGATCCGGAGTGCTAATATGAAAGCAATAGTTGATGGACAAGAAGTTGGAGTGGGCGACTGGGTGTCGTTCAAAGCAGACTGTGAACAGAGCGGTCGCATTGTTAGGATTCAACAGGGTAGCTTCAATCGCACTCGCCTGGTACTAGAGAATCCAAATGGCTTCCAAGGGGGCTATATCGGCGGGCAGACTGAGACCATAGAGGACGCAGATGACTGCTGGTTGGAATAACCCTAGGGGTTGACGGGTCTTTGATTTGGCATTATAATATACACTTACACACACTAAACAGGAGCGAACTATGGAAATAAAAACAATCATCAGTGCTATCCTTAGCACCCCAAACCTCACTAATGACAATCTCAACAATATCATAGACGCGGTCAAATTCCGCCGTAGCCAATTGGGTAAGGAGATCAAAAACTCAATCTGCGCAGGTGACAATGTAGAGTTCACATCTAGCAAGACAGGGCGCAGGACACGTGGTTTTGTAACCAAAGTGGCTATTAAATACGTCACAGTCAACACGGGCATGGGCTTGTGGAGAGTGCCGGCTAATATGCTTACAGTGGTTGACAAAGAGACAGTTTGAGACTATAATACATACTTACACACACTAAACAGGAGCACTAAATGATTGGATTCACTAAAGAGCAGATTATTTCTACAGTACAAGGCGCAACAGAGCAGGCTGTTGAAGCGGCCAAGGCCATGTACGCAAAGGTAGGCGAGCGTGATGCTTGTGGCTTTGGTTGGGTTGACATCTACGTAGAGCGTACCAACTCAAAAGAAGCCAAGGCGCTGATCGAAGCAGGTTTCCGTAAGAGCTACAAGGCCAAGTGCCTAACACTTTGGGATCCAGCTGGTTTGCCTACACAGAGCATTTCAGTTAAGGAAGCAGGCGCACAGGCGTTCGCAGACTTCTTCCGCAACCAGTTCCCAGAAGCTAGAATCTACGCTGGTAGCAGAATGGATTAATGGCGGTTTGGGGGAGCAGTTGACGCTCCCCTCTTTTTACTGTATAATACATACTTCAACAACACACTTAAGGAAGCAAATGGCAAAAGCATCAGCAAAGTCCACTAAGGTGGCACAGGTTCTAGAGTTTGATCAAGAAAAGATCAAGGCCAATGAAATGGCTGTAGCACAGGAAACTGATGAGCAGATCATCGATCGTTTGGCAGAGCGTTTCCAAATCCTCAACGACATGACTGTAGCAGTCAAGAAGGGCCTGGTACGTGCTATGATTATCAGTGGCCCCCCAGGCGTGGGCAAGAGCTATGGTGTGGAGCAAGTACTTGGTATGGACACGCTCTTTGATACTTTGGGCAATCGCAAGCCACGCTATGAGATCGTCAAAGGCAATATGAGTGCGCTTGGACTCTATGCTAAACTGTATGAGTACTCAGACTCAAAGAACGTCCTAATCTTTGATGACTGTGATACTATTCTGTACGATGACCTCTCCTTGAACATTCTCAAAGCGGCCCTAGACTCAGGTGACAAGCGTACCCTAAGCTGGAATACTGATAGCCGTATGCTACGCTCAGAAGGCATTCCAGATCGCTTTGAGTACAAGGGTGCCGCTATCTTTATTACCAACATCAAGTTCGATCACGTTAAGAGCAAGAACTTAAAGGCACACTTGGATGCGCTTGAGTCACGCTGTCACTATATCGACTTACAGATGGACACACCCAGAGAGAAGCTACTACGTATCAAACAGATCGTAGGCGAGGGCATGCTCCAGAAGTATGAGTTCGAAGAAAAGGACAAAGCAGAGGTGATTGACTTTGTGGATGCTAACAAGGACAAACTCAGAGAGCTGAGCCTGCGTATGGTTATCAAGTTAGCAGACTTGAAGGTCAGCTTCCCTAGTAATTGGCAGTCAATGGCTCGTACTACCTGCTTCCGCAGAACATGATCACCCGCATCGCCCTGTACTGGGCGTTGGGCTTACTGCTCAACGCTCAGGGCATAGAAGCTTGGAGTGCCACATGGTGGAGCTTCATTGGTGTGATCCTAGCCAGCGATTGGTTGGGTAGGGCAGACGGATACAATCGTGGGCTAGACGACTCACTGATCATAATCAACAGACTACAACGACAACTAAAGGACAAGCAATGACTACATGTCAATGGATAGGCGCACATGGCTACCAGCCCACATGCTGTAAGCCTGTAGCGGCTAAGGGTGTTAGCTACTGTGCTGAGCACTATGCTATCGTATACGCTAAGGGCACAGCCTTGGGCAAGCGTAAGAAGGACGCTAGGGTAGCCAACGCCGTGCGTCAGATGGAGTCAGACATGAACGCCGCGATCGAAGAGCTGATCAACGAAGGCTTTGACCCCTACACTGACCAATTAGAGTTGGCCGATGATCCAAGCATGCTTTAAGCATTGTTAAGCATGCTTAGGCCGGCCGGTGGGGTACCAGGGGGTGGCCAGGTGGTCCTACACAACTGTTGTATTTTTACAACAGCGGGCATGCCAAAAGTTCTCTCAAAAAGTTCTCCCAAAAAGTCCCCGTAAAAAAGTCGGTGTTAGAGTAAAACCCCTCAGATCTAGATCGACTCCCCTATTTTATATTTTGCACCATTTTTTCTTGGGCTATATAGACCGGGTGGGCTAGGAACTTTCTCTACTGTATGTTATACTCTACACACTATGGAATACTCACAATACGCTATCCTAACCCAACATCCTGCTTACGTTACAGTTATTGAGTGGGCACGTAAGCATGAACTCAAAGTATTCATACACCTTAATCGCACCCGTTTTTTCATTCCAGATCAGGGTGTTCTACACACTGAGTTCATGCTACGCTACAGTGAGTACTGTATAGAAGTGGTAAAGGGGGAAAATCTAGTGACCGGTCGGGTAGAAAATTGAATTCTAAAAATTTTTTTTGTAAAAATTTTAGGGCTCTGCAAAGAGACCTGAGCTGTGTATGCTTAGTATATAGTTCGTCCCCGGCCCGGAACTGTAGGCGTACTTTGGTGCCTACACACTATAAATATTAGACTATGCTTAAGAACCCACCTCAACCACAACCCAAACCACCAGGACGTTAATCCTGTGTATATAGTCATTGATAAGCTGAACCTTATCTACTGGATGGAAGGGTTTGTCCTAGTGGGTGCTTTAATCATGGCTCTAATCTTTTATTGGACAGATCGCAATGGCTGAAACACTATACGTACCCAGAGGGCTTAAGAAACCTGTCATGCCCGGACATGCTCCTACACCCAATCAACCAGCTGGCGTAGTTCGAGCTCGTACTGTTGTACCCCCAAGGGTCACTGTTAAACAACCTAAATAACTATTATCTAGGGTTTTAACGTGTTTGAAAATTTGTTTCAACGCTATCGCGCTTCGCGCTCTTAGCAGGGTTCCGGTCTCACGCAAGCGGGCGCAGAAGGAGTAGGTAATAATTCTCTTAGTATTTGGTACTGGTACTGGTTGAAACTGTGATTACAAACCCGTGTTGTTCACAGTAATTTTTACGATCGACAGCCGCGGGGTATTGTTTCAATGCCGTGCGAAATGCTTCTAGATTTTCCAGGGTATCAAAATAATAACTTCTCGCCCAAGATTCGCCAATATCTGTAACACCAAGAGGTGTGTTCTCTTGGTGTAGATATCCTAGCTGACTTGCGGTCCAATTATAACGTTCTTGTTCTTGGGAATCAAACCCATGCTCGACTACATTATTATACCAAGTGCTGGTATTACCTGTAGGTCTTGTTGTAGTAACTGTTAATTCAAATGACATGATCTTACTTCCCGCAAACTAGTATTTATTAGACCAAATGCTGTATCAGCACCATACAGCTTAACCACAACCACATGGTGTTAAAGCCCACTAGTGTTGGTAACAGTTTCTTATTGCTGGCCCAGATCAAGGTAGCTGACGTTAATAAAGTAAGCCAGTATAACTGCCAGATGTCTATGTGGAAGATTAGTCCCGGGATGATGATAATGGCCTTGGCCAACCAGGATACAAACTCCACTATATTATAGTTGGTCCAGTATTCTTTCGTGAACCACATGCCATAGCATTCACGTATTTTAGCGAATGTTATGTGATTGTACAAGACTGCTATTAGGGCGAACCAAACGGTTGTTGCCCATATTACTTGTTCATTTGTCATAATTTTATCCATATCTCATAGTAAGGGTCATAACGATAGCCTTCTGGGGGATCTAGCGGATCATACAACTCCGGGTGTGTCATGGGGGTAGGCGACTTTTTATAGAGATAATTGTAGTTTTCACTAATACAAGCTCGTAACAGTTCATTGGCATATTCGTCAGCCCACTTGCCTTCATAAAGGCCGTCAAACTCTGCAGTGCTAAACATTCGCTTTAGGTACCCAAACATACTAAATCCTAGATCTAAGGTTATTAAATACATAGTTATAACAACAGTTGGACAGCAACTCCAGATCTGACTAAATACGCTATTAGAATCATAACTGAGGAAAGAGTCACGTGTCATTTACTACAACCAGTCAAATTAATCCGGGCAGTATCATTACAACATTCCCTGTGGCGGGACAAGACAATTCCAGCCAAGGTTTCCGCGATAATTACGTACAGATTGTAGCCGCCCTAACTACAGCTACAGCGGAATTAACCAGCTTACTACAAACACAAATTAAGTTCGGTACCACAACTACTGATCTAGGTGGTGCCGAATTAAATGACGTACAGCTTAATCAGGTCAGCGATCGTTATGTTTACGTTACCGGACTTAGCACATCCAGCTACAATACAGCAACTTATACAGTAAGTCTAGATTGGACGCAGGGTCGTGTTTACCGTGTGGCACAGTCAGCATTTTATCCACAGGGTACTGGTACAGTTTTAGCCAAACTGGTAGGATTTACAGATACGCCAGATTCGGAGTCTAACAATCGTTTTACTTCAATTCGTGCTTACTTTGATATCGCTTCAACAGAAAACACAGTTGAATGGGTAGATCAGCAGTATATTCTCAACTGGTCACGATTACCAAATACTACGGGCACCAACAAGATGACCTTTAGTACTACGGGTACTATTGGTTTTGAAGTTGTTAGTTTTGGTGATGGCACATACGAAATACAAGAATTAAATGCCACAGGTTCCGGTGGCGGTGGCGGCGGTACCAGCAACTTTGGTGACCTACAGCACGTACCACTAGCAGGCGGGGGAGAATGGAACTCTTCTCTAAATCCGCTACCAGGGTTAATGGCCATTGGCTTTGGTCTAGAAGTTAATACTGGTACAGGTGTTGTTAGTGTTAATACAACTACTATCCTATCAGTTTCCAGCAATAACATGGGCGACTTTATGGCCAACGGCAACATTATGTCCGGCCAGCCCAACGAAACAATCGTATTTGAAAGTCTAGGCAGCGGTGACGTATATGTTTACAACACAGATACAGGTCGCGCCTTATTAGGTGTGGATACTGCGGGCTTTATCAGTAGCGGAACTAACCTACACATGTACAGCCAAACTGGCCAGATATTTGTAGACAGCCCATTAACGTTCCGAGACGGCTCACAGCAATCTACAGCCTATTTAGGTATTGCTACCGACACTACACCGGGCGGTGTTATTGTTGGTAATGGTATTACATTTAATACATCTACGGGTGAAATCAGTATTCCTGCGTTTGACGTGGCAGTTGGTGCTACTGGAGCAACTGGTCCTGCTATTCCTGGTCCACAAGGTCCACAAGGAGCAACGGGTGTTGGGGCAACAGGCGCCACTGGAGCAGATGGAGCTACCGGCCCAAACGGCCCACAAGGACCTATAGGAGCAACAGGTGTTCAAGGATCTGCTGGTAATATTGGTGCCACGGGTTCTACTGGCCCAGTCGGTGCTACAGGTGTAAACGGAACATTAGGTACAACTGGATCAACTGGTGCTACAGGCCCTGCGGGAACTACAGGTGCCACTGGGCCAACTGGAGCCACGGGAACTCCAGGTACTCCAGGCGGCCCTCCAGGTGCTACTGGCGCAACTGGTAGTCAGGGTGCTACAGGCCCTGCGGGAGCTACAGGACAAGGCGCAACTGGTGCTACAGGTGCTACGGGTGTTCAGGGAGCTACAGGCCCACAAGGTGCTACTGGAGCAGGTGCTACGGGTGCCATTGGAGGCACAGGTGCTACAGGAGCAGACGGTGCTACTGGCCCAAGTGGTGCTACTGGTGTACAAGGTGCTACTGGCCCAACAGGATTTACAGGTAACGTAGGTTCTACTGGCGCAACAGGCTTACGCGGTGCTACAGGTGCTGGTGCTACAGGTGTACAAGGTGCTACTGGTCCAACTGGTGCTACTGGCCCTATCGGACCATCGGGTGCTACTGGTGCTGGTGCTACAGGTGTAGGAACTACTGGTGCTACTGGTGCTACTGGTCCAGCGGGTGCTACAGGCGCAGGCGCAACTGGTGCTACAGGCCCTACTGGCGCAAGCGGATTAAACGGAGCAACTGGCCCACAAGGATCGACAGGTGCTGGTGCTACAGGTGCTAGTGGAGCAACTGGTTCCACTGGCCCGATTGGATCAACCGGTGCTACAGGTAGTGTTGGTGCTACTGGAGCAGGTGCTACAGGTGCTAGCGGTCCAGGCGGAGCG
>Ga0214170_1000321_pt1 | contig 18187 bp, 5 predicted proteins | sample TroBogEpilimnion_2_FD_153008 | JGI IMG/M metagenome (GOLD analysis project Ga0214170, IMG submission 153008) | Freshwater microbial communities from Trout Bog Lake, WI - 27JUN2007 epilimnion | ecosystem: Environmental > Aquatic > Freshwater > Lake > Epilimnion/Euphotic zone | place: Trout Bog... | reverse complement strand
AGGAATAGTTAACCCACCTATACTACCTTGGTGAGTATACGCATTAATCAAGTCTTGTCTAAGTGCAACCCATAACGATGCTGGAACGGAAGAACCAACTGTGGCAGTACTAGTAGCGTTAATATATGGAGTAGACGATAATCCGTATCCGTATGTACCCGAACCCACTCCTAATACGTTGCTCGTAATGGCCTGTATGTAATTGTAATCTGCGGCAAGTACAGTTGCGGCCGATGTACCAGTAACATTTGTTAATGGCGTACCGATTGAGCCTTTAGCTTGACTAATACTAACAATATAAGTGCCAACACCACCTGTGCCTGTACCAAATCCTAATATATGAGTGTTAGCAGAAATTACATTTGATGCAATTGGGGAAGTATAAATCCACATTCCCAAACTAATTGTTCCGCTGGCTACAGAGGTTACCGTTAGAATCGTACCTGGCGTACCGCTAGTACCATTACTAATATATCCCGAAAATGTAGCTGTTGTTGTTGACATGACTCACCTTATATAACGTCAGTATTTATGGCGAAGATTTGCCATGCTATATTTTTATGGTCCAGTATATACCACGGTTGGCAATGCTACTGAAACATTGGTGCCAGATGAATATAAAGATTTGACTGTACTAGTCAAAGTTCCTTGAATGTTTTCATCAACTGTACCTGTGGACAAGTCTGCAAATTTAATACTAAATGTTATCACTGTACCCGATGAATCTACACTAGCATAGATGTCATATTGGTTTGGTGTATATGTAGGACTTGCTGTTAATTTTTGGAATATTAACTGAGGTGTCGTAGTTAATTGGTAATAACCAACCGTCGACGCACGTTGAGTATAACTACCTGTACTTGTAGTACTGGCATAATTCATAGTAATTGTTCCAATACCCGTTAATAATGTATTCCAGTCTGTATCTTTTGTGCTAGGTCCAGTATCACCGTAACCTGATAAAGATGCAGTAAATTGAATGTTGCTTCCTGAATTAAAAAATGCTCTAGCTGCCGCAAGGGTGTTAAATGTTAAAGTTACTGTATGAGTAATTGTTCCATTCCATTGTGTAGAACGAGAGCTTGAACATAGTGTAGCTAAACTAGCTTGGCCACCTGAAGGTGTTGTAGTTGCATTTGCATAAATGGCATTGCATAACGCAGAATAGCTTGCATAATCTGCGGCAGTTACTTTATTTGTATTAGAAGGAATTCCTGGAATTGTAAGATTTCCCGGAGATCCTTGATGCAAGTACGCATTCACAATATCGGTTCTCAAATTTACCCAATCACTAAGTTTAATTGGCAGATATTTTCCGCCAATCGAAGTTAGTTGTGAACTTATTACTTTTTGATTGTATCCGTAATACGATGTACCCGTACCTAAAACAGTACTAACTGTAGATTGCAATACATTATAATCGCTTGCAAATATTTTAGAACCTTGAGTTGCCATAATTTACCTTATAGTATCACACATTCAAGTAATCTAACACCTGGATTACTGTCGTCTACTAGACAAATTGCAAACACATCTGCATTAGTACCAAAGACTGGATCGTTAGGAATAGCAGTACCATTAGGACCTGCTATTAATTGAGTGCCTTTAGTAATTGGGCCGTTAACTAATGTAGGAACACGACCTTTCAATGCAATATATGTACCACCTTCTAAGTTTTGATTCATCTTAAATGCTGGATTAGTACTAACTACACCTATTGGTACATCGCCTTGACCAGATGCTGTAACTTCCGATGGGCCGCCAACTGAAATTACTGTGCCTGGAGGATACTCTTTGTCCATTAAATATTTTTCTGCCAAGTCAGCATAGTCTGCACTTGTAGCAGTTCCATTAAATGTTGTGGCATAAACTGTATTATTAACATCGCGAGCAACAACAGTATTCGCAGTATTCGCAGTTGTTGCGGAAACATATACACCATTAAGTGCTATATTGTTTGCGTTTGTAGCAGTTCCTAAAAAGTTACTAGCATAAACACTATTCCATTGATAAGTTGAACTACCAATATTGTTTATACCGTTACTAAATGGAAGATTAGCATTAGAACCGCCTGGTAATAAATCCGTGCCTTTCATAGTCAAGGGATAAGCAGTTGCTTGATTTGACAATGTAGTTTGGAATGTTACTGTATCGGATACAGCATTTTGTATTGATGGGAATCCAGATGTTACGTTGTTATAGATCTTCAATGGAGGAGCTACCGCAGGTCCAATTGTAATACCCGAACTTGGGAAATTCACAGTACTAGTAAAATTAGGATTAGATGCTAACAAGTACTGACTAGCAGTTTTACCGCCTAACTGGTCTGAGTTTGTTGCTGTTCCCCAAAATCTGTGGCTAACGCTAGCATCTGTTACGCCGGCTGTGGCGCCATTTTCGCTAGAATCTGTATAAGCTAAAGTTACACCTTGTTGAATTGTACCGAATCCAGTAATTGTGTTAACGCTGTTGTTTAAAGTAAAAGCAGGATCAGAACTAACTACAAAAATCGTGTGACCATTGTTAATTGCTTGAATAATAGGATGTGAATTACCGCTTTGATCCTGTACAGTAGTAGATTGCATTTGTGTTAAGCCTGCACCTGATACACCCTGTGGGCCTACTAGTGTAAATGCTGATCCGGTATATGCAAATAACTGGTTACTGGCAGTATTAAACCACATATCGCCTACGGTTAAACCGCTTGGAGCACTAGTTCCAATGGTTGCTCCGCCGCAAGTTCTCCAATTTGTGCCATCAAAAAACTTTAATTTTGTTAAACCTGGTGTACTATCAAACCAAATCTGGCCTGCTAATGGGCTTGGTGGTTGAGAAGTATTTGCAAAATTCTCAAGTAGCCACACAAAATTATCATTTTGAGCTTGGCCATAGCCGGCATAATTCTTACCAATCAGGGTAAGATCGGTTGTTGTATCAACGGTACCGTCTGCAACTGTGGTTAAATTGATACCGTTATAATGATTAATTGTGTATGACATTCTCTCGTTCCTTATTCAGTGTATTTATGCGGTTTTCGGTTAGTTGGCTTACACAAGATTCAATGCCCATGTCCAAACTCCTGCCTGGAGGGTGTACAATTTAATGTGTCCATCGCTACATTGCACCCTACATAACGTTCCAGCGGCGTGTTCGCCAGGTGGAAATATATATGCTAACAAGTTTGTACCAATTTGAGGGTCTGTTAACCCTGCTGTATTCAAGCTAATACCCAAAGATGCTTGAGAAATCGCTGTATCTACGTATGTTTTGTTTGCGGCATCAGTTGTAGCAACAGGTGTCGCAACGTTTGAAATAACAGCGTTACTTACGCTTACATACCCTGAGCCTTTAGGCTGTAATGTAATATTGCCGTTAGTAGCAATATTAGTAAATGCAATAGTACTTCCTGTAAAACTTAAATTAGATACAGACAGATTAGCTAAAGTTCCTACAGAAGTTAAGCCAGGAGCACCAGTTACGTTAGTTCCAAGACTGAAACTGCCAACTTGATTGTTACTAACAACTGGCTGTCCGTTTAGATAATAGCCTGCGCCTGATGCAGAAGTTCCAACGTTAACATAATCACTAAAATTCCAATAACCTGCATTAGAACTTGCACTACTTGTATTAGCAGTTGCAGACCAATCGATAAATTTCTGCGTTGATCCTAGTAAAGTGATACCGCCGCCTGAAGCTAACGAATCGCTTGGGCTAGCAGACTGTGCTAAAGTTATATTTTTATCTGCAATAGTTACAATAGTACTACTAATTGTTTCTGTAGTTCCTAGAACTGTAAGGTTACCTTCAATAATTACGTTACCTGCAACATCAAGCATAGCCTGAGGAGTAGTGGTATAGATACCAATTTGTTGAGTATTAGCATTAATGAATATACTATTAGAAAGAGTGCCGCCACTGTTACGTAAGTTAATACCAAAACTTTGACCGTTTGTTTCCGAGTTCATCTGGAATGAATTAGAGTTAGGGTCAATAAAGATTTGCATGTTTCCGGCAGCACCCAACAATAATGGAGTGTTGTTTTGTATGCTTAATGTGCCGGCAGTTGAGTTGGCACTGGTTGTAGATAAGAAACTTTCAGCAGTTAATAAACTTCCATTAGCCGCTAATAAACTTTGTGCTTCTGTAATCAAACCATTATATATAATTCCAGGGTAAGCACCAGTGTTGAATCCAACATTAATAACATCGCTTACCGCAACCATAGTAATCGGTGCTTGAGATGATCCAATTATGTTAGATGTACTAACAGTATATGTTCCAATACCACCGGCTGTTCCGCTAACTTGGTTAGTGATTTGTGTATTCTGGATAACGTTTGCGCCAGTTAAAGTCTGTCCTACAACTAATGTTCCAGAAACAATTGATGTTACGATTAAATTATTACTTGTTTGATAAGCAGTTACAGTTGCAGTACTAGTGAATCCTGGGATAGTATTTGCTGGAATATAACTGTCTTTACTATAAATTCCTAAAATTGTTCCGCCTACATAAAGTACTAAGGCTGTATGACTTACACCGTTAATATCAATGATTGTTTCTACGTTAAATCCGCTAGTGCCCTGTGTTCTATTATAAATTGGTCCTGCTAATGTTGTAGCAGTACCGTCATTGAACCATAATTGTCCGTTGGCACTGTCGATCCATAAATCGCCTGCGGTAATTCCGCTTGGAACCGTATTTGATAAAAATGTTCCGCTAGTAACGCTGAATGTTATACCATCATAGACTTTAAGACGATTCTCACTAGTGTCGTACCATAGTTGACCAATCAATGGATTATTTGGCTGACTAGAATTTGCAAAATTTTCTAATACGTGGACAAAATTGTCATTTAATAGTGCGCCATAGCCTACAGAATTTTTACCAATTAAGGCTAAATCTGTAAGAGATTGATCAATCGTGCCATCCGCTAAACTAGCAAATAGCTGACCGTTTGTTAAGTAAATTGAATAAGACATTATATAGCACCAGTGAAGATTATGTAGTTAATAGTTTGATAAGGATTCATTACATCAACAGGAATACCAGTCGCACCGTTAACGCTACCTGTATTTAAAATACCGTTACCAACAGCGCCAGTACCTGGAGTACCTACGTTACCAATTGCATTCTTGTCCGGAGCTTCTTTTGGAGTATTGACTGCATAGAATTGACTAGTTCCGTCATTTAAACTATGATTGTGGTCAGGCAAATTAGAAGAAATTAATGTAACTGTTCCGTTAGATTGTGCATTTCCAGAGCCTACTGTGCTAGCACTTGCTTCTGTAACACGATGTGCTACATTGCTAATGTTGCCAGTCAAGTCAGTTGTAGTAGAAATTAAAGTTCCAGATCCGTCTTTACTAGGAACAGAGCCGTTATTGTTCATGTTATCTGCACCTAATGGGAATCTACCTCTTAGGTCAGGCAATGCAAACGTTCCTAAGCCTTTTAAACTTCCAGATGCTTTATAAGTATATCCGATAACGCTATAAAGAGCCGAATAAGCTGAAATCAATACTTCAGATCCATCGCATAACAAATATCCTGAAGGAATAATTGTACCTGCAAATGGTAAAATTGTAGCGATAGGTACCAATGCTTGATGGTTAAACAATGTACTCTTGGTCATTTTTAACAAACCGGTACCTTGTCTATACACTAACAAGTTATCGTTAGCATAAGAATCTTGAGCAGGTGTTTGATTTGCAATAAAATCTGAACTAATTGATGTTTGGAATACTGCTGTACCAGTAGTAGTTTGTCCGTTGTAACTAAATCCTGGACTAGTTACATCGCCTACCATAGTGAAACTTGTAGGACTTGCTAATGCGGCTGCGGTTCCACTGATACTTCCTTCTAAAGTTCCAGTAAATGTTCCACTGAAGTTTCCTGAGAAATTATTCGCATAAACGTTTCTAAAACTTCTTGTACTAGTTCCAATATCATACACACCTGCAGATACCAATGGTATATTTAAATTTGATGCTTCTGTTGAACTAGTTGAATAACCTGGTAATAAAACTGCTGTAGCAATTGGAGTGCCGGTATTATCAAGACTATTAAGTGTATTTGTGCCATAACTAGTTATGTTTCCACCAAATGTACTCGACTTAGCAACACTTAATCCGCCTTGAGTAACAATACTACCAGTTGCAGTAGTAAATGCAGTACCTGAAGTATAACTACTATCAATAGTGCCTGTAATGTTTAATGCGCCGTTTAGGCCATTAGTACTATCATCTCTAATAGTTACTGTTCCCTTAACATCTAAAGTTGTCAATGGAGCAATATTATTGAATCCAACTCCTAACTTACCAGTTGCATCTACGTGCATGATAGTGTTAGTCGACGCATTGTATGTTAGAACAAAGTTAATTCCAACACCACTGTTAGTAGATTTTATTGTTGGGACAGCATTTTCAATATCTAATGTAAATCCTAGGGTAGAACCTAAACGAATACCAGTATCAGATTGAATATTAAGAACAGAATTTATAGTATTAGTTGTACCGTCAGTGGTTACAAATTTATCAGCAGTAATTCGTTTGTTGTAATTAAGTAATAGAGCATCTGCTTGTTGAGCAGTTCCCCAGAAGCGAGCAAGACTAGATGAGTTATTTGCATCGACAGTACTTAAATTAACACCTTCGTAAATTGTACTGAATCCAGAAATAGTAGTCTTAGGTGTAAATTGATTATTACTAATAATAGAAATTCTACTGTTATTAGCATACATTGAAAGTACGTTGTAAGATATATTGTTTGTATCAACAATGGCTTCAACTACCGGACCAGTCTGAGCGCCTGTACTGAATTGAGGACCAACTAATAACCAGTTAGATCCTGAAAATATATACAACTGACTAGTAGTTGTGTTTGCCCATAAATCGCCTGCAATACTGTTTGCTACGGCAGGCGCAGTAGAACTTTTCTTTAGACTACCTGCTGTAGTCCATGTTGTACCATCGTAAACTTTTAAAATATTAGAACTAGTATCGTACCACAACTGTCCTTGAATAGGATAAGTCGGGCTAGTCGGTGATGCAAAATTTTCTAGTAAGTGTAAAAAATCATCTGCAAGAATAGGAGCATAGTTAGGATAGTTTTGTCCTATGAAGGACAAACTAGTCGCAGAATTATTTACAGTACCATCTTGAACTGTAATCGGCGGCTTATTTGGATTTGTGTTGTCAGTAAATTGAACTTGATAAGTCATCTATAGCTCCTTAAACAGACACAAGGCCAGTTAAACTTTGTATTCTTACAGTATAATCAATTTGAATCAATCTGTTCAAACTTTTTAATACAGGATGGAATATAACATGGGTTAACAACAAACTTTCACCGGTTGAACTGTAACTTACTAATCCTAATTCATCAAATGTGAAGGTGCTGTTTGTTCCGGCTGTGTTATCAAACGCAGTTTGTGTGCTAGGCTCACCGTAATCTAATAAGCAACTAACAAATAAATCTGAATAAGTAGTGCCAGTTGTGTGACGGACTTCAGATAAATTTCTAGTAGGGTCAGTATTTGCGGCACTGTTAGGATCTACTACCTTGGCATACTGTTGGCTATACAAACTAGCATTGGTTCCGCTAGTATTCGGTGTAAGATATGTAATAATACCGGTAGGATCGATACTAGTTCCGCCGTTACCAAATGCCATTTGATACACAAATCCGCCTGTAGAACTATTAGCTAATGAGCTAGCCAATGCAATACTCATGTTTTCATAGTGGATAGCATTACGCTTGTTCACATAAGTTGTCTTAGTTTCTGGGTCATGAATGTGAATATGCCCTTCTATATGAATTCCGGTTACGTCTTTTGTCTGCATGGTTAACTCTCTTTATCTGTTATTTATCCGTGTTTATAATGTGCTACTTTAATACTTTTTGCCAGCACGATAGTATTCTGCATACTCTATACCTTGTTCTGCTTTGATAAAATTAGCAACTTTACTGTCATCGTACAGTATATTTGTATAGCTATCCCATACAGATCCAGTACGTTGCACAACAGTTACCTGCGTACTAGTAGGCAGATTATTAGTCAAATACACCAACGGTAATGTACCATCAACTGAAAAATCAGCATCAAATTTAACATCGCCTGCTGGACTGTACGGTGCTTGATTAACGTTGAACACGCTGAATGGAGCTTTCTTCAATCGGATATTTCCTACAAAGAATTTCCAACACACGCTATATTCTGCATCAGTTTGCACAGTAGTTGTGGTGCCATTTGCATTTATTGTTACAATAGTAACTGCATCGAAGAAATTGCTTCCTCCAATATTATCTTGAATACACTGATAAGTGTATCCACCTACATTTACAATAGTTCCTTGAGAGTAAACGATGTTAGCGATCCAATCACCGGCTTCCGCATATCCACCAACAAATACTTCAATTTGATCTGTCTGACCTCTTCCTGGAACGATGCTTGTTGGGTACAGAGCCCAGTATGGGGTTTGAACTCCTACTATTGTCGTAGTTGTCGCAGGAGAATAATCTATTCCATACTTTCTGTTACTTAGAACAGGTACAGATTGTATACAATAATAATAATTATTTTCATATATAACTACAGTATTGACACTATATGCAATGGACGACGAGTATGTTGATCCAAAAGTGTATCCTCGAGATGTAAACCATGCAACAACTCCAGTACTATCAGATGAAGACCCTTTAACAGGGACAGCACCTGGTGTTGTATAGAATGTCTCGGTACCAAGTACTGCTGAATAGTTGATTTCGTATACACCTACACCGCCCGCTGTTCCGCTAATTTGTGAAGTAACTTTAGTTCCTGATGGCAAATATACCGAAGCACTAGTAATCGTCGATCCGATTGTAATAGGAATAGCAGGCGGAGTAGTAACTGTTAATAAATTACCTGCAAGGCCAATTGTTCCATTACTTAATGTTGCTTCAAATGGTTCGTAAACATCTAATTGGATTATTCCTGTTCCGTTAGACAGTATTGTCGATACTGTCACTGTGTCGGTATAAGGAATTGTTTCACTAGAACTAATATCTTGTACATAAGTACCTGCAAGATTATATTTTGCAATACCGGTTCCTAATACTCCTCTGCGTAGCTGGCTCAATACATTTCCAGTCTTGGCAAAATAATGAATTCTCTCGCCTTGAATTTCAATAAGTCCTGGCAAATTATGTGCCGCATTAGGTTCTTGGAAATTAGATCCATCTTCTAATACAATAGTAGTATCACTCCAGTTTAAATCTTGCGCTAACGTAGTGCGTTTGTTTAAACTTAAACGACTATATGTTGTGTTATTCAACATGTCTTTAAATTGAACATACGCAATTGCCGGTGTTAATACTGTTGATCCGAATGTTAATAATTCTATTCGATCCGACACACTAGGCATTGCAGATAACTGAATAGTAATATGATCTTCGTTTAGTCTGTAATCGACTCCTGGAACTAATAAGTTTCCGTTTTGAATTACCCAGACATAATTTTCATTTGTCACAGCTCTTTCTAATACAAGTAAGCCGCCTTCAGAAGCACTTACTCGATAAAATTCTGGACTGTTTGCTGTTAAATTAGATGTAGAATTAATACTTATATTTGTTCGTTCCAAATCAATGCTGTCATGTTGGTATGAGCTAATTATTTCAATAGCCGTACCTGGAGTATAAATTTCTGTGAATGTTATCTGTCTGGTACTGGCATTGTAACTATATCCTGTTGTTAACAAGACGCTAACAATAAGTTCTTTACCAATATAAGAATTAAGAATTGTATTGGTAATTGTAATAGTAATTCCGCTTAAATCAACAGAGTAATCTCTTCCTGCCAATAATAAGTTATTATCAATTAATACAGAAACATTATATGCTGGAACAGAGAACGGAGCAATTTTATTAGAATCAACAACATACTGTGTTTGTCCAGCTATTACTGTGAAATAAGAATTTACAGGAGCAGATAATATCGTGTTGTTTACTCGAACAATCATATAAGATTCATCAGGTAGTGAGTTGCCTATAATATTTTGTAATGTATATGTAGCGCCACCGTGTGCCGTAATTGTTTCTGCATTTGTAATAGCAAAAGACTGTGTAGACCCTTTAACTATAATGTAATTTATTAATACGCCAACTGCTGGTGCAACTGCAAATCTAATACCTACTGAATTGACAGATACGTAAGAAGAATCTGTTTCAAATAAAACTACAGTACTAGGAATACCATTTTCAAATACTCCAGCAGTAATATTACTGAACCAAGGAGATTGTGTTACGAACTCAGTAGTAGTACCATCGCCGACGAATGAATCAATATCTAATATGTTGTCGCCAGCATAGCTGATAACAAAAATACTTAAAATCTTGTCTGCCGATGGAACAGATGTAAGAACAATTTGTTGATTTTCAAAATCAGTTTCGTAATCAACTCCGTATGTCTTAATTGATCCGTCAAGTTTTACAATTACTCCTCGAGGGGTAGTCATCGGAACAGATACTGGAAATTCAAATTTTGTTCCGTCAGTAACATAATTATCAACTTTGATATTTGCAGATCCAGATGGTATTCTATCAAACACTTTAATTGCTAAAGTATCAACCACTTGTCCCGGTACAACTTCTTCAGGTGCTGGGCTCGACATAGTAGTGTTAAAACCATCGCCATCTAATATAATATCATCAGCATTAATTCCTAATGCGGTTGAATACGCTAAGTCGCCGCCTGACAAATTAGAATCCTGTCCTAATACTGAGAATGAACCATCGCTCGATTCTTCACGGAATATAAATTTATCTCCGACATTTGGAAAACCTGGGATAGTGCTTGGAATATACACCACACCAGTTAGTCCGTCAGATACAATCGGAGGCATAACTGCATATTGATTAGTCGGAGATGACATTGTATTCATGTCAAAATCGGCGGCATCAATTTTTATAGGGTCTACGTAACCGTAAATGTATACAGTAACTCCAATCGGTGGAGGTTCTGAAAATATTACAGAAAGGACTCCTGACAAATAATCTGTAGGAGCTGTTAAGTTTCTAGTGAATGTAATCGCTACTCCATCAGGAATATTACTGTAGAAAATTTGACTTAGTGTAATTAAAGTTTTTCCTGCACTTGAAGAAACGCTAGTAATCGTAGTATTATGTCCAAATGCAAATGTATATCCTGCTACATCACAAGTAACAATGTCGCCTTCTTGAATATTAGAACTATATACAACCGATAACTGTGTTGAGCCGGCTGTATTTTCTACAAATTTTAATGTCTCGCCAATGGTTGGAATCGATACTGGAGGTGAACTTAGTACAACATTATGTGCATCGATAATTTTAACAACCGATTGTGTAGTAAAGCCTGTACCAACAACACCCATACCGATTAAAACTCCAACTGTACTGCTAACAGTTAGCGTTGTTCCTAAGTTAAAGAAACTATAGTATCCAGAAGCAATAGTTTGTGCTGTTATACTAATTGGAGATGAAATAGATCCGGCTGATGCTGAAGTACTAATTGTGTAAGTACCGATGCCTCCTGAGCTACTGCCCATCTGTTCAAGAATAGTTGTACCTGTTGAAATTCCTGATCCGCTAATTACACTTCCTACTGTTATAGGAAGGCTAGGAGAAGTAGTAACAGTTAACGTAGTTCCTGATATGTATCCAGAAAATGTAGTAGACAAGTTAAGATTAGCTGATAGAGATACTACATTGTCTTGCACAAATGATACGTAAGTGCCGTAAGGAACTCCATAACCTGATACATATTGTCCTGCAACAATGTCAGTTACTGAATCAAATGTAATAGATTGCTGACCGCTTGTGCCACCAGTAGCTTGTAGCGCAGTTAATACTATGATACCAACTGGGTATGTAGTACCTTGAGCAGTGGTAGTTATACTTGTGCCGCCAATCGTTGTTGATGTCGATGTAAAATATACAGTAGGATTAACTTGATAGTTATAATAAAAAATTGTAGTATTAGCATCATAGATATCAGGTGTTATTAATGTAGATGTTACCGACAATGGTGAATAATAAACATCGATAATTGTGCCTTCTGGGAAAATTGTAGGCATCACTGTGTGATAGTCATCTGTTCCTCCGCTAAATGGGAATAACATTTTATAATCTGTATATTTAGAATCAACTAGGCCCCATGAGTCTGTTCCAAACGGAAGGTTGGCCCAGCCACCGCTGGCTGTGAATCCTAAATTGCCCACAACTGCTCCGCCGTAATCGACACCAGTCATTAACTGAGCAGGGTCTTTACCTGGCATTCCACTAATTGGATCATAATAGAAGTTAATTCTTTCTACTGCATCTAAGACGGAAATATCTTTAGTATATTTTATTGTAACAGTTTGAGATTCTGAAATAATAAAATTAAATTTAATTTTACCAGAGTATTGTGTGAATCCAGAAGATTTAGATTCCACAACACTTAATGTGTAGTCTTCTCTAAGAACCGGAACAGTTGTGTTGTAAGTATTGTCGACAATGGTTACTGTTGATTTTCCATAACGGATATCCGGTGCCCATGCTAAGGATAGTGTCGTTGATCCTGTGCCTGGGAACGTTTCTGTTACATCCATACTACCGATTAATGGTTTTTGTCCTATTCTATCAAATTTCATACCAAGTAAATTTGAACGAACAACACTATCACCTATTACCGCAACTAGTCTAGCAGGAGTTCCGCCAACTGCAAGGCCGCCTACAACTGTAACAGTTGGTGCTGATAAGAATCCGCTGCCTGGAGATTTTAAAATTACTCTATTAATGACTCCGTTTGTAAAGAATACGTTTGCAGAAGCGCCTGATCCGCTATTGCTATCAAATACAACAGTCGGTTGCGTAACATAGCCTAATCCGCCTGACACTATAATCAATTCAGTTATCGTAAATCCTACGTTATCTAACCAGAATTTCCAAGGATACGTTGTAATTGCGTTTATATCTGATGTAATTTTTCCATCTACTACTGTAGCATTAATTACAGTCAATGCATTGTTTACAATCGTAGCTGGCAAGTCAAAGTCAGTTACAGGAGTATCTGCAAGATCTACTCCGTTAGGTGTTCCAGTACCTACATACTGACTAATGTATTCTCTTACTTTAGTTCTATATGGCTTAACTTCTGAAACATAATCTTGAAAATTACTTAGGTTATCGACAGGATAATACACAGGCTGACTTAATGCTCCAACATTGTGTGTAGCACGTACAAAACTAGTTTTAAAAATCCAATCTACATATATCTGTTCACTTAATGCGTATTTTATACTTCTAAAGAATAAATCTAAATAATTTTCATATAAAGAATCTATTAAAATATTTTCTTGTAATGTTTCTAAAATAATACGCAACTCTAATGCCGCTTTAACGTCAAATCCTGAGTCATCAAAAATACTTGAATCGTAACCCACAGCAGAAGTGCTAGTTTCATATAGACTAGAATTAAACTGAATAGTTCCGTTTTGCATTGCGATTGTTTTATAACTTAAGGTCCAATCAGTACTAGAAGAATTTGCATATTTTTCTAATAGCAACCATCCACCTGTATTAACTGTAAGAATTTTTACAATGTTTCCAACTTTAGGAGATATAAAGTTTAAATCAACGAATGTTTGTACAGCATAATCAGGCGCAGTGAACTGATTATATCCAGTTGCGTACCAATCTACATAAGACCAGTAATCACGAACATCATAAGACTTGGTCAAAGTACGAGACCATTTTCCTGTAACTGTTTTAGTATTAACATCGTAGAATGCAGGATTAAATGCATAGATACTCCATGCACCACCGGCTTGACTATCACTTAATACTAGTACAGAATAATCTCGTATGATAGCAGTAGTTGAGTCATCGTATCCGTGTCCGGATGATATTACGTCTATAGAACTAACTCGGCCTATTGAATCGATTACAGCTTTTACTACTGCACCTTTTCCTGTACCAATAATCTTGATATAAGGTGCTTGTAAATAACCTCTACCTGTAGATATAATACTAACACCGGTAATTTTACCATTGGTAATTATTGGTGCAAGCTCTGGACGTACAAATAAATTAATATTAGTAAATTCAATTGCAGTATCTGTATCGATGATTTGGTCAAACTCACCGCCTGGAACAAATAAATTTCCATTAATTGTACTACCAGTATAAGCAGGAGGAACATCAAACGATTCTAATTTACTTAAATCATAATTTCCAATCAACTGAGTTGATAGTAGTAAAGCGTTTAAACCTTCGATATATTCTTTTAAAGCTTCAACTCGATTTACAAACATACTCTGGCGTGGTCTGTTCTCGATTCCGTATTGTAATTTTACAGGCAATGTTGAATCAGGCACTGGACGTCCGGCAATATCAATTCCGCATAGACTATCGATCCATTTTTGTTGTACAGTTTTAGGCAAATCAACAATAGTATCTGTACTAATTAATTTCCACTGGCTGTGAATATTTCTGTCAATTTTATTTACAGTCCAATATTCTACTGCTAGCACTACGTCAGAATTATTTAAATATTGACTAATGTTTGCAAGACTAAATGAGTCTGGGCCAAGCAATGCAAGATAAGAATATGCTTGACCTTTTGGATTAGCAATTAAACTAGATACTGCTTGAGCAGAAATGTTTCTTCCTGGTATTGCCGGTGTAGTTGTCTTATTAGCTACCCAGTAGTAATAAGTATTTTTAAATGTTTTAGTTACACTGTTGTATGTTTTAGTCACGCAATAAGCACTATCACCATATAAAGTTTTACCAGTTACGCCAGCGGCTATACCAGCGGCTGTGTTAGACTGTGTATCCCATTGAGATGGTAACAAACTACTGGACACCCATTCATAAATGTCAATGCTTGCTCCAGGAGCAAGTGTGTTCCATGTGTTGTTTCTATAAGCAGGATCTGTAAAGTATGGGTTAACAAACTTTGCAGTCTGCAAATTCCACCACAACTGTCCTAACTGGTTTGTTCCCCAGAATCCATTAGTATTAACAGTTACTTGGCTAGTGCCATCTGAATAAGAATAAGTAGCAGGATCGTAGAATGTTTGATAAGTTATTTCTTCTTCTGCAGGACCTGCAATCTTTCCTTGAATAGGATCTATTACATCTAAATAAGTTATTAGTTGGTTCGAAGACTTGTTGTATAAGAATGCTTTTTTAATTTTACTCAAATCAGCAACTTCTGAAGCAGTTCTGTAAACAGACCAAGACAATGCATTTCTAGGTTTCAAATACAAATTAACTTGACCCACATTAGTATAAGGAGCAATAGTAGTATAAGGAGCACTAACAAATATTGCATTGTTACCTACCGCAAATCCTTGTCCGTATCCGCTGTTAACAGAATCAGAATTTAATAAACTTTCACTGTAAACCCAATTGTTGTTATAGTTATCATGTATATCAACTCGTCCATTTGCCACTTGTGTTGTGATGAATGTAGTAGATTGTTTATCAAATGTAGTACCAACACTATCAAATGTAGTTGTAATTTTACTAGATCCGTTTTGACTATAAATTACCAAAGTCTGTGAATCGTTCATAAAGGCAATTTTACTTCCGAACTCTCCGTTAACTTCTGGGCTGTGGTCTGTGATGCTTTGATAATTTACATATAAATTAGTTAACGGATTGTATGCATATACTCCAACTGTGCCTTGTTGGCTTACTTTAACTGTGCTTTGCAAATCATCACTGATAGCAATGTATGTTCCGTCATCGGATACAGCAATGCCTTGGCCAAAAGAATTATCAACTCCTGTTAATGTTTGGATCAATGATCCAGATTTGTAAATGTTAACAACTCCTAGTTGGCTGACAAAATAAGATACAACCAGTGTAGATCCATCAGAACTTAGTGCCAGTTGATTGCCAAAGTATGAATTAACTGATGGGCCAGTGCCGACTGTACCTGCATATTGCCATCCTGTTGACGAGAATGTAATTGACTGATACGGAGTTAAATCTGGGGCGGTAGATAATATTACGCTATTTGCCGCTTGTACTTGCAAGACGTTGAATGTTAATATAGAATCATTGTTAAATTCAACAGTACTAATTGTTGCACCAAGTGAGGCTGGATCCAAACCTTTAGTCGATGTTACATCTACGAACGCATAAGTTGTTACATTATAAAATTCATAAGTGCCTGCACCTTGTGTAATAAAATTCTGAATTGCGCCAGTGAAATCAACAACAGTAATTTGATAAGAGCTATTCACAAAATTAATTGCGCCAATATAACTACCTGTAGGTACGCCTGAGCCAACTATCAACTGTCCTATTGCAAGATTTGAATTGCTAGTTACAAAAAATACGTTAGATCCAGGTGCGCCGCCTGACAAGAATGATTTAGAAGTTACTAATACGTTAACAGATGTTAGTCCGGTATTGTAAATGTTGAATACAAATGAATATCTAGTTCCGCCAACAGTTGCATAACCTACACCGTTAGTTTCTTTAGGAATAGATAGCAACGGTATTGATGTAGATGATATGTTGTAAATGGAATTAGAAGCAGGTCCTGTCGGTGGGAATAAAAGTCTAGTAATTACAGATTCAACTATTTGTCCATTATTCCATGCAGAATTACCAAATCTGTCTGTTCCAGACAATGTCATGCCTGCGCTAACACCTTTAGTAGATGTTACATTTAAAATAATTCCACTACTATTAACGTCATCATAGATAGCAGTGACTTGCGGAGTTGTTGCATAAGAAATTTTATAAACAACGCCTGTGTTAGTTGCATGACCTACCGCACTAATATAAATGTTGCTACTATCAAATATAATGTTAGATCCAAAATTTTCACTAGAAATATTTGGACTCAATATAGAATCAACAAACTGATAAATGTTATTTGCATCTTTTCGATACAATGTAATAATACCGTTATTAGTTATGCCAGTAGAATACGGTGTTTGTGTTGGAGTCAAGTCTCCGATAGGAATGTAAAAAATTTCATTCCAGAAACCACTTAGCTGACTAGGAGTAGTTCCCATTGGAACTGCAAACAACGCTTTATAATACGCATTATTGTATGATACAATATCTCCAAGAACATAAGATACGATTGCAGAATATGTTCCTTTAAAGTACGTACTACTATTGCTAACTGTAGGAGATCCAGTTACCATCCATGTGCCGTCTGGGCTAAATGCAATAACTGATACTGGAGTCAGTGAACTAGACACCGTGACATTATTAACAGGTGGTTGAAGAATTTGGCGTTGTGTCCAAGGTATTGCTGGAGAAATTTTATCATATATAGCAAACTTAGTAGTGCCAATTGATACAGCCGCTTCAGTTCCAATCTTATTGATTGCAACAACATTGCCAAAGTTTAATAAACTTTGAGGAGTCGATGCGTTAAGTGTAGTGGCTGAATATACAGGATTATAAATCCAACTTGCCCACGATCCATTGCCGGCATCATCTGTCCAGACAAAATTGCCTGATTGCAATTTTTGTGGAAGAATTTGATCGATAGTATCAATAGATGCAGTACGTTGTGATACTAGTGCATACACAACTAAATTCTGTTGTTGAGTAAACGGATTAGGAACTTTAACACCTGGTGCTGAAATCGTGAATGAATTTAAATTTACACTTGTTATTTGATAGAATCCATCAAGAACGTCTACTTGTGCAAGTCCTACATAAGATCCTACTGGCAAATCAATACTGTCTTGAGTGGTAACTGTTATTACATCTTTAGCAGAAGTAACATTAGTTACACGAATTTTTACGTCAGTGAATCTATACACATTCCAACTTGTTGGACCGTCGAATGAGCACCAGAAGTAAGATCCTTCAGTTACTTGAGAAATATCTATCTGTACTGTGCCGGTTCCTGTGCCGTTGCCGGTAGCTACAAATGTAGATCCAACTGTATTTTTACTTGCACCAATGCTTGTAAAATCTGTTGTGCCTGTTGTTATAATTTTATAGCCAATGCCCACAACTATTTCAGTCGCTGGTTGGCTAACTAAGTCAGCAAGGCTTCCAATACTAGAAAATACATCTGAAGAATTTACATAGCCTGCATCTCTTAAATATTGATTTGTCTCAGATAACACAGGGAACGGTTTCGAACTGTATCCTTTAGGTGCTACATATAAATCAGATGGTACTTGTTGAATAATAAAAG
>Ga0214170_1000314_pt1 | contig 18576 bp, 19 predicted proteins | sample TroBogEpilimnion_2_FD_153008 | JGI IMG/M metagenome (GOLD analysis project Ga0214170, IMG submission 153008) | Freshwater microbial communities from Trout Bog Lake, WI - 27JUN2007 epilimnion | ecosystem: Environmental > Aquatic > Freshwater > Lake > Epilimnion/Euphotic zone | place: Trout Bog... | reverse complement strand
GCAGTTTCTTTTCTACGTTGTTCAGGAAGTTCTGTACTCCTGTTTCTATCCTTTGTAGGAATGTTTGTGACATAGTTATGCTGTTTTTGTTTAGCTGTGGTTGCGTGGCTGTTAGTTGTGATAAAGGTATTGGAGAGCCCAATATAAATGTGTGTTTTTGTCCCCTAACTTCATCTATATTAAAATCTGGGTCAGTAATAAATTTTATAGGTTTCAACGAATTAATCATTTCATCCAATTCGTGATTTATTGGCCACATTTTAGTCATTTGATCATCGTGCGGTGCATCTACATCTGGCTTCACCGCCTCTGCTGCGATAAAAGGTAATTCAACCTTAACAGGCGCAGCTTCTCGCGTCAATGCCGGTATTACTATTCTCGGTGTTTTAACCCAAGGCCATTTAAACATGTCCACCAGATTTAAGTTTGCTCATAAGATCAGCTACTTCTTTGTCGCGGCTTTTTCGGCCTTCCACATAGGTTCCTATAAACGCATCACGATGCTCTTCATTGAAGATAAACTTGCTATTCATTAGCAGGTTTACATCTGCATTTTGTGCTGGCGTGAGTGCCGGATGCGAGGTGAATACCTTTGGAATAAGTTCATCCACTTCTTTGCGCAGCACATCTACTTCCTGTGAGGCAAGTTGCAACTTTTCTCGTAGTTGCTCTTCTGTGAAGAGAGATAGTTCGTCTTTAGTGTACATAGTTGTGTGTGATTATCCGATGCTTTTTTCAACACCGTTGCCATATATTACAAGCGAAGATACTTCAAAATATGTTCCCGCGTATGAACTTTGCGTTACAAGTGAGCATTTTATCCATCTTCCCTGCAAAGGATTACCGTCCAGTAGCTTGTTTGCACCCGTCTGCGGAACAAGGTTAATGTCGGGAGGCGTATTTAGGTCATTCACAAACTCGGAACACCATATACCATCTTTCTGCACCCAGCGCAGCGGTTTTATCCGGCTTAACTGGTTCTTTTCTGTGGTGATTACATCTGCGTAGAATACCGGCTGTATTGGCGTACCTGCTATACCTGTGAACAATGCCTGTCTACTATATAGTTCAATATAGAAGTAGCGCTTCACCTTATCCGGGCCGGGATTACCTACAACTGTTATTCTACATTCGCACTGTGTACCGTAGAAGTTAGCATAAGATGGGGGCGCTACTGTGTTTGCGAAGGTATTATGATGGATATACGGTACACCGTTTTTGAATGACAGGAAGTTGCGCTGGAGGTAGTAGCCAGGGAATGGCGCGTACATCTCCGGCGTGAAGGACGGGAAGCATTTTAGTATGCCCCCTGTGCTTACATCAAATACCAGTGTTTCGTTGCTGGTAAGTGTGGGTACGCTATTGGCATTGAGATACGCAGGACTACCTGATGCTGGTATGTTGAACATGGTAAGCATGTACTCCAAGGTCTTAGGATCTATGCTGCCGTGAAAGTAGGATAATCCGTTAGTACCGGGATTCATGTTCAGCAGGTTTACTTTTGCTATCTTGTTCAGCAGGTAGCCCATGTAGCCCTGTTGTTCCACGGGAAGTGTATCGCTAAAGTTAGAGAATACAAGATGTCCTTTTGCATCCAGCCATACTACCGTTCCTCCGTATTTTACTACAGTATTGATGTTGGATTGTATGCAGCCGAAGTTCTGCCCGTTCTTTCTTTCAGGCTGAGTGAAGATACCATTGGGGTTTTGCGCCAGCACGTTGCCGTTGCCATCCACGCGAAGTTGTGTGGTGTTGTACCGGGCCACGAAATGGTCTGCTGTGCATATAGCCATGATCATGCTCGTTTCATTGAGCACTACTGTTATATCTCCCCATGTGTTCCTGTCGAATGTCTGCGCGTTCTGGCTTTCAAAGTAAGACAGGCCGTTTAGTGTGCTGCGGTCTTCTGATGTGTCTGATAGCGCTATCTCCGTACCTATGCGTAATTGTCTTTCGTAAGGATTGGCTACGCCTACACGGCCACGACTCGCGAGGTGGCTGCCATAGAAGTCTGATGGCGATGGGCTTTCAAAGTAAAATGCAAATGAAACACTGTCGTCTAAAGTATCGAATATCACTACTCCATTTGCATTGTTGATGTTATTGGTTGAGTAACCGCTTGTCGCAAGCACAGCATCCTGATTAGTGCTGGTGTATTGCAGCGCAGGTACCGGGGATGAACTATAGGTACTCGGTGGTATTGCGCCCAGTTGCCCTTTAAGTCGCGGCACCGGTATTAGCCTGGATAACAAGTAACTATCTTCGTACGGCAATACACCGGATAATACCGTTGGCACACCACCCACAAGATCAATGGTAAGGCACTGTTCAAACAGCGGCACAAATTCAGCACTTGTATCCTGTGATGGCCTGATCACCCTGAACAAGCACTCATTGGTAAGGTTTGCTAATTCAGGTATGTACTCTATGGTAAAAAACAGGCCATTGCTATCGTATGTCACCGGTGCGGAAATAACAGAAGGAAGCCATGCTGTCCCGCCTACAGTAGTCGTTCCGTAACCATTCATTATGAACTGCACCACATCGCCTTCAACCGGCGCGCCCTGCGTTGTCGTTCCCGTATCTGTAATAAACTGCCAGTCACAGTTGACGCTGAAATTATTTGCTTTTTTATACTCATTCAAGCTGCCGTAATAAATGCGTATAGCTACCGGGTTTACGCTATTTGTAGCACCGGTGGCATCTATCGGCTGCACCCAGTCTGCAGCCCAGCTAAAGAAGTCTGTAAACAGTACGTTGCCGCCCACAAGGAATGTCATTTTAGTGAACATCGGGTCAACGGCAAATGAAGAGTCTATGGAGAAGTTAATGCTGGACAGCCCGAACATCTGCTGGCCCACATCATTCAGGTTAGGTATGTTTACAAAAGCTGTAGTCCCCTGCCTCACTTGCGGGGCTGTATGCCTACCGATCACATCATGCAACCAGAATGCCACAGGATACTTGCCACCACTCTGCACACCGTAAAGGTTTATCCCTGCCAGGTTTACATAAATATCAGAAAGACACAGCGTACGCAAGGGCTGTGTGCCGGTACATCCTGATGCAGCAGCGCCACATGCAAGGTATATTACGGTTACATCGGACATTGAAGTATTGCACCCGCCACATGCTACCCACTGGCAACCACCTTTCTGCGAGATCACCAGTTTATCCTGATTAGCAGTTGATACGGAAAAGTTAGGAAGCAGTGTATAGTTCAACGGCATTAACTGAGAAGAGAATGGCAGCGAACTATAGTTGTACCTGTTATGCGCTATAATTGTGGACAAGCCGGATGTATCACTTGTGGTTACAGCGGTCTTCGTCATTACTGTAGGTATGCCCGGAACGCCTATGCCATGGCTCGCGCATGTACCAAACCTTTGCTTCACCAGTCTTCGTGCCGTAGCAGGATATATGAGGTAAGGCCCCATCTGCCCTGTTGTGCCGCCAGCTAAGTAAAGTTGGTTTTTCCAGTTACCAAAATTGCTGTTACAGTAACCTGTGGGTGTATTGCTACCGTCACCATGCGTTATAGACTTCATCTTTATGGGCACAGTTTGTGTTGACTGTAAGCCACCTCCATCACAGAAGTCGGTAAACACACTATACGTGGAGTTATGGTTTTGCGCCACAAAGTAGTACCCATTATGGTCTGTGAAGTAACTACCGAAAGCATAGCCATAAAAATATATGGGGTTCATTTCCACCGGCGCGCCTCCGGGTTGTTCGTATAGGTAGCCATCCGCAGCGCCGCTATTTACGCCATCACCCAGGTCCAATATGAGAAACATCGGATCACCTGAATTATTTAATGTAACATCTCCCGATGTACAGTCTACCTCAATCTCCTTATAGGGAAACTGAGCCATATTTATCCTTCGGTTACCTGCAATAGCAAGGTCGAATATCGGCACTACGCCAGCTACGTGAGTTGATGTATTTTGGTAATCAGCATCATTTACTGTCGCATGATGGCTGGCAAGGCGTATCACATACTTTCCTGCCGGCACATCTGTAATAACAAATTGCTGCATGATTGTGTTAGGGAAAGTAATGCCGGAACCGTAACCCTGAAAGTTGAATGCCTTTGTGGACAAATTAAAGTCACCCTGCGTAGATATGCACTTGTAAGGTGTTCCTGCGAGATAGGCTATAAATCCGGGGTGCGTTTGATCTCCGAATACTTGCCCAAGGCGGAAACTACTCGTGCCACTACTGCCGCCGGGGCATCCTCCGCCATCATCCGAATTACCAAATACTACCTGCCCATAGGATGTACGCATCAATGCTGAGTAGTCACCCCATGGGTTGTAGATGTTCGCATAGAAAGTAATAGTCCTTGTGGGAGGAGAAGCGCATGTGCTTGTCGCCGGGGGCTGTACTCCAAATGTTACTTTATCTATCGTACTCTGTGCTATAGGCTCAAAGTCCCGTATGTTATTAGCCAGGCCAATCCTTTCTGATATAGAGAATACACTGGAGGATATACGGGGCAATTCAGGCTCTGTACGGCTTGTTTCAGCGCTATCTATCGGTATGCTGTTCTTATCCGCACAGAAGGCATAGGTGATCATGTTGGTACCGGCATTGAAGGTCATACCGCTACCTGCTGTGGTAAACAATGGGTTGATAGACCTTGTGTACCACTCTCCTGTGCTGTTATCGTATTTGTTTATAGCCTCATAGAGAAGCCAGTCTGTTTGTATCGCCGACTCGCTGCCATCACCGGTCCACTTCCTGTACTCTATCTGGATAACGTCCACCATTGGGTTACCGGCATCAAAGTTGAGGTTGAAACACCGGGGAAGTCCATTGCTCAGGGATATGCAGCCACCACCGATCAGTACTATTGCTGTGTCGCTGATAATGCCATGCTCCGACTCGCGGCCATAGAAGTCCACTGTCTTTATACGGAACTGCCAGCCATTGCGCGAGATCATGTTCTGCAACTGGGCATCTGCTGTTGTTGGTGTATAAGCGTTGGGTGTGTCTATACCCATTGCTACTAACGGAGTAGGCACTCCAAGATGCACAAGCTCCAGGGGGTTATAAAATGCTGCACTCGAAGTAAAGAACGATGTAGAGTAAGAACTGGTCGCGATTGATGAATTGACTTCAATTAAAAACTGGTTTGTATAGTTGAATGTGAATATGAGAAACTTGAAATTGCTTTGCAGCCCTGTTGTAGGGTCTACCCGGCTGCGAAGTTCCAGTGTGCTGCGGCCCTGTGCTATGAAATATTTTGGGTTAAGCTGAAATTGAAGTAGCGCACCCTGATAGACTTTTTGGATAACGCCTGTGTCGCCGCTAATAACCCATATAGTGTGGTTGGTAGCGCTGTTGTAGACGAAGAAGTAAAGTTCATTAGTGCTTTCCGAAGAATAGTACCCTATGCAGTAATTGGTCCCGCTGGGCATCCCGCTAATGGTTAGCGCCTGGCAACCTTCTACTGGTGTGGATACGTCCTGGTTAGAGCCAGCAAGCGCCGCTGCCGCAGCATTGGTGTTTACATTCCGCGTGATGTTTTTCAGGAACACAGCAGTATCCGGCGGAAGCCTGCTTTCGTCAAGGTCTAAGTTTATTCCTTTACTAAGGTCATTACGGAATTTAAACGCCGCCATAAGGTGTGCTGGGTATTATTGTGCGTAAAGATAGAATATTTTTGCACTTCAAATTATTTTTCAAGAAAAATATACTACTTTTGGCATGCAAACAGTCGCTGCCACGACTTAATAAACGATATTTTACCCCTTGCGGAGTGGAGGCTGCCAGGCCGAAGCTCTACAAGGGGTTGTTTTTTTATATCATTATCTATGTTTGAAAACATCAGTAAAGATAATCCTGTAATAGCCTGGTGGTCAGGCGGCGCCGATTCGGCAATAACCTGCTGGCTGTGCCTTAAATGGTTTGGCAAGGAATGCGTGAGAGTAGTATTCATAGACACAAAGAATGAAGATGATGATACCTACAGATTCAAGGCCGACTGTGAAAAATGGTGGGGCGTAACCATAGAAACGATCTCCAGCAACAAATGGGATAGCATTGAAGATGTTTGGGAGCATTATCTGAGCCTAAATGTAGCAACAGGAGCCATTTGTTCTACCGAATTAAAACGTATAGTGCGCGAAGACTTTCAGGTGCGTAATAATTTCTCTCATCAAGGCTTTGGATTTGATGCAGAGGAAATTGACCGGGCAAAGCAAATGAAGAAGAACTACCCGAGCACCAAACCCATATTCCCAGTGATCAATGAATTACTCAGGAAGGGTGAAGCAATCAAAATCCTACAAAAGCACGGCATAGAGCCACCTGTATCCTACAAAATGGGCTACAGCAATAACAACTGCCTAAAAACAGGCTGCGTTAAAGGAGGCATAGGTTATTGGCAAAAGTTCAGAATGGACTTTCCGGATAGGTTTTACGCCATGGCCATGCGGGAACACAAGTACACCGACATGAAAGGCGAGCCGGTCACTATATGTAAAGATCAGTCAAAAGGTGGAGGTTTAGTATTCCTGCTGCCGCACCCAAAATACCCGCACATGAAAGACATATCCATGATGAAAGGACGCATGGCAGAACCACTCATGGAGTGCAATGGATTTTGCGGAGTAAAATAGTCACTCATAAACCTTAAACGGTTTCACAAACCATGTAACAGCATAAGCAATAGCAGCTTTCTCCAGTTCACTAAAATGTGCCCGGCCACGCCATATGCGTTGCTTGAAGTCCATCGGCTCCATATCAATGAGGCGCGCCACAACACCGAAGTTCTTGTGCCACAAAACATATTCCTGTGCTTGCGCGTAGGTCATAGGCAGTTTATCTTATTCTCGCAGAAGACAGCGCACCCAGCAATCCGAAAGACTGCAGAAGCCACAGGATCAGCGCAAGAACGACTACAAAATACAGAATATTCTTTATGGTTGCATCCATGGGAATAAAGCGGTTAATCGCCCAAAGTAGGACACCGACAAGGACAATTACGAGTATTACGGTTAAAAGTGACATAGCGTGTAGTTTATGTTACTGCCCTTAATTTCGTGCCACCGGCCATTTAGTAGTCCAATCTGCAATCTGCTGATCCCGCCCCGAGAGAAGCCTGATAAGCAGCATTAAGGGTTGAACATGCTGATTGCGCACTGTCTTGTGATACGCCAGGGTAGTTGTACGTTACGGAAGTATCTCGCGTACTAATTCCAGCAATAAAATCGTGATTATGGTCTGGCATTGAATTTCTCAATTCTTCGCTAAAAATAAAAGAAATGCCTTTATTCCACAAATCATAATAAAATTGGTCGCTTTTAATATTGTCTACAACAACATCAAGAGCTGCTGCGAGTTTTGGATTTTCCATTTTTATAATTTTTATATAGGAAGTTGTGCTCTAATAGTTACTACGTTACCATTTATAAATTCCAGCACAGGCGTTGTTGAAGCATCCCATGTTCCTGTTACTGAATTATACGGGAATAGCTGATAGATGGCATTGTCAATTACCAGGTCAGCCGTGATGTTTTTATTCGCCAGGTACGGTATGGTCAGTGTAGTACCTACAGGGTATTCTGCCGGTATCACCACACCATTGCACAGCGTTATCGTGTTGGCCGGGTTTGGCGATGTCTTTATCAGCACTACGATCTTACAGTTTGTTGCCGGCACAAGGTTGTTATTTGAACCACAGCACACGGTCTGTGCGTTGATATAAGTGTTCGCTACGCCCCCGTTGTTGCACGTTACGGTCACTTTGAAGTTGTAGTAGGTATCTGCATCCAGGTTACGAAAAACGAAGCCCGTAAATACTCCCGCAGTGTATACGTAGTCACCCACAGTATCATCTACCGGAAGCCACACAGCACTTTCATTTTTCTTGTACAGAACATTGGTAAAGATGTAACCTCCATTCACGTATGGTGTCCATGCCAGCACTACTGAGTTATGTGTGATGTCACCCGCCGCAAGTCCTGTTACTGCCGCCGCGCAGGTCAGGTCAGGATCATTAGGGCTTACACCTCCATAGTAACTGCCATCATCTACCCGTACATTACCTATGCCGCTACCTACCATTACTGAATTAAGTGATGATGCGGTGTTCTTTGCGTATGCCAGGTATATGTTGTTCACGAAGGCTCCCGTAGCGCTACTATCAAGCACATCAACACTCGCGCCGGGGCCTATGTATAAGTTTGGCAACGAAATACCTGCAGCCACTACTATCTTTGAAATGGCGCTGTTGCCGAGTATGGTAAGCCCTGCAATAGCGCTGTTTATCGTTATAGTGCCGGTATAGTTAGAGTTGATGATCAATACCGGGTTGGTGGCATTCGTGCCCGGATTTTTAAACAGTATGCCTACCGAAGCTAATGTAGAGTAGCTGGGATTAAAAGAGTTCATCGCCTCTACTAAGTAGGTATTGTTAGGGCCAAACAGATCCAGTTGATCTCCTATTGCTCGTGGTATGTCTTCAAAGTTTGTAAAGTATGATTGTAGCACATACACACCGAAAGGGCCGCCAGGGTAAGGAGCTGAATTTACTACATTCTCAAAGGCGGTTATCTCTCCGCCGGGTATTGGAGTTGGCATAACAAGGACAAATGTATCGAAATTTCGGATATTTTACTACCAGGGTGTAATCAGTAGTAGAATTATCTTCCTCTCGCTCCTTTTTGTGAAGCCTCGCTCCTTCATCTGCTGGAATAATTCCCCATCTTCTGTTCTGTAATCCATGATTGCTATTTTTAGCATTTCTCGTGAAAAGCAACTTCCCATACGTAATACAAATACCGAAGCAACACACCTACGCCTTTTGTGCTGATCATGTAGCTTATCTTCCGGCCAAATACTTTTTTCTCTTTGGGCCTGTCGGTGGTCACGTAGCCCTTTTTCTCCAGTTGCTCCACCCAGCGGCCTACGTACTTCCTTTTAGTTTCCGACCGGGCCATTTCTGATAGTTGTGTCAGGTCCATAGCGCCGTTCTTTTTGTTGTATAGGGCTGCCAGTATTCTGATGTCAGTATCGTCTATTCCCAGCACTTCCTGGGCCCATGGCAGCGCGTTTAGTTGCTCCAGCAGTAGTTTGTTGACAATGGCTACTCCTTCGTGCGCTTCGTCCATCACTGCATCGTATGGCTTTTTGTACAGGCGTTCCTTTTCTGATACTATCTTGGCGGTGTACAGGCTTATCTTGTACACATCGGTGGTGCAGTTTTGGGCGCACATGATAGCTGTGGCCATCACATCACGCGAGCTTACAGAGCATACGTTGCTGCGGGTTATTACGCCTATGCTGTCCAGCCTTTTCTGGTCATGGTCATACTGGTAGCGCGTGGACTCTATCGCCTCTTCTATTGCTGCCGGAGCGCCCAGGTTAAGGGTAAACTCTCCACCGGTCTTTGCGTACAGGAATAGTAGCTTCTCCATCGGTTCGTTAAGTACGAAGTGGTGGATGCTCTTATCGTCCTTTATCAGCTTTTGCTCTTCGTAGGATAGCTCCATCTTTTCAGACATAGGGAGTACCATGAAGTACCGGTATAGATATTCGGATAGTTCAGGAAAGTGGAGTAAATATTTTCTGTTTGCGGCCATGTGTTATTTTTGTTGTCCAAAATTTTTGCTGCTATTAAACTTTAGTGGCGATGGCACCGTTCAAATGCTTGCTGCTATTGGGCTTTGCTTATGTTTTCGGAATGAATATATTTTTTTCATCCCATAGGAGATATAAAATAATAGATTCCTTGCTGTGGTGTAAATAATCGTAAGTCCATGCGCGTTTGTACCATTTGCCATTTATCTTTCTATACAATGTACATTTCGGAAATAAATCACTAAACCCTTCCTGCGTTCTAACTACCTTACTCTCATTGTCTATATCGTAGACGATGTCGGGAATTTCTTTTTCTTTAAATAGATTATACCCTGTTCTGGCTATACCAGAATCCGGAAACCATATTATTAACAATAAAATTCCAAAAAGCGTTAGTAATAATAAAATTCCACCAATCATTTATATATTTTTAGAAGGTTATTTTTTCGATGATTGCACCATCCAGCTTATTTGCTGTCTTTATGATCCACTCTATGTCTTCATCTGTTATGCGATAGCCTTCCGGTTGCCGGGATATTTCTGCTACTTTCAGATCCTTTGCATAGGCAAAGCAGAAGGTAATAGACTCTCCCGATATTTTTACCCCGGAAGTGTGCGGCCTATCCTGGTTAATGCCCGGCGCTTGTGGCTTGCCGGCGGCAATGTCGCGCGCTGTTTGCATCTTCTGCACCTCTTCGTCCCATGGGATTATTTCATCGCTTTTGGCGTTGTTGTACTTGCACCTGATCAGTTGAGGGATACCGACATAAAATACATCCTGTGGCATCTCCGGGGTTTCTGTGATGTATTCTTTTGCATCCTCATTACCGTTTTTATCTTTCAGGTGAATAAGGTGTACATACTTCGTACCGGACTTCCCGTTGTAGGAATGGTGATTGTATTCTATGTTTGTTACTGTGAGCGATAGTGTGTCGCCCTTTGTCATTTTTATAGCCATGTTGTTGTCATTTGTTGAGTGTTAATGAATTTTTGTGTTTTTCTATCATTGATATACCTATTGCAAGAAACGATTGCTCATCTCCTTTGTACAGATGAAACAGCCCATCATTTCTCTCGCGGAAGGAGAAGCCTGTTGTCATCGCTCCATACTTACCTGATAGTGGTAGTTGGAAGTCTTTGGTTACATTGTACACTGCGCCACCTTCTTTCAAAGTCTTATCCGGCGGGGAGTAGCGCAGTGTACGTGTGTCTATGTCGGTTGCCCTTTTCTGTTTAGCCATGATAGCATTTTGAAGATGATCAATACAATAACAGCCAACAGAAATCCCAGCCAGGATAGCCCCAGTGACAGCAACACAATCGCGCGGGCCTCTTTTTTCGCAAAGGGCATTTTCAAATCGTGCATTACCGTATGCAGTATCCCAGCCCATGTTACATCCACTACCTTAAACAAGGCAATGAAATAGACAACGGAGATAAACCGAACGGCCACAAAGGAGCCGAGTAACCAGAAGAGTATTGCGCAGAGTGTGTGCATAGTTGTTGTTTTATGGTATCCATTTAATTGTTGGTTCGCCTTTGTGTTCTTTGTCCCACACAAACCATGCGTAAGCAATCATGCCGCTGTTTTTCATTTTCACTCCATCTTTGTATAAAGAAACGCGTTTGCTGAATTGGTATATAGTTTTCAATGGGAACTTAGTATCTGCAAACATTTCCCGGCGACCTTCGCTTTCAAGAAAAACCGTTTTCAGAAACATGGCTATCTTTTTTTGCGCTACCTTTTTTGATTTCAGCACAAATTCTAAAGCAAGAGAATATGGAGGGTTTGTAATAATGTTATTGCAAACCATACCATTAGCTTTTTCAAACAAAGTATTTTCAGAAAGGAAATCAATAATGCCAGTACCTGAAAATCCCCTATCTACAATATCTGTAGAAATTACCTCCATGCCATGACTAAGCAATACTTTTGATATGGCACCATCTCCACAAGCTGGTTCGCGTGTAAGTCCAGTAAAAGTTTCGCGCTTTAGCAATTCGTCTACGACATAGCCAGGCGTAGGATAAAAATCTTCCTTCTGCCTATCTCCATTTAACCTACTGCTGCCCACTATAGATAACGCACTCATACTACTGTTTTTCTTTTAGGAAAGTGACCTTCAATTCTTTATACCCACGTTGTACTGTAGAGAGAAACACTGTCCCTCCATTCTTTGCAAACCAGTTTATCCTTTCCATGGCATCACTGCCCAGAGAGGTAGAGTTTTCAATGAACACTACTAATATGCCGGACACCTTCCACACCTGTAAGCAAAGGTCCCACAGTTCACTTTCTGAAAGGAAGGCTATGTTGGTTCCTTTGTAGTACACACCCATCTGGCGCTTGTTATCAATGGAGTTGCCCAGTTCTATTTCCAGTCCTTCAATGTCCGGTGTAAACTGCTGGGCCAGCTCGCGAAGTTCTGCTTCGTACTGATCAAGTTTTGCATTGAGGGCTTTCTGCTCTTCTTCTTTTGTCTTGTAGGTTTTCACCAGTTCTGCAGCATCAAATACTCCTTTGCGAAGTAGTGTTACTGAGTTGAAGTTTTGGAAGGCTTGCTGCGCGGACTCCATTCTTTGCGGTGCATTCTCGCGCTCTTTGATGTACGCATCGGCCAGCATGATCGCATCATCTGTATCGGCTATTTTTTTATTCTGCGATAGCACCTGTGCTTGTAACCTGGCGATCTCATTATTCAGGCGCTCCACTTCATTTCTTGCAGTCTTCATTTCAAAGTCCAACTGCTCGCGGCGGGAGATTGCTTTGTTCTTTTCAGCAAACTGTAACTGCGCGGCCTTAAACTCTTCCTGTATTACTTCTTCGTTCTCCGGCGCGTCTGCTATCTTCACCAGTGCTTCATTTACGGCGGGAGTGTGTACTGTTTCTCCATCATCACTGAATGAGTAGTAACCTGTGTTGAGGATAGACTGTTTCAGGTTTTTCACATCGCGGTTGACATCAGTGCGTTTTGCATAGTCCAGCGCGTGTGCAGCTTTGATCGCATTTTCCTGCGCGGATAATTCAGGGTTACTTTTCGCGAGGGACTTTATCCACTCCAGTTGCGACTCGCCTGATTTTTTTTCTTTCACAAAGGAAGGGCTTACTCCCACCGGGCCTATCAATGAACTAAGCATTTCTTTTGGCTTGTTGATAGTGGAGGTCATCTTCTTACCATCTTTCTCTTTGATGTTGGTAAGCGTGAATGCACTCTTCGTAAGGCGTGTCTTGTATAGTTCGCCATCCTTCTCAAACTCCAGTGACATTGATTTGTTCTTTGTCGTCTGGTTGATTGAATTTTCTGGCTCCGGCTCTCCCAGCAGCGCTTTGAGGCCGTTCATCAGCGAAGTCTTACCTACGCCTTGGTCGCCACTGAGCTCTGTTATTTTTTCGTTCTCCGGGAAGACGATCACCAGTGCTTTGTCTGTTGCATCAATACCGGCGTAGGAGTCTATCTCTACTTTTACCAGCTTGAGATCATTGGGGCGGGATACTATTTCTTGTATCTCCGGTGTTGTGTTGTTGTCCATGAGGGATGATTGTTTTTATGTTGGTGAATTAATTTTTTACTACTTTTTTTGCATCCCTTATTTGCCCCATCACTTCTTCGTGGCTCGCCTTGATAACTTTCTCCACTTCATCTATCTGCGCCCTGGTAAGAATTTTTGTCGCGCCATTGAAAAAGTTGTGAAGCCGCTGCCCTATTGGCCTGTCGGTCATTTTATCCCTTACTGCACTTACATTAATTACGTGATCCATTTGCTATTTATTTTTTCACAAAGGTAACACTTTTTATTTACCAAACAAATATTTCAGAAATTTTTTAAAAATATTTTGTTTGTTGGAGAATTAGTTTTTACTTTGCATCCTCAAACGCACACAATGCCCCGCTACTGCCCTAAACATCCTGATCGTAAACTATTCAATAAAGATGGTTGTGACTGGTGTGCTCGTGCAGCCAGCGCAAAGAAGGCCCAGGCGAAACCAAAAGTCGCGCCGGTCAAAAAAGCAACACCGATAAAAAAGAAAGTAAATCCACCGAAGCCACAAAAAAAGATCAGCCAGGTAAGCATACAAAGAGGAAAAGAACTGGCTATTTATAGCATTGTGCGCAAAAAGTACCTGCTGGATCATCCAAAATGCGGAGCCAACCTGCCGGGATGCACAATACAAGCTACAGAAGTACACCACAAGAAGGGAAAAACCAATAAATTACTTAATCAGACCGAATTTTTCCTGCCAATATGCCGTAATTGTCACGATTACGTCACAGAAAACAGCGCAGAAGCGATAGAATTAGGTCTTTCTATTCCACGAAATGGAAAATTAACCGAATTAATTATATTAATTTATATATTTATGTTAAAATCAGCCGTTATTTCTATTGCGTTGTTAATTTAGGTTGTAATGCGCTGAAACAAGTGCCAGTACGTGTTAATAAATAAATTTTAGCAAAAATATTGGCAATTCAAAAATGATTATTACTTTTGAAATGCTTACTAACAACTATCTTTTATGGAATTTTACTATTCACTTTTTAAATACGCATCTTCCCTTGCAGCTTGCGAAGTTCTCACCTCTGGTGGTTGTTCGGTAAGCCTGGCTGCAGGGAAGGTGCTTTAATTTTTTATGGAACTACTGGAGAAGGATTTAGAGCATCTTATTATGACTACCCCAATGTCTGAGTTAATGAAAAGAGGTTTGTTTATTACTGGACATCGTATAAAACAAATAACATTAGGTAATTATGGGCGTTTTGATATTGTCACGGTAAGTAAAATATCTCATGAATATTACGATATTAGGGTTTATGAACTTAAAAAGGATAAAATAGACCCTTTGGCTTTTTGGCAAGCAGCCAGGTATATGGCGGGAATTAGACATTGGCTATCTATATATCGACCTAACTACGTCATTAATGTAAGCATAGCCCTGATTGGATCTTATATTGATGCATCTACTGGCATAGGTTATTTGCCCGATATTTTTCCTGAAATAAATCTTTATACATATGATTATAGATACGATGGAATTTGGTTTAAAGGCTCTCGAGGATTTACATTAATTGATCATGGTTTTACTAAAATTAAATAATAATGGCCAGACCAATAAAAGAGAATTTAGATTATTTCCAAGTTGATGTTGCTATATACGGTGACGATAAGATAATTCTTGCTCAGGAATTAATAGATCCTATGGGGACAGAGCCGTGGCTTCGATTTGCAGTTCCGGCAATCGCGATAAGAATGCTTAGAGAAATTTATAATGAAAGCTATTTTATTGAATGGAATGATAAAGTAATTATGATAAAATCCGCTAAAATGGAAAGTGTCATAACCATGATTGTGTTAAAGAAAATTGTTGATTGTTTACTTCAATCAGGCTTCTTTAGTATGGAATTATTTAATAAGTGCGGTGTTTTAACATCACACGGGATACAAGAAAGATGGTTTTTTATTCAAAAAAACTCTAATAGGAGTAAGGCAATTATTAGAGATGATATAAAATTATACTCCGAAGTTATCCACATTCGCAAAAGCAATCTTCCTAAGAAACAGGGGTTTCTTCCCCAAGAAACTACGCCAAACGAGCAAGAAACTACGCCAAACGAGCAAGAAAGTACACATAAAAAAGTATATAGTTTAAGTAATAGTAAGGGTAATACTAAGAGTAATACTAATAATACAAATAGTGTTAATAATATAAATAAAAACGGGTTTCTTCCCCAAGAAACTACCTCAAACGAGCAAGAAACTACCTCAAACGAGCAAGAAACTACCTCAAACGAGCAAGAAACTACCTCAAACGAGCAAGAAACTACCTCAAACGAGCAAGAAACTACCAATTTTATAAAAAATAGTACATATATCCCGAAATGGACTCCAGAATTTGATGCAGTGTGGATTAATTGGGAAAAATATTTATTTGAGCAACATCAATTCAAATTCAAAGGGATGATTACCCGGCAAGCGTCACTGGAGGAGTTGGTTAAACTTTCAGATTTTTCAGAATCGGCAGCTATTGGAATTATTAAAAATTCAATTTCAAAAGGTTGGAGGCATTTTTACCAAAGCAAAGGGAATGATCCTAAAAAACCAGAGAAAAAAGGAACAGGAACCGGGTATCCAACAGCACAAGAATTACTGGCAAAAAGAGAGGCTGGCAATGGTAAGATACCGCAGGTGGGGTAAAAATGGCAGGAATAGGCGCAGGAATTAAGCAAATCAACTAAAAAAACAGAACGTCATGGCGATATTTAGAGCAAATGTGGATTACGACATCGAATTAGAAGAAAAAGTGTTGGGTGTTTTCCTGATGGAACCGACCTCGTATTCGCTCGTAATTTCCATACTCAGAGAGGAGTGTTTTTACGGGGCAAAGACACTGGAAGTTTACAAAGCGATCAAAGCGGTTTACGAAAAAGGTTACGGCATAGATTACTTGGTTGTGCAGCGACATTTTTTCGACAAAGGCATTACTCATATTGAGGAAAGTAAAATTGAATACCTGATGATGATGCTTCAAAACAGTGTGGTTACATCCGCTCATCTGGTTACCTGGTGCCTGATCCTTCGTGAGTTGGCTGCAAATCGACTCATGTTTAAGTTAAAAAATTCAGGTAATTTGACCGGTGATGCCTTTGAGGAGGCTGGGAAGATGGAAGAGCAACTCCGGCAGATCATGGATGTTAAGGTTACTGATGATTGGGTTCATATATCGAAAGTTGCAACGAAACTTCGTAAGCATATGGATGAAGTGCAAGAAAAGGGTATTATGGGTGTAAGTACATCAATAAGTGCGCTTGATAATATGAATGGCGGGTTTAAAGAAACTAACTTAATTGTTATCGGCGCTCGTCCTTCTGTGGGGAAGTCGGCCTTTATGGGTAGGATAGCCACACATGCTGCCTTTAAAGGGAAGACTGTAGGCATTATAAGTCTTGAAATGGAGGATAAGGATATATTAGCGAGAAGTGTTGCAGCGGAAAGCAATATAGACTTTTACCGTATAGACCGTAATTTACTGGATAAGGAGCAATCAGATCGAGATAGGGTTTACGATACAATGGGTATGCTTTCTGGCTTACCAATATACTTTTCTGATACAGCTCAGGTGAGCCTTACAGATATTCGTGCCAAGGCAGAGCGTTTGAGGATAAAAAATGGTGTTAACCTGCTAATTATTGACTACCTGCAACTTATTGAGCCGGAAAATGTCAACAACCGCAACCGGGAGCAGGAAGTATCGAAAATATGTCGGGGCCTAAAATTGTTGGCCATGAACATGAAAATACCGGTAATCATTCTCGCGCAGCTTAATCGGCAGTCTGAGGAGAAAGGAAATAAAAAGCCAGAACTCCACCACCTGCGAGAAAGCGGTAGTATTGAACAGGATGCAGACGTAGTAATGTTCCTTCACCGAGACTGGGTGAGTGGAATAAAAGAAAATGAAGATGGAAACTCTACAGAACATGAAGCGGATTTGCTAATCCGTAAATGGAGAAATGGAGCTACCATGGATATAAAACTTGCGTTCCATGGTCCGACAATGAAGTTTTCAGAAGCGCCGAGCCCTTTTGAATCACAGAATGTTGCGCCAGTGGTAAGATACGATAAACCAAACGCCGGATTTGAAAACAGAAAAGCAGACGACCTGCCATTTTAGGTTTCTATAGAAGGAGTAGTAAGGACTTTAGTAGAAGATAAAAAATAACACACGATGAGAGTATTAGTAGCATGTGAAGAAAGCCAGGCGGTCACTATTGCTTTTCGGAAGAAAGGGCACGAAGCATTTTCATGCGATTTACAGGAATGTAGTGGCGGACATCCTGAGTGGCATTATTGCCGTGATGTATTTGAGGTCATAGATATGGGTTGGGATTTGATGATAGGTCACCCACCATGTACTTACCTTACAGTAACAGCAAACCGTTGGCTTAAAGATCAACCACCGATAAAGTCTGGCGCTCTGGTCGGAGAGAAGAGAAGAGAAGAGAAGAGAAGAGAAATGCCGAGAAATTTTTTATCAAGCTACTTAATCAGAATATAAACAAGATATGTCTTGAAAATCCTGTGGGTTCAATAAATTCAATAATTAAACCTACACAAGTTATTCAGCCATATTATTTTGGAGATGAACATAGAAAGACAACATGCTTATGGTTAAAAAATTTGCCTCCATTATTTCACGCCGACAAGGTTGATTTATTCAATAAAGTAGTTACGCATGTGGATCAAGGAGAAAGTGCTGAATGGATAGATTCTAAGACTGGTAAAATGAAAAGACATCCGAAATGGTATGCGATGGCAAAACAAGGGAAGCAATTAGGTGACAGATCGCGCGAGCGCAGTAAAACCTTTCCTGGTATAGCCCATGCGATGGCTGATCAATGGGGTTAAAATAAAAATTATGAATAGTAGAATAAAAAACCTGAAAGGGTTGAAGTTTGGAAAATTATCAGTTATTAGTTTAGGCGCAATGTCTGACGATGGCCATGCTATATGGGTTTGTAAGTGCGATTGCGGTGGAACAAAAATGGTTCAAGGGAATAATTTACAAAAAAAATCAGGTACTAAGAGTTGTGGATGCTTGCTAAAACAAAGAGATATTCACCCGTTATGGAATAAAGGAAGTGTGTATTCCATAAAAGGTGACGGTATATATAGCCAAAAACATTCTTGGGCCAAAGCGGTAATTAAGAAAAATGGTTCAAAATGCAATCGCTGTGGATGGGATAAGGCTCCATGTGATGTGCATCATATTATACCTAAAAGCATGGGCGGTCAAAACACTATAGATAATGGAGAGGTGATTTGTCCAAACTGCCATAGAATTGAACATTACGGCAAAAAACTTTAAAACACAACTGATATGAACTTCCAGCAGAACACCGGTAAGACAATACAACAAGCGTTCGAGAAATTCCACGCAGACAATCCGCTTGTGTATGAACACTTTATAAGACTCGCGTTAAAAGCTATCTATGC
>Ga0214170_1000308_pt1 | contig 18821 bp, 26 predicted proteins | sample TroBogEpilimnion_2_FD_153008 | JGI IMG/M metagenome (GOLD analysis project Ga0214170, IMG submission 153008) | Freshwater microbial communities from Trout Bog Lake, WI - 27JUN2007 epilimnion | ecosystem: Environmental > Aquatic > Freshwater > Lake > Epilimnion/Euphotic zone | place: Trout Bog... | reverse complement strand
TAACAGTTTTTGGATCAACTCGAAGTGGTTTTTTATCTTGGCGTGTGCCTAATGCTTGATTCATAAATCCTGCAAATTTAGGATCATGTGCTTCCGCCACACCTTTCTCATAGTCTGTAGGAGCAATAGTAATAACATTAGGATCACGACCATCTGCTTTAAGTTTAGCACGTAATTTGTTTGCTACGGCTTCGGCATGATCATCGTTCTCAAAGTCTTTCCATTTTTTACCTTTGATGTATACTGAATAAGGTGTACGTGGACGTCCTGTTCTTTGAGCAACTATACGATCGCTCCACCCTTCTCTAAATTGAGGTTCACGGTAAGAAACATAATTTTTACCAGCACCGCCTTGGCCTGCTTTCCCTGCTTCATCACTACCACCACTGTCCCAATTTTCGTTAGGCATAAGTCCAACACCTGCCATCATATCTTGTTTTTCTGCTGTTGGTTTAGGAGCTTTAGGAGCTTTAGGAGCACCGATTAATCCTTGTAACTCTTTCATTAAACGTTCAGCAGTTTGATCACTTGTACCGTTAGGTAAATTGGCTTTGAAATTATTAAAGTCACCTGCTACGGCAAATTCTCTAACTTTGGTTCCGCTAACTCCTTCGATTGAATCTGAATCAGGATCACGTTCGCCAGATGATACTACAGTAGCAGTATGGTATTTGAATTCAACACCGTTATATTTGTTTAATAATTCTTGGAATGTTGTAGCACGATCTGCTCCAGCAACCATAATAATATTACTATATTTTTCGTTTAAATGTTTAACTGCCTCAATTGGAGTTCTAACTTGATCATTTGCGGCAACAAATTGTGTACCTGGAAACATTTCGTGTAAGTATCCCATCTTACTATCTATGGGCAATGGATTCTTTTTCTTATCTTGTGTTCTAGATGCGTAGATAACATATCCACATTTATGTTGTTGTGCTATTTTCTTAACAGCATCGACTAATGCTTGATGACCTTTAGTTGGAGGTTGAAAACGCCCAAATGCCATTACAATAGTATTACTTGTATTTTCTACTAGAGCATTGAATACACGACTTTCAGCAAATGTGTTTTTAATCTTATCTAATGCGGCTACTTTGTTAGCACCTTTAGCGGTACCAACTTCGCCTGACTTAACTGTAATCATAGATCCAAACACTCCTTGCATTCTGTTCTTACTGCGTGGATTTTTAATTGTAGCATGCGCTTGTGCTAAAAGTTCTTCAAATCCTTGACTTAGGTCATATTGATATAATAGTTTTGCTAGGTCGCCGTAGTTTTTTGACGTCCATAAAATTTCTCTATCAACTTGTTTAAATGTTCCTGGTTCATACGTTACCTTACGTAACTGTAATTCGTTACTAGATAAATTAAATTCAAATTCTTGATTAGGTTGTAAGTTCAATGGAACTTTGATGTTTAATTTAGCAAACAACAACTTTGGATCTGTTTCAACTGTAGCAATTTTAACTAGACCTAATACAAGTCCTTGCTTTTCGGCAGGCATATCTAAAAAGTCTTGTTTAAATTTTGCTTCAATATGATCTAACGCAATAATGTTATCAATCTGTGCGCTATATCCTAAATGATGATCATGATAACGAACGGTTACAATCTCACCAGAATTATAAGTACGTCTGCCTGCGTGTTTATCCGAAGTAAACGCAACAATAGTTGTATCCGGTTGCTTTTCAAAAAAGTGTACTAATTCTAGTTTAACTTCTTTTTTATTTTTAGTAGACTTGATATGTGTAATAAGATCGATATCACCGAAGTCATTTTTGTTTAAGTCGCTATTATAACTTCCGCTAGGTTGGATACTGACAAAGCCAGGGAACTTGGACAATAACTGTTTATAAGAATTAATAAACTGTTGATAATCTTGTCGACTTTTAACGCGGTCGGCGCCTGCTACTCCGCTCATTGGTGTACCTTCAGTGCCGAATTATCGGGTAAGAACTTTCCTGTTAGACCTAACTTGTCTTGACGTGCTCTCCACTCGTCTTGTAAGTCATCTGGAATGTCTGCTCTAGTGCTATCTAAGATTTTTAAATAGATATTAACCATTGTATCATAATCAGCTGGTCGCATTTTCATTTTAAACAACTTATGAAGTTTATAATAATCTTCTGCGTCAGATTGTGTAATCTTAAATCCTAAACGATCACCTAAAATCTTTAATGCCATGTCTGGATCTCGAGCAAGTACTTCACCTGTCTCTTTATCTTTAACACCGTTAACGTGATTAAAACTTAAATGTGCTACTTGGAAGGCGGCAAGCATTAACTGTGTACGATGTAGACCTTTAACATTTGATTCTTTTGGATATGCGGCAGAGTGATAACTAAACTTCAACCAGTTCAAATCTCCGATCATCCAGTCAATCTGTACACCAGCACCTAACTTTTCACCTTGTGCGTTTATCTGTGGGAATAATCCAAAGATGTTACCATCTGTAACTTTCTTTTCATCACAATATAAACTTGGTGCGTGTCCATTAATATATAACGTAAGTAATTTTAAGAATGCCTTCATTCTTAATTGTTCCGGAGTACTTGTTCTAGCACGTTTCTTAAGTGCTTCGAATTCTTGTGCTACTGCTTTTGGATCTACACCCCATGACGCAATACTGGCATCGCTCATTTCTTTATCTAATAAATCTGTAGCACTAACACCTAAGTCAATATCTCCAGATACATCTTTCTTTCCTACTGATCCTAATGCCACAAAATTAGTTTCGTTAAAGATTGCGGCCTTCTTGGGAAATATTTGTTTTAATTCTGCGAAGTAAGCATCTAATGTAGGCTTGATATCTTCACGTTTAATGCCCATTGTTTTACCAGCAAATACGTTCCCGCCTTCAGTTAATATTTCTAGTATCTTCATCTTATTTCCCTAGATTATATTCGCCCATCATAATGTCTTTATGATAATGGTCGGCGGCTTTATGGCATAATTCTTTGCGGAACGGTTTGTCAAATACTTCGACAGGATTACCTTCCATCTTCATTTCTTTGTAAAATTCCATACAGGCCCTGTTAACCATTGGGAGCCAAATTTTAGGACTGTGTTCTTTGGCTGGATTTTTATGTACTTGACGAGCAATATCCACAAACATTTTTTTATGGATATCATCGTGATCGATCATGTAATAGAAAATTTCTTGAAGAAGTTTTTCTTTTTCTTCGTGATCCATTACAGCAGGATCATGCTTCTTCATCTCTAAATTACTGCCAAAAAATTCGTATAATTTCATAATTACCAACCATGTTGTAATTCAAGGCACGGGGACCTTGTAATAATACAGTATTTATGACAGTAATGGATTAGTAATTGTAGTTAACAAACTGAACACCACCGAGCGCAATATCAACTTTAGCACGTACATAGACGAAATTTCCACTGAAATTAACGTAGTTAGTGGTAGTATAACCTGGTTGATTGAATTGAACTGCGGTATTTGCGATGTCAAACCAGTCAGTTTGTGTGCTACTAACGTCAATAGGATCAGTTGATAGTGTACCTTGCATTGTACATGTACCTACAAATGTACCTAATACTGTATACTGTGCTGTAGAAATACCGTTGCTTGCGCCGAAGTACCCGTTACCTTGTTCTTCTTCAGAAACTAAAGTAAAAGTAGATGTAGTGTTAGGACTAGGATACGTAATGCTAGTTGAAGTAGCAGTTGTATTACCTAGACCTGGGAATTGAAATGTGAGTGCTAGTGCTGGCATGAGTGTATTTATGCCAGATCGACTGAAGACCTAAGTACAAATTCCTCAATATTACTAATGCTATTGCTTAGATATAGCTCAACTAGGGTTAGTGTACTTTCATCCTTAACATACATAAACGGGCTTTGACAATATCTAACACGATCGCTAAGCCAACCTATAGTACTACTACTAAGTCTAATCCTTTTATCTTGAGTATACTTAGTAACCCAATTTAGAAATTTAAGTTTCTTTTCGTAATTTAATCCAGTGCTTTTTAAGATAACCTTAAACTTATATAGTTCGTGTGGCAAAGCAGTAACTAGAATTTTTGTTCTATTTGATAACAAAAATTCTAAATCTTTGTCGGAAATAGGCTCATGTTGTTCTTGAATCCAAGGATATAATGACTTTTGAATGTCATTATAAATTCCTTTATCTATGCAATAGATATTAAAATGACTGCCTTCTACTCGAAATTTGAGATTTTCATTAGACAAAAAAGGTGATACAGTTAATGTAAATTTTTCTAGATCTTCGTAATCTGGTGTAGTATAACGATATCTCCAATCATTTATCTTTTTCATTCGAGAATCAGATTTACCTGATGTTCGTGCGTATTCTAATGTCCAATCAACACCACGTCGTATGATATCAGAACCGCCTGCAATTTTACAGGCGATTCTATACGGGTATTTTTTGAAGAAAAGTTTTTTAGTTGGTAGGATCTTCAAGAGTGGTTTCCTCAGCTTGAGGTTTCACAACTGGCAATGTTTCGATAATATTGATTTTTAGTTCGCCTTTCTCAACATTAATTTCGACAAGGCCACCATTAGTTAAGTTACCAAAAAGAATTTCTTTACTCAAAGGCTTCTTAATCATTTCATCAATAGTACGTGCCAATGGTCTTGCGCCCATCTTCTTATTGAATCCTTTCTTAATTAAAAGTTCAACTGCTTCTACGTCAAGTTTAACCTGTACGTGTTTATCTTTTAATAGCGAATTAAGTTCGTCGATAAATTTCTTAACAATTTTAACCATTGTAATTTGATCTAACTTACCAAACTTAATAATACCATCTAAACGATTACGGAATTCAGGAGCAAAGAATTTATTAATAGCATCTTTGTTATCGTCATCACGTTCTAGACTACCAAAACCTACAGCATTCTTTTCTGCGTCAGCGGCACCTAGATTACTTGTAAGAATAACGATAGCGTTACGAGCATCTGCTCTCTTACCATTAGATCCTGTAACAAATCCGTTATCCATTAATTGTAGCATTACATTTAATACACTTGGATGTGCTTTTTCAACTTCGTCTAATAGCAATACACAATTAGGATGTTCTTGTAGCTTAGTAATCAACTGACCTGCGTTGTCTTCAAAACCAACATAGCCCGGAGGAGCACCAATGAACTTAGCAACACTATGGCTTTCTTGGAATTCGCTCATATCAAAGCGAACTAGTTCTACACCCATGTTACTTGCTAACTGTTTAGCTACTTCTGTTTTACCTACACCTGTTGGGCCAGCAAACAAGAAGTTACCTACTGGTTTGTTTAATGACTTCAATCCTGCTTGTGCGATAAAGATTTTATCTAACAAGATTTCAATTGCGGCATCTTGTCCGTAAACTTTGCCACGCATGTTTTTATCAAGATTTTTAAGATTGTTATTTTCTTTTGCGGCTACTTGATCAATTGGCAAGTTAGAAATCTTAGCGACTTCAAACACAATTTCGTCATGATCAACAATACCACCTTCTTCGTCTTTGACTTTAAAACGAGCGCAAGCACAATCAATTAGGTCAATAGCCTTGTCTGGCAATTTTTTATCTGTCATGTATTTGATAGAATACTTAACGGAATCGATAATTGCTTGATTAGTAATTTTAACACCGTGATGTTTTTCGTAATACTTTTTAAGCCCTTTAATAATCTTAATAGCAGTTGCTTCGTTGGGTTCATCGATAACAACACGTTGGAAACGGCGCATTAACGCACGGTCCTTTTCAAAGTGTTTACGGAATTCTTCCCATGTAGTCGATGCAATAACTTTAATACTACCTTTACCCAATGCTGGCTTTAACATATTAGCCATGTCATTAGAACTGCCTCCTGCTGAACCAGCACCATTCATCATATGAGCTTCGTCAATAAACAAGATACAATCTTTCTTATTTTCTAAAATTTTAATAACGTTCTTTAGACGTTCTTCAAAATCGCCGCGATACTTACTGCCTGCGATCATAGCACTGATGTCTAATGAATAGACTGTGTGATTTTGAATAAACTTAGGAACATTACCTTCAAAAATCTTACGTGCGATGCCTTCAGCAATAGCTGTTTTACCTACGCCCGGTTCGCCGATCATCATTACATTAGATTTTGTACGGCGAGCAAGTACAAGTTGAATTTCTTCAATTTCTTTTTCACGGCCGATAACTGGATCAATTTGTTTATTCTTGACCTTAGCACTTAGGTTAACACAATACTTGGCCAACATACGCTCAGTTTCTTTTCCACCAAAGCGTCCGCTACTTTCTCCGTCTTCACCTTCTTCTTTTGCGTTTTCTTCATTGATCCACTTAATGAAAGCGTCTTTATCAATTTTAGACTTACGCAAAAAGTAATTGGCAAAACTTTTCTTTTCAGCAAACAAACTAATAAAGCAATCAATAGGATCAATTACAGTACGTCCGCTGAACAATACCTGTGTGAACGCACGATTTAACATACGTTCTACTGTATTAGTTTTCTTTGGCTTTTGATCGGGTTTGGCTGTTTTGATATCTGTTAATTCTTTATCAATAAAATTTTCTAAATTTGTTTTGAGTGAATCAACTTCTGCTCCAAATTCTTTTAGCATTCCTCCAAACTTCTCATCAACGACCATGCTCCACAAAAAATGTTCAAGAGTAATATACTCGTGCTGATTTTTTATAGCGACATTTACAGCTCGCTCAAAGATTGCTTCTAGATCGCTATTTGGTTCTAACATCATTACTTAAATTTCCTTTTTGTTGATTTACTCTTTTTAACTGCCATTGCCCATTTTAACGTGCTTACTCTATTTTGAAAAGTAATGCCTTCTAAATGATCGAACTCATGTAGAAAAACCTTACAGTCATAGCCTGTAAACTCCGCTGTTTCTGTTTCACCTTTTGAATTTTGATATTCAACTTTAATTGCTGTAGGTCTTTTAATATTAACAAAAACTCCAGGAAAGCTCAAACATCCTTCCTCCAGATCTTCTATTGTGTCGGTATTAGCAACAATCTTAGGATTAAAAAATGCTTTGGCATTAAGAAAATTATCTTTACTTCCCATAGTAAACACACGGGTTTTAATGCCGACCTGATTCGCGGCAAGACCAATGCCGTTGTTAGCAAACATAGTAGCAATCATTTCTCGCTCTAATTCTTTAGGATCCATAACAGGATTCTCGAAATCAAAATCAGGCATACGCTCTAATAGTATTGGGTCTGGATAATTTACAATTTTTAACATAATGATATTTAATTTGTTATTTGTTTTATAATATTCTTTTGGTCTTCTGTTAATGATTTAGGGAATGTTACAGTTAAGTTTAACATCAGATTGCCTTTAAATCTAGGATCATTAATGTGCGGCATTCCGTAACCACTTAATCTTAAAGTACTACCGGGTTGCGAACATGGAGGAATAGTTACATTTAATTGTTTTCCATCAATTGTATCTAGTACAATATCTTTACCTAATAGCGCATCCCATACACTAATAGTTAAATTTCTCCATAGGTCATCGCCACGTCTTTCATACAAAGGATCCATTAATACACGGACTCCTAAGAATAAATCTCCACGTGGTAATTGAGGATTTCTATCATCCCCTAACCCTTGTAATCGTAGACGCTGTCCACTTTGAATTCCTGGAGGAATTTTAATTTCTAACATCTGTTCTCTACCGCTTGGTAAAGTAACACTTGCTGTTACATCTTTTCCGTTATATGCGTCGGCTAGCGTAATAGTAGTATCTAAATTTAGATCGGAATTCTTCGCGGGAGTACGGTGTCTAAACCCTTGTCCAAAGAATGGATTTCCACCACCAAAGAATCCTTCAAATGGACTGCCTCCTCGGAATAGGTCTTCAAAGCCCGGAGGCATTCCGCCGAAGTCTGGTTGTGGACTATCATACTGTTCTCTTTTTTGAGCATCTCCCAATGTAGCGTATGCTTCTTGAATTTTTTTGAATTCGGCATCATCGCCCCCTGTACGATCGGGGTGGTGCTTCATTGCGAGCTTACGGTAAGCTCGTTTAATTTCGTCTTCTGTAGCACCTTTTTGGACACCCAGGGTTTGGTAGTAATCGCTCATTCAAAAATATAGGCAGTGGTAATATATTAATTATACTACCTACTGCCTTGTTAGTCAAGTACTGATTATTTCTTGGTAGGAACTGGAGTACCGTCAAACTTTTTATGAATTTTGATGTTCTTACATTGTTGAACTGTCTTGTTGCCTTTTTTAACATCATGACAAACTTTTTTAGTTTCGGCATGTGCTACGCCCATAACTGCTAAAGTTAAAAATACCATTAGTAATTTTTTCATTTCTTTTATCCTTATAGTGGAGGTTGTACTGCTGGTGGAGGTGCTAATTTTCCTCCGAATCCTTGTGAAACACCTGTTCCGGAACTTGTTGCTGTTGCTGGAACTCCTGTTGTCGGACTTGTTGAAGATGAGCTTCCAAAGCCGCCTCCGCCAAACCCACTTGTGGATGGTGCTGGCGTTGAACCAAAACCACCGCTCGAGGAACCGAATCCTCCTGACGCAGGTGCGCCAAATGTTGAGCCGCCGCCCATTGATGAATTGAATCCGCCACTTGATGCTCCTCCAAAACCGCCACCACCGCCAAAGCCACTTGATGCTCCTCCAAAACCTCCACCACCCATTCCTGAGTTCATACCGCCCATGCCACCTGCCGGCACACCGCTCATGTTAGTAGTGTTAACGGAAATTTGTTCTGTAGCAGTCGGATTTGCGGCTGTGCCTGCTAATTTTTCTTGTGTACGACCAAATGCGCTAATACCTAATACAGCCCCCATGGCAATATGGAATAGACCAGCACCTTGTAGTGTTAGTGGATTCCATTGTGTGATAGGCACATGGTTAAACCCTTGCCATAGTGCCCATAGTACTGGGAATACTGCCATATCTAATAAACAGATAAGCATATACATCCATCCCATCATTGGACGCCATAAAGTCTGCATCCAATCGCTACTTTTATCTTTTGCCATTGTTCGCTCCTAGTGTGTTTAACAACCTAATACTTGAAGGTTGTGATTGTAATGTTTAGTGCGGTCGTCTAAACCTAATGTACCGCCGTTAATCTTTTTAGTTAAATTTAACATATCGCCTTGATCTGCGTATTGATTTAAATTGTTATTTTCCCAGAACCAGCAAGCTGATTGTACTGCTCCTTCAAATGTTTGTAGGTAAGCAGGCACATCATCTAAATTCATTTGTAAACTATCAGCAAACGCTTGATAATTATCATGACCGGTTAATTGAATTAGTCCACGACCACAAAACTTAAATCCATCACCGCTTTCTTCTGGACCATTGCCCATACGATTAGCATACGCTCTGTTAGCAATTCGTTCAGGTTGACCTGCGTACTGCGCCGCTACTTCTGGCGGAAATAAACGAGGCCAAACTCTAGATAAAGTTTCAGCACGATAATTTAAATTTTCGTGAAGGGCACTAAAGTTTGCTGATTCGTGAGCACACTGAGCAATGAAAGCCGCTACTCGTTGCGGATTATTAATTTCATAATCTGGAAGTATTTCTGATAATGCTTTATACCAATGCTCAACGTATTGATTACCGGCAAGCATTTGTCCTAATTGTTCTTGTGTAAAATCTGCCATTCTTTATCCTTTATTGTTGTGGAGTCGCAGGAGGAGTGTCCAATGTAGGTTCAACTCTTGGAGGTACAACTGTTACTGATGGAGGATTCACAACTGGAGGAGTATCATCTACAACAACTACCGGGGCAATTACTGTTGATGTAATAGTTGGTAATGCTACTTGTCTTGCGTGAAATATTGCTTTTTCTTCTGCGGCTTTTGCTTCTTCTAACAATCTTGCTGTTTCTTCTTGTGCTTTAGCAACTGCGGCAAGAGCGGCTTCATGCGCGGCCTTTGATAGATCAGCGGCTTTTTGTTTGGCCGCAACTAATGCAGCTTCAGCGGCTTCCACATCATTACCTGCTTGATGAGCTAATTGTTTTGCGTTGGTAAATGCTGTTGCTAATTTACCTGCTATGCTTTTTTCTAAGTTAGTGAACCATCCCATATTATTCTCCTTTATGCTATTAATGAAGCGATAGTAATAAGCCCATTAATAGCTGTATTTAATGTTTCCATCGCATCTAACTCTGCCATTGCCGCCTGAATATTAATCTGACTCTGAATATCGCGCAATAACTGTGCGTATTCTGCTGGGCTAATTTGTCCTGCTTTACACATTTCTGTGTATTGATGTACCTGAGCCGCGGCGGCATTTACATCTGGATTCTGACTACTGATACTAGCTAACAGACTTTGATTGTACTGAATTTGTTCTGCGCTCATCTTGGTTTAGCTCCTATAATTTTCTGCATTGCTTCTGCGCTGTGCTCAATAGATTCAAACTTAATCTTACAGAACATTGGGCTAACTTTACCTTCGTTTGTATATTGAGTTTTTAAACCTTGAGCAATTTTATCTAGCTCTATGCTAGCCTTTATAACTGGTTCGTTATGCGGTTGGTGCTCGCTAAACAACACGAACAATTTTGTTTTATTTGCTAACGCTACAGAATTTGTAGTGCTCATTAATTCATTGCTACATGATTCTTTGTAGTTTTGTGCGTCTGCTCTAATTTCTGTAATAATAGTATACTCGCCTGGATCATATTTCATTAGATAAGAATCAACTACAGCACAACCTGATAGTGCTATAGATATTAATAATATAATTTTTTTCATTTTGTCACCGTATCATTAATGCTTTTTTGAGTGTTATACCATTCTATCCACGCATCTACTTTTACTTTACATTCATAGTATTGGCTATAGTTGGCAGTCACTACATTTAACACATCACTAAGTTTTTCTGTGTTAGGATCTACAGTTGCTAAATCTGGGCATGTTGTTGTTAGGTCCTGCGGAGCAGTTGGAAATGTCATAACAACATTAGTCTTAGGACCAGTAGCACAACCTACTAGAGAAATAAGAATTAGTAAAGGGATTATCTTTTTCATTTAGTATCCTTTATTGGATTCTTTGCAGCATCATTTAAAATCTTACTAGCATCTTTGTCAAATTTACAATCTTTGTCGATTTCTTTAGTAACTTCTTTAATGCGATCTTTATATATAACTTGTTTGTCGTGTATAACTTGAACCCTAGTTACGACTTTAGTTTTAATTGCGGTATTGGCATCAGTACTAGCTTGTTCTGCTACAGCAATCTTAGCCTGTTGTTCTTTGAGTGCTTCTTGATAGATAACAGTAACACCTGCTCCTCCATACATAAACACACCTACTAAAATACCAACCCAACTAAGTGGTTTGATAAAATAGTGCCAAGGTTTAAATTGAGGAAGATGACTTAATATTCCAGATAATAAATTTATAACAAATGAAGCACCTGCTAATGCTGGCCATGTCCATGTAGGAATAGTTCCTAGCGCATTTTGTATAATCCACGAAAACATTTTACCACCTATCCTTTCTCACTATCATTCCTTTATTACCGTTTCTAATTAGAAATAAATTATTGATTTTATTAATATCGTAATTGCCTAAATATTTTTCTAACCAGCCTACTTGGCTTTGGCTTGCTTCATCTAATTGAAGAGCTCCTGGTAAACTATTTTTAACTTCTTCGTAATCACCAAATGCTAATAATTCCATAGCAACTGCGCCTGAGTATGGCTTAGTTGCTAAAATTGTGGAATCGTCTTCCATAGTAACTTGAGCGGCACCTTGATTAAAGAATTCGCCTACTGCGCCACTCTTAATTTCTAACATACGTTTATCGTAACCTTCTTGGTCTAGAGGCACATGTTCTAAAATAGATTCTTCATTAAAGTCGTGACCTTGAATATCTTTATAATAACGGAAGCGCCATTCATTAACACCTGTTAAACGACTAACACCGTTTAGCAAATCTTTTAATTGATGTGGCAATTTTTTAGAGCGTTCGATTTCTACAAACACTTGATACTTGCCATCACGTTCTTCTCCAGAACTCATATCAGAATCTAAAACAAAAGGAAATCCTTTTTCAATAAACTCCATAAGATCTGCGGCAGGTTGTTTATCATTAACTTTAAACCCTACAACGATTACGTCTTTGTCATCGCCCATTTTAGAACGAAATTGATCTAAGGTAAATGTTTCATGAACAAACCCTTTAAGATCGTTAGCTGTTAGGCCTTCATTGAGCTGGTGCTTGTTCGCCATTCTCTGGGCCTCCTGCTGTTGCTGATACACCTGTACTTGGAACTTCTTCCGTAGCGGCTACGTCTGCTTGTGTTTCGCCTTCCATTTGATCCATCTTCAATAGATCGGCAAGTTTGCGATGTTCTTGATCTTCGTATCCTTGATATAGATCTTGCATTAATTTCTTAGGCATAGTAACGCTAACTACCCAAACAGGGTGTGCGTCAATTTTACCTTTCTTAGTACCTGGACGTAAATCCTTAGGACTATAAATCTTACGTGGTACTAGCATGTGTTCTCTTTCGTATGTTACTTTACAGCCATAGTCAAGTAGGCGTGCTCCGCCTTCTGGATCAGGCATATTTTCATATGGCCACATGAACTTACATTCTACAGCGTAGCGTGTAACATTTGGGCCAGCTAAAAGTTCGCCATCTTCCCAATTTTTGTACACATAAATGTCTAGTTCATCTAACACCCTTTCAAAGTCTTTTAGGATGTTAAAGGCACTATCATTAACCGTTAAAGTTTGTACGTTCTTAATAATGTCAAGTATATCGTGCATTTAGAGTTCTCGTTTATGATAATATTTATACGAATTAAAAAAGAGCTATAACTTACGGTTTTTAACTTTTGGAGATAATTACTTTTGCAGGTCGCTCGTACAAGGAGGCATAATTTGTCTAGAGCAAAACGAAAAGAGAGAGTTTTTACAAACTCGACTCGCCCAGAAGCAACATCAAATCTGATTCAGATGAATCAATATCTGCGCAAAAAGCAACAAGTTAATATCGTTCCGCGTAATTTATCGCAAGAAACGTACTTAGAGTTGCTGAAAAACCCCAAAAAATTTATAGTATTTGCCATCGGCCCTGCCGGTACGGGTAAAACTATGCTTGCGGTTCAGATGGCTATTAAGCACTTAAAAGAGGGGGTGATTAGTAAAATTGTAGTTACAAGGCCAGCTGTAAGCGTTGATGAAGAACACGGATTCCTACCTGGTACCTTAAACCAGAAAATGGAACCATGGACTCGTCCCATTTTTGATGTGTTTGAAGAGTATTACCATCCAAGAGAAATTCAAGAAATGCTTGAGGATGGAGTGATTGAAATATCACCGTTAGCATATATGCGTGGACGTACTTTTAAGAACGCCTATGTTATCGCTGACGAAATGCAAAATGCTACACCGTCACAGATGAAAATGTTATTGACACGTATCGGCGAAAATAGCCGTATGGTAGTCACAGGAGATTTAAATCAAGCTGATCGCCCACGCGAAAACGGTTTGCTAGAATTCTGCTCATTATACGGCCAAGGAGGTGATTATCGTATGATAGCTATGGCAAGGTTTGAAACAAGAGATGTGGAGCGTCATCCAGTAGTTAAAGAAGTGCTAAGAATTTATAAGGATGAAGATATCGAATAATTAACTAACCTCTAAAGAACTCAAGGGAAACCGCATAGTAACCGACCTGCCTCGACTATGCGGTTTTTGTTATTGTAAACGTTTGAGTTTTACAAGTGTTGCGGCTAAGTTAATTTCTGGATCAGCAATTAGGGTATGATCAACTAATCCTTGTTTAATAATCAACAATGCTTGATCTTTAGATTCATCATCTTTGCCGAATAGTTCGAGATTATCATACATCCAACGATATATTTCTTCCATCTCTTCAGGACGGGCTCTACCGCAAAGCAATTTACGTGCTCCGCTAATATTACCTTTCTTAAACAGCTCGACCATTTCGATCTTATAATCACTAACACCGCTATCTTCTTCTTTAGGGTTAATTAGTTTCCCATCTACAGTATTTTGTTGTAGCAGGTTTAAGCATTTACGTAAATCTGGATATACTGCTTTAACATAAGTGTCTAGTGTGTCCAAATCAAACTCTACACCTTCTTCTACTAAGACAGTTGCGGCACGAGCAGTATACTCAATTTGGTCAATTAACGCAAAGTGCATTTGCTGACAACGACTGTGGATTGCTGGTACAACTCTGTTAGGAGTATTACAGGTTAAAATAAATCTAGCAAACTGTGAATACTCTTCAATAATACCCTTTAAAGAATCCTGTGCGTGTTGACTTAGTCGATCTGCTTCGTCTAACAAAACAACTTTAAATGGACCAAACGGAATCATGCTAACAAAAGGAACAATCTTTTCACGAATAAAATCAATACCAGTTTCGCGTGAAGCGTTGACTTCTAATATATCGTATTCTTCAATACCAATTTCATTCAACAAAACTTTAGCAAGAGTAGTCTTACCAATGCCGGGACTACCACTTAATAGCAAGTGAGGAATTGAACCTTCCTTGATCCATGCTTTAATTTGCTTCTTTTGAGCTTCGTCTCTAAACACATACCCATCGATAGTTTTAGGGCGATACTTTTCAGTCCATAGTTCTTTCATGCTCTTAGATTTTCCAATGTAACAATTTTAGCAAGTTCTTCACCGAGATCCTTAGTATCTGTAATAATGTGAAGTTTGGTAGTTGAACTTTCTCCAATTGTATTTCGATCATTGCGATTACGCATATTTGTTTCTACAACATATCCGCCATTAGCACGATATAGACTAAAACGCATTGGTTCTACGCTAAGTTGACGATCTTCCATAAGTCTTGACCTTTCTTTTCTAGACATGTCATTTGCGACAAGTATTTGTTCTTTCATTCGATTTACTTGCTGTGCGTGTTCTGCGGCGCTGATAATTTTCTTATCAAACCATTTCTGGATAAATCCACGCTTCTTTTCTTTTACAGTTGTTGCTGTTTTAGATTTTTGAGGTTGGGAAACCTCTGCTGGTATTTCTTCTGCTTCTGCGAATGCACCATTACTCATTTCTTTTTTCCTTCTGCTTCTGCTACACGTTTGCGTAGACTTGACGAACTAAATGAATGATCTCGTCCATTATAGACAATTTCAATTCCCCTATCTTTACAAATTTGTTTACCTGTAAACTCTTTGTCTTTGTACTCAACACCTAGTATACGCACATCAACGGGTAATGTCAACAGAATATCTTCTAGATCTTTTTCCGTATTGTAAACAACAATTTCATCAACGAAGCGTGTAGCACTAAGTTGAATTTGTCGTTCTACAATACTTTGTATAGGTTCGTTCTTTTCTGGACGATCCCATTTTGCGTTGTTTTGTAATCCAGCAATCAAGTAATCGCAATGATTCTTAGCCTCGGATAACATAGCGATATGCCCTGCGTGTAACATATCGAATTGGCTGAAGGTAATGCCAATAACAAGTCCTTCTTCTTTTAATTCTTTAACTTTATTGAATATCATAATAGACAGTATAGAGGGAAGAACAGGGCCGTGTCAAGCCCTGTTTATCCAATTAACCTACAGTAGCAGGTGCGCTTGATACCGGAACATCCCGTGTCATCATATTAGCACCGGCGGGTTTTTCATCACTTAACATTAGCACCGCATTAGTATCGATGCTGTGTACCTTAATAATTTCTCCGTCTTCCATTTCAATTTCAATTTTACGTGTCCAACGACCGTGTTCAATTAAAATCCAATCTCCGACATTAAAATCTTTTTGTTCTGGACCAATAGCCCAAACTCTTGCCCACCTAGGTTTGATACCTGTAATTTTACCATCGTCACCGGGAATAATAATACCACTAGTAGTTCTTTGTTCACCAAATTCTAAATCAGTTACTAAAACTTTATCGTGTAGTGGAATTACTTTTCCCTTTACTGCGCCTTTAATTCCCATTATTGTCCTTTCTGTTGGGCCTTAGGATTGTTTTCATAATAAGCCGCTACCTGGTCTTCTCTTCTTTGAACAATTTTCCCACCAGGGCCTAACTTGTCACCACGTGCGTTCATACGAACATTACCAACTGCTGGTGCTAGTTCGTTCTTTTGTGCTAGCTTGTCCATATCAACAATCTTGCCTTGCATGCTTTTATATTTCGCCATCTTATTCTCCTATTTTAAGAATTCGTTTATATCTAAATTGTACTTCAAACTGTCTATTTTGTGAACACCAATCAAGTATAGTACATAGCTAGCGACTGAACTGCCCCTACCTACACCCCATACTATCTTGTTTTCACGCATAGTGTCAACTAAGTATTTAAGATAAAACAATAGATCGAACATTCCATGCTGGATAAACAGCTCTAATTCACTGCTTACCCTATCAGTTTGCTCGTCTGTAGTACATTGTCCATATAAGAATTCTACTAAATTTGGACAATAGTCATTTGGCATAAACCATTGTTTTTGGTTCCGCTTATCAAATTCTTCCTGCGTTTCTGTACTTTCTTTGTACAGTTCTAGTTTATTAATATGTTCCGCATTTTCAGTTACGGCATTATTGAACTGTTTTACCAAATCTGTGTCATCTAATAATAAACTAGGAAAGTCAGTTAGTTTACCAGAATAGATAGCCGCGACTAAATCATCTTCGGATACAATAGTTTCTTTGAATTTCGTCAGTCGCATACTGACATTATAGCACCTTAGTCTCTCTTGATCAAGCCTTCTAAGCTCTTATTGGATTTCTCTGCCAATGATTTCATTGCTTCTCTTTGGCGACGGCTTTGCTCGTTTTTGTAGTGCTCTAGTGTAACTGCTAGTTGTGGTAGTATTCCGCCGCCCATAGTTCTTGCCGCAATATGATACTTTCGACTAAGGTCGGCAATTTTATTATCCAAATCTGTATCTTTCAATTTGGATAAATCTTCAATTAATGGATTAAACATCTGACCAGGTCTGACCTACAGTTGCTATCTTTGCCCAAATATCTGCGTTATTACCAGACCATGTTTGGAAACATACAAACACGTTCGCAGTATTTGCGTATACCATTCCTTGAATATCAGACGGGCTACCTTTTGATGTTGTAGGAGCGGCAACGGCATACGTTGTAGAAGTTGATATGAAATTTGTTATAGATGTTAAAACAAGTGTTGTAACAGTTGACGCAACATTTGAAGCAAATACTGAACTAGAAGATGCTATCAATGTTACAGAATTTTGTAAATCATTAATTTCATTAGCGGTAGCAGTAAATGCCTGCTGAATAGCAGTAAAGTTATCTCTAAACCCTTGCGTATTATTAGCCTGTCCAGCAATAGGATAGGCAGGGTTAATTAAATTGCTATAGTTAGTTACTGTACTTGTCATATTAATCTCTTTGTTTTATTTATTAGCTAATTGTTAGTGGGGTCGGTAAAACAAATGGTTGTTGTAATAAATGATTTGGAGCATTTTGTAAACTAGACAAATTTGTATAAGTTCCTGTAGAACTAAATCCATAGGAGTTTCCAACTAACGCATTTTGATTTAGCGCATTTTTTAAACTTACAGAACTAAGGAAGTTTATCAAGTTTGTATTTGTCATCCAAGGACGGGCCTGTAATACACATGCCGCTACGCCAGATACTTGTGGAGTTGCTTGACTTGTACCTGATATTTTGTTTAACCAATAGTTTGAATTTCTAGGATCTCGTATTGCCGAAACATAATATGTTCCACTTGAATACGCACCCATTACTCCTGTACCAGGAGCAAATATATCTACCCTAGGCCCTGCGCAACTAAAAAATGCCTTGCTATCGTAAGGAGTGTAGATACTATCTTGTGCCCCAACACAAATGACGCCTGTTACTGCGCTTGGTGTCATGCCTCTGTGGTAGGGTCTTTGTACACCTGGTTGATCGGCTTGGATAATATAATTATTGTAATCTTGTCCGCCAGACACATCAATTTTATGTGCGTTGTTTCCTGCGGCTCCTACAATAATAACTCCAGCTTGTAAACAAGTTGTAATAGCGGCTTCTACTGTTGCGTATCTATAACCAAAACTTCCGTCCCCACCTTGTGCTTCTCCAATAGTTCCGTATAGTGTAGCACCGTTACCTGTTGTTGTAGTTAATGAATGTGTAGTACCTCTATAATTGACGGTCTGCATTTGTCCGCCATAATAATAGTCGTCATACCCAAAACTACAGCTTACAATCGTTGGACGTTTGTATCCTGTGCTAGTAACATGTTTAGCATTGTGAAATGCTGTAACACTTTCAAATGCTTCTAAAATATCAACTAGTCCTAATGTAGCTCCAGTTAAAATATCTTTTTCTGTTGCGGCTCCTGTACCAATACAACGTAAAGAATATATAGCGGCACCAGGTGCCCATCCTTGTGTATTACCAGCGGCAATTGACGCACAGTTACTTCCGTGTCCATCACAATCACCTAAGAAACCGCCAGTTGGTACATTAGGAATAATTCCTAGTTGTGTCCAATCATAGTTTACAACTCTAGTACCACCTGTTCCATTTGCGTTTACAGCAAACTCAGGATGTCCGGCTTCGACTCCGGTGTCAATAACAACAATATCAACACCTGTTCCGTCTAAGTTATATGTAAACTGCGTGTTAGCAGATACATAAGATTCTCCGGCAAAGTTATTAGTGCTAGTTGTACAGCGATCTAAACCGTAGTTTTTATCTGTAGGATTATTTACGTTAGGGTTACAACTAAAAATACCTGTACGCACACCTTTGGTTGTTAATCCTATATTTTTATAAATTGTAGGATCTGGTTCAACAGCCTTGATACGAGGATCTGATTGTAATGTTATTACTTC
>Ga0214170_1000305_pt1 | contig 18958 bp, 28 predicted proteins | sample TroBogEpilimnion_2_FD_153008 | JGI IMG/M metagenome (GOLD analysis project Ga0214170, IMG submission 153008) | Freshwater microbial communities from Trout Bog Lake, WI - 27JUN2007 epilimnion | ecosystem: Environmental > Aquatic > Freshwater > Lake > Epilimnion/Euphotic zone | place: Trout Bog... | reverse complement strand
AGTGGCCGTAGATACAGCAATCGACCTAGCCAAGGTTCGCAACATTGGAATCATGGCGCACATCGACGCGGGTAAAACCACGACTACTGAGCGCATCCTCTTCTACACCGGTATCAACTACAAGATCGGTGAAGTTCATGATGGCGGCGCCACCATGGACTGGATGGAGCAAGAGCAAGAGCGCGGAATCACCATTACATCAGCTGCGACCACATGTATGTGGAAGGGCAACCTCATTAACATCATCGATACACCAGGTCACGTTGACTTCACAGTTGAAGTAGAGCGTTCACTCCGTGTTCTCGATGGCGCTGTCTGCGTCTTCGACGGTGTTGCTGGCGTAGAGCCACAATCTGAAACAGTATGGCGTCAAGCAGATCGCTATAACGTTCCACGTATCTGTTTCGTCAACAAGCTTGACCGTACCGGTGCTTCATTCCAGCGCTGTGTCGACATGATCGGTTCACGTTTGAATGCAATTGCACTCGTTCTCCAGCTTCCAATCGGATCAGAAGGTGACTTCCTTGGAGTCATCGATCTCATTGCAATGAAGGCGCTCACATGGCGCGGAGAGACCCAAAAGGGTGAAGATTACAAAGTTGAAGAGATTCCTGCAGATATGGTTGACGAGGCAAAGGCTGCTCGTGAAGCAATGCTCGAGACCCTTGCTGATGCAGATGATGCAATCATGGAGAAGTTCCTCGAAGGTATCGAACTCTCTGAAGAAGAGATCATCGCTGGTATCCGTCGCGCAACTCTCGCAGATAAGCTCACACCAGTTCTTACAGGATCTGCATTTAAGAACAAGGGCGTTCAGCCAATGCTCGATGCAGTAAACCGCTACCTCCCATCACCACTTGATATTGCTGCGATCGTCGGACACAAGTACGAAGATCCAGAGCAGGAAGACACACGTCAGCCATCTGATTCAGAGCCATTCTCAGCTCTCGCATTCAAGATCATGTCTGATCCACACCTTGGAAAGCTCACATTCGTACGTATCTACTCCGGAACACTTGAGACTGGTGCAACCGTTCTCAATGCCACAACCGGAAAGAAAGAACGTATCGGCAAGATCTATCAGATGCACGCCAACAAGCGTGAAGAGAAGGACAATGCCGGCGCAGGAATGATCATCGCTGTTATGGGTCTTAAGGACACCACAACCGGTAACACTCTCTGCGATCCAAATAAGCCAATCATTCTTGAATCAATGGACTTCCCAGATCCTGTTATCTCGGTTGCGATTGAGCCAAAGACAAAGGGCGACCAAGAGAAGCTCGGCGTAGCGATTCAGCGCCTCTCAGAAGAAGATCCAACTTTCCACGTCCAATCTGATGAAGAGACTGGCCAGACCATCATCTCTGGAATGGGCGAGCTCCACCTTGAAATCCTCGTAGACCGTATGCGTCGCGAGTTCAAGGTTGAGGCAAATGTCGGTAAGCCACAGGTTGCTTACCGCGAGACGATCCGTAAGACCGTTGATAAGTATGACTACACCCACAAGAAGCAATCTGGTGGTTCTGGTCAGTTCGCAAAGGTCCAGATCTCAATGGAGCCAATTCTCGATAACGCAGAGCTCCACTACGAATTCGTTAACAAGATCACCGGTGGTCGCGTACCACGTGAATACATCCCCTCAGTTGATGCTGGATGTAAGGAATCAATGCAGAACGGTCCACTAGCCGGTTACCCAATGGTGGATGTTCGAATCACTCTTCTTGACGGCGCGTATCACGATGTTGACTCATCGGAGCTCGCATTCAAGATTGCTGGTATCGCAGCGTTCAGAGAGGCAGCTCGCTTAGCGAACCCTGTTCTCCTTGAGCCAGTGATGTCAGTAGAAGTCATTACCCCTGAAGACTTCATGGGTGATGTCATCGGCGATCTCAACTCTCGCCGTGGCCAGATCCAATCCATGGACGAGCGGTCAGGTGCCCGCATCGTCAAGGCTGTAGTTCCACTCTCAGAGATGTTCGGCTATGTCGGAGATCTTCGAAGCAGAACTCAGGGTCGCGCTTCATACAGCATGCAATTCGATTCGTATACCGAAGTTCCACAAGCGGTAGCGAAGGAGATCATTGCCAAGGTTCGCGGCGAATAAGTAACTTCAGAAAAAACTAACAGAAACCAACAGGAGGCAAAAAGTGGCAAAGGCGAAGTTTGAGCGGACTAAACCGCACGTAAACATCGGCACAATCGGTCACATCGATCACGGTAAGACCACTCTTACTGCTGCGATCTCAAAGGTACTTCACGATAAGTACCCTGATGTGAACCCACTCATGAACTTTGATCAGATCGACAAGGCGCCAGAAGAGCGTCAGCGCGGTATCACAATCTCGATTGCTCACATTGAGTATCAGACTGAGAAGCGTCACTATGCACACGTGGACTGCCCAGGCCACGCTGACTACATCAAGAACATGATCACTGGTGCGGCACAGATGGATGGAGCGATCCTCGTCGTAGCTGCAACTGATGGCCCAATGCCTCAGACCAAGGAACACGTTCTTCTTGCACGCCAGGTTGGCGTTCCATCAATCGTTGTGGCTCTTAACAAGTCAGATATGGTCGATGATGAAGAAATTCTTGAACTCGTTGAGATGGAAGTTCGCGAACTTCTCTCAAAGTATGAGTTCCCAGGCGACGACACCCCAATCGTTCGCATCTCAGCACTCAAGGCTCTCGAAGGAGATCCAAAGTGGGTTGAGGCTCTACTCGGACTTATGGATCAGATCGATGCATACATTCCACAGCCAGAGCGCGAAGTTGATAAGCCATTCCTTATGCCAGTAGAAGACGTCTTCACGATCACAGGTCGTGGAACCGTTGTTACCGGTCGTATCGAGCGCGGTATCGTCAAGGTCAACGAAGAAGTTGAAATCGTTGGAATTCGCCCAGATTCACAGAAGACCACTGTTACAGGTGTTGAAATGTTCCGTAAGCTCCTTGACGAAGGTCAGGCTGGCGAGAACGTTGGACTTCTTCTCCGTGGAACAAAGCGTGAAGATGTAGAGCGTGGTCAGGTTGTCGTTAAGCCTGGTTCAATCACACCTCACACAGAGTTCGATGCATCTGCATACATCCTTTCAAAGGATGAAGGCGGTCGTCACACTCCATTCTTCAACAACTACCGTCCTCAGTTCTACTTCCGTACAACTGACGTAACTGGTGTTGTAACACTTCCTGCAGGTACCGAGATGGTTATGCCTGGCGATAACACCGAAATGGCTGTCGTCTTGATCCAACCAATCGCTATGGAAGAAGGACTTCGCTTCGCTATCCGTGAAGGCGGTCGTACCGTCGGAGCTGGTCGCGTAACAAAGATCAAGAAGTAATTCAGTAATACAAGTAGTACCTCCTGTTAGCGGAGAGGCGATCACCTGGTCGCCTCTCTCAACAAGAGCCTCAGCAAGAGAAGTAAGAAGCAGTACTCAAATTTTATGAAGCAGTAAAGAAAAAAAGGAGAAGCAAATGGCGGGACAGAAGATCCGCATTCGGCTCAAGGCTTACGACCACGAGGTCATCGATTCATCGGCGAAGAAGATCGTCGAGACTGTCGAGCGCACCGGTGCCACTGTCGCAGGTCCAGTACCGCTGCCTACAGAGAAGAACACCTTCTGTGTTATCCGCTCTCCTCACAAGTACAAGGACAGCCGCGAACATTTCGAGATGCGCACACATAAGCGCCTCATCGACATCATCGATCCAACTCCTAAGACAGTTGACTCTTTGATGCGCCTCGATCTCCCTGCTGGCGTTGACATTGAGATCAAGCTCTAGGGCACATGGGAAAGGTCGAATAGGAAAAAATATGTCTAATACTCAATCACAGAGCTCAGCGATCAAGGGAATCCTTGGCAAGAAGCTCGGCATGACACAGGTCTTCGATGCCAACAACAAGATTGTTCCAGTAACAGTTGTTGAAGCCGGTCCTTGTGTCATCACAGATATTCGCACACCGGAGCGGGATGGTTACTCAGCTATCCAACTCGCCTTCGGTGCAGTCGATCCACGTAAGGTCACAAAGCCTGTCGCTGGACACTTTGAGAAGGCTGGAGTTACACCTCGCCTCGAAGTTGCAGAACTTCGCGTCGCAGATACCTCTTCATACACAATCGGTCAGGAACTTCGTGCAGATGTCTTCGCACCAGGTGAGATCGTTGATGCAACAGGTACCTCACGCGGTAAGGGATCTGCTGGTGTCATGAAGCGTCACGGATTCTCTGGTCTCGGCGCCTCGCACGGTGTTGACCGTAAGCACCGTATGTCAGGTTCTATCGGTAACCGAACCACACCAGGTCGCGTTTTCAAGGGTAAGAAGATGATGGGCCGTATGGGTGTAGAGCGCGTAACAACCCAGAACCTCACTGTTCACTCTGTTGATGCAGCTAAGTCATTGATCTTGATCAAGGGCGCAGTTCCAGGTGCAACCAACTCAATCGTTTTCATCCGCTCAGCTGCCAAGAAGGCACTTAATGAGCACGCAACTAAGGCAGGTGCATAAGTCATGGCATTAACAGTCGACATTAAGAGCGCAGAAGGTAAGAAGGTTGGATCAGTAGATCTTCCTTCAGAGATCTTCGATGTTCAAGCTAATGTCCCACTTATCCATCAGGTAGTTGTTGCACAGCTCGCTGCTGCACGTGCCGGAACTGCGAAGACAAAGAATCGCGGCGAAGTAAGTGGTACAGGTAAGAAGCCTTTCAAGCAGAAGGGAACAGGTCGCGCCCGTCAGGGTTCTGTCCGTGCTCCACTTCAGCGTCACGGTGGTGTCTCGCATGGACCAGTTCCACGTAAGTATGACCAACGCACTCCTAAGAAGATGATTGCTGCAGCTATCAAGGGTTGCCTCTCAGATCGCCAGCGCGAAGATCGTATTCACGTCATCGATTCGATCACTTCTTCACCATCAACTCAGGCTGCAATCGCTGCCGTCCGTCAGTTCACTGATCGTAAGAACATTCTCGTAGTGCTCTCACGCTCTGAAGATCTCGCATGGCGCGCACTTCGCAACGCTGATGACACCCATCTCATTGTCAACGATCAGCTCAATGCTTATGACATCCTCGTCGCAGATGACCTTGTCTTCTCAGAGAGCGCGATCCGCGAATATATCGCCGGCCCAGTAAAGCAAGCAGCAGCAGTTGCTCGCGAGAGTGAAGTAGAGGTTTCAGCATAATGAGAGACCATCGCGACGTTTTACTCAGCCCAGTTGTCTCAGAGAAGTCATATTCACTTCTCGACGAGAACAAGTACACATTCATTGTTGCTCCAGATGCTAACAAGACCGAGATCAAGATCGCGGTTGAGAAGGTATTTGGTGTGAAGGTGCTCAGCGTGAACACCCTGAACCGCGAAGGTAAGCGCAAGCGTGCCAAGGTCGGTTTCGGAAAGCGCAACAACACCAAGCGTGCGATCGTGCACGTTGCTGCCGGTGACCGTATCGACATCTTCGGAGGACCTGTCTCCTAAGCGGAAGCTTTCGACACAGGACTAGAAGAAGAGAAGGAAAGATAAAAAATGGCGCTACGTAAACTTAAGCCAACGACACCAGGACAACGCGGTGCAAGCGTTCCTGATTTCGCCGAGATCACTCGTACGACCCCAGAGAAGTCATTGGTTCGTCCAATTCACTCAAAGGGTGGTCGTAACGCAACTGGTCGCATCACTGTTCGTCACCAAGGTGGCGGTCACAAGCGTGCCTACCGGTTAATCGATTTCACTCGTAACGATAAGGATGGCATCCCAGCAAAGGTTGCTCATATCGAATACGACCCAAACCGCACATCACGTATTGCCCTCTTGCATTACGCAGATGGCGAGAAGCGTTACATCTTGGCTCCAAATAAGTTGAAGCAGGGCGATCCAATCGAGAATGGCCCATCAGCTGATATCAAGCCAGGTAACTCGCTTCCACTACGTAATATTCCAGTCGGTACCGTCGTTCACGCTGTTGAACTTCGCCCAGGCGGAGGAGCAAAGATTGCTCGTTCAGCTGGCGCATCAGTTCAGCTCGTTGCAAAGGAAGGCCCATACGCACAACTTCGTATGCCTTCTGGCGAAATTCGTAACGTCGATGTCCGTTGCCGTGCAACTGTTGGCGAGGTCGGCAATGCCGAGCAGAGCAACATCAACTACGGAAAAGCTGGACGTAAGCGTTGGTTGGGTATTCGCCCAACTGTCCGCGGAGTTGTTATGAACCCTGTCGACCACCCACACGGTGGTGGCGAAGGTAAGACTTCTGGTGGTCGTCACCCGGTCTCACCTTGGGGTCAACCTGAAGGACGTACTCGTAAGAAGAAGGCGTCTGATTCCATGATTGTCCGCCGTCGTAAGTCGAACAAGAAGCGATAAGGAGCCGACTGCAAATGCCACGTAGTTTAAAGAAGGGTCCATTCGTGGACGGCCACCTTCAGAAGAAGGTAGATGTTCAGAACGATGCGAACACCAAGAATGTCATCAAGACATGGTCTCGCCGTTCAATGATCATCCCAGCAATGATCGGCCACACAATCGCCGTTCATGATGGACGTAAGCATGTTCCAGTATTCGTGACTGAAGCAATGATTGGACACAAGCTCGGTGAGTTTGCTCCAACTCGTACCTTCAAGGGTCACGTCAAAGACGATCGGAGAGCATCTCGTGGCTAGTAACTTGCCAAAGGCCGATCAGAGCGATGTCTTGGTTGCAAAGGCTGTTCTTCGTAACATCCGCAGCACACCTCAGAAGGCACGTCGTGTCGTGAACATCATCCGTGGTGAGCGCGTAGACGTTGCACTCACAACCTTGAAGTTCGCACCACAGGAGATCGGTGACGATCTCTACACACTTCTTAACTCAGCTGTCGCTAATGCAAAGCAGAAGAATCCGGCTCTCCGCGATTCATCAGAGCTTTGGGTTGCTGAAGCAACAGTGGATGAGGGCTTCACATTGAAGCGTTTCCGTCCACGTGCTCAGGGCCGTGGATTCACTATCCGCAAGCGCACCAGCACCATCACATTAACCGTTTCAGATGATCGCGGTTATCGCGTGAATGGACAGCGTAAAGCTGCTCACGTTCACAAGAATGCCAAGAAATCTGCTAACGAAGGGAAGGCCAAGTAAATGGGTCAAAAAGTAAATCCACATGGCTTCCGCCTTGGTATCACCACTGAGTTCAAATCTCGCTGGTTTGCTGAGAAGAACTACAAGGATTATGTGAAGGAAGATATCGAGATCCGCCGCATGATGTCTAAGGGCATGGAGCGCGCTGGAGTTTCACGTATCGAAATCGAACGTACCCGCGAGCGTGTTCGTATCGATCTTCACACTGCTCGTCCTGGCATCGTTATCGGTCGCCGTGGAACTGAAGCTGATCGCATCCGTATGGATCTTGAGAAGCTCACAGGCAAGCAGGTTCAGCTCAATATTCTCGAAGTGAAGAACCCAGAGATCGATGCGCAACTCGTTGCACAGGGAATCGCTGAGCAGCTCTCTGCTCGTGTCTCATTCCGTCGCGCGATGCGTAAGTCGATGCAGTCAGCCCTCAAGGCCGGCGCACAGGGTATTCGCGTTCAGTGCGGTGGACGTCTTGGCGGAGCAGAAATTGCTCGCTCAGAGTTCTACCGCGAGGGTCGCGTACCTCTTCACACACTTCGTGCAGATATCGATTACGGCTTCTATGAGGCTGCAACTACCTTCGGTCGTCTAGGCGTAAAGGTCTGGATCTACAAGGGTGAAGTTATCGAATCTCGTGCAGAGCGTGCCGCATCAGCTCTCGCAGCTGCTCGCGCACCAAAGCCTTCTCGCGGACCAGCTCGCCCACAGCGTGCACCACGCGCAGAGGTCACGACATCAAATGTCTCAGACCGTGCAGCAGCTCCAGTTGAAGCCGCAGCACCAGCAAGTGAAGGGACGGTCAGCGAATAATGTTGATTCCTCGCAAGGTTAAGCACCGTAAGCAGCACCACCCAAAGCGTGCTGGTATGTCAAAGGGCGGAACTGTCGTTGCCTTTGGTGACTTCGGTATCCAAGCTCTTGAGCCTGCATATGTGACTAACCGTCAGATTGAAGCAGCTCGTATTGCAATGACTCGTCACATCAAGCGTGGTGGAAAGGTCTGGATCAATATCTACCCAGATCGTCCTCTCACAAAGAAGCCTGCTGAAACTCGTATGGGTTCTGGTAAGGGTTCACCTGAGTGGTGGATTGCAAACGTAAAGCCAGGTCGTGTGATGTTTGAAATCTCAGGCGTCGCTGAAGATATTGCAACCGAGGCTATGACTCGTGCAATGCACAAGTTGCCAATGAAGTGCCGCGTAGTGAAGCGTGAGGAGTTCTAATGTCAAATATCGTTTCAGCTGAGACGCTTCGTGCGCTCTCAACAGATGAACTAGCTATCAAGCTACGCGAATCGAAGGAAGAGCTCTTCAACCTTCGCTTCCAGGCAGCAACAGGACAGCTCGAGAGCCATGGTCGTTTGACCCAGGTTCGTAAAGAAATTGCACGCATCTACACAATTTTGCGTGAACGTGAATTAGGAATTGGAGGCGCCGCATAATGTCTAATCCACAGGGTGAGTCCCGCGGTTTCCGTAAGACCCGTGAAGGTATCGTCACAAGCGACAAGATGGATAAGACCGTCGTCGTTGCGATCGAAGATCAGGTCAAGCACGGTCTCTATTCAAAGGTCATGGTCCGCACACACAAGCTCAAGGCTCACGATGAGAAGAACGAAGCCGGTATTGGCGATCGCGTTCTCTTGATGGAGACTCGTCCGCTATCCGCTACCAAGCGTTGGCGCGTTGTGCAGATCCTCGAGAAGGCTAAGTAAGCAAAGGGAGTGAGAAAAGAATGATTCAACAAGAATCGCGACTTCGCGTCGCCGATAACACAGGTGCAAAGGAACTTCTCTGCATCCGTGTACTCGGAGGCTCATCCCGTCGCTACGCCGGTATCGGTGACATCATCGTATGTACCGTCAAGGATGCAATCCCTGGTGGTCAGGTAAAGAAGGGTGAAGTCGTCAAGGCTGTCATCGTCCGCACCGTTAAAGAGAATCGTCGTCCAGATGGTTCATATATCAAGTTTGATGAGAACGCTGCAGTGATCTTGAAGGCTGATGGCGAGCCACGTGGAACCCGTATCTTCGGACCAGTTGCTCGTGAACTCCGCGATAAGAAGTTCATGAAGATCATTTCATTAGCGCCGGAGGTTCTATAAAAATGGCAAGCATTAAGAAGGGCGATACCGTTCAGGTTATTGCTGGCAAAGATAAGGGTGTCAAAGGCACCGTTCTCGAAGTCAACAAAGAATCAGAGCGCATTCTCGTCGAGGGTGTTAACCGTGTAAAGCGCCACACCAAGGAAGAGACTTCAGAGCGCGGCGTAAAGGTCGGCGGAATTCTTACCGTTGAGTCATCGATCCACATCTCAAATGTGCAGATTGTTGGCGACGATGGCAAGGCAACTCGTATTGGTTCACGTAAAGATGATCAGGGCAAGAATGTCCGCATCTCACGTCGTACCGGGAAGGACATCTAATAATGTCTACTGCAACCCAGCCACGCCTTAAGGCTCGCTACATCGCTGAGATCAAGCCAGCGCTGAAGACGAAGTTCTCATACGGCAACGTTATGCAGATCCCAACATTGACCAAGGTCATTGTAAATATGGGTGTCGGCGAAGCAGCTCGTGACTCGAAGTTGATTGAAGGTGCGATCCGCGATCTCACCATCATCACCGGACAGAAGCCACAAGTGACTAAGTCACGTAAGTCGATCGCACAGTTTAAGTTGCGTGAAGGTATGCCAATTGGCGCACACGTCACACTTCGTAACGATCGCATGTGGGAGTTCACAGACCGCCTTCTCTCAATCTCACTTCCTCGTATCCGTGACTTCCGCGGCCTCTCACCTAAGCAGTTTGATGGCAACGGTAACTACACCTTCGGTCTTACTGAGCAATCAGTATTCCCTGAGATCGAGCAGGACAAGATCGATCGTCAGCGCGGTATGGATATCACTTTCGTAACAACAGCCAAGACAGATGAAGAAGGCCGCGAGCTCTTGAAGCAACTCGGTTTTCCATTCCGTGAGAACTAAGGGGAGCGACTAATGGCAAAGACATCACTCAAGGTCAAAGCAGCGCGCAAGCCTAAGTTCAAGGTCCGCGGTTACACACGTTGCCAGCGTTGCGGTCGTCCGCATGCTGTCTACCAAAAGTTCGGCATCTGCCGTATCTGTTTCCGCGAGATGGCTCACCGTGGTGAGTTGCCTGGCATCACGAAGGCTTCTTGGTAAACCCCACGTCTCCTATAGAACGCATAACCACCGACAGAGTTCAATCAACTAACTAACTACGAGACAGGTCCTACACAAGTAGGAAACCAGCCCGAGAAAGGCCAGAGGCCAACCGAATGACAATGACAGATCCGATCGCAGACATGCTTGCACGTCTGCGCAACGCGAACTCTGCTTACCACAATGAGGTATCAATGCCTTCATCGTCGGTAAAAGTTCGCATTGCCGAAATTTTAAAGCAGGAGGGATTCATCGCCGGCTTTAAAGTCGACGCTAATCCTGCCGGCTTTGGTAAGACACTTACCCTTGACCTAAAGTTTGGTGCGAACCGCGAACGTTCTATTGCAGGACTTCGTCGCGTTTCAAAGCCAGGTCTTCGCGTTTATGCAAAGTCAACTGCTCTACCTAAGGTTCTTGGTGGACTTGGCGTTGCAATCATCTCAACATCTTCTGGCCTGCTCACAGATAAGCAAGCCAACAAGCAAGGGGTAGGCGGAGAAGTTCTCGCCTACGTATGGTGATCTGATGTCACGTATCGGTCGTTTGCCAATCGCGATTCCTTCAGGAGTCGAAGTCACTATTGCTGGTCAGAACGTTGCAGTAAAGGGACCTAAGGGTTCACTTTCACTCGTCGTAGCTGAGCCAATCACCATCGCGAAGGAAGAGAGCAACCTCGTTGTCGCTCGTCCAGACGATAGCCGTACAGCACGTTCACTCCACGGTCTTTCACGTACCTTGGTTGCTAACTTGCTCGAAGGCGTCACCACCGGTTACTCAAAGACGATCGTTATCGTCGGCGTCGGTTACCGCGTAGCTGAAAAGGGTAAAGATCTCGAATTCGCACTCGGTTACAGCCACTCGATTCAATTCCCAGCACCTGAAGGAATCACCTTCAAGGTCGAATCACCAACACGTTTGACTATCAGCGGTATCGATAAGCAACTCGTCGGTGAAGTCGCAGCGAAGATCCAAAAGCTTCGTAAGGCTGATCCATACAAGGGCAAGGGTCTACACCTCGAAGGTGCAAAGATTCGCCGCAAGCAAGGAAAGACAGGTAAGAAGTAATGGCTATCGGTGTAAAAGTTGTTAAAGGCTCATCACAGAATGCACGCCGTCGTCGCCACTTCCGTGTCCGCAAGAAGGTCGTCGGCACAGCCGCTCGTCCTCGCCTTGTAGTGTCACGCTCATCTCGTCACTTGGTTGCCCAGGTTATTGATGACGCTCTCGGCCAGACTCTGGCATCTGCTTCAACTATGGAAGCTGATCTTCGTAAGGATTCATCAAGTGATAAGAGCGCAAAGGCTCGCGTCGTCGGTGAACTCGTTGCAAAGCGCGCTCTTGAAAAGGGAATTTCTGCAGTGGTCTTCGACCGCGGTGGAAGCAAGTACCACGGTCGCATTGCTGCTCTTGCAGATAGTGCCCGCGAGAATGGATTGGACTTCTAATGGCTGCTCCTACATCTAACTCATCAGCTGCACCAGCACGTGGTGGACGCGAGGAGGGCAAGAGCGATAACCGCGGCCCACGTCGCGATCGTCGTGATGGCGCCCCTGAAAAAGAGAAGTCTCCATATACGGAGCGCGTTGTCTTCATCAACCGCGTAGCGAAGGTTGTTAAGGGTGGACGTCGTTTCTCCTTCACAGCACTCGTTGTCGTTGGTGACCAGAAGGGCACAATCGGTATCGGATACGGCAAGGCGAAGGAAGTTCCACAAGCTATCGCCAAGGCTGTTGAAGATGCGAAGAAGCAGTTCTTCAAGGTCCCAGTTCTTAACGGAACAATTCCTCACCCAGTACAAGGTGAAGCAGCAGCAGGCGTAGTTCTTCTTCGCCCAGCATCTGCAGGTACCGGAGTTATTGCTGGTGGTCCAGTTCGTGCCGTACTCGAGTGCGCTGGAATTCAGGATGTTCTTACCAAGTCTCTTGGTTCTGCTAACCCAATCAATATGGTTCACGCAACTGCAGCTGCTCTCAAGGCTCTCGAGGCCCCACAAGCAATCGCAGCTCGCCGTGGCCTTCCACTAGAAGATGTCGCACCAGCAGCAACTGTTCGTGCCATCGCAGCATCGGTAGGTGCATAACATGCCACGTCTAAAAGTTACCCAACTTCGTTCAAAGGTCGGAGCTCGTCCAGAGCACCGCGAGACCTTGCGTTCACTTGGTCTAAAGCGAATCGGTGATGTTGTCGTTAAGGAAGATCGTCCAGAAATTCGTGGAATGGTCGTCGCAGTACGTCACATGGTCACCGTTGAGGAGGTCGAATAAAAATGGTTCTTAAGGTTCATCATCTTCGTCCAGCCCCTGGTGCAAAGAAGGCACGTACCCGTAAGGGTCGTGGTGAGGCATCAAAGGGAAAGACTGCAGGTCGTGGCGGTAAGGGAACTCGTGCTCGTAACGTAGTTCGTGCCGGCTTCGAAGGCGGACAGCTCCCATTGGTCATGCGTCTTCCAAAGCTCCGTGGTTTTAAGAACCCAGAGCGCGTTGAGTACCAGCCAGTGAATGTCTCTACCATCAATGCTCTCTATCCAAAGGGTGGCACTGTTACAGTAGAAGATCTCATTGCAAAGGGTGCAGTGCGCGATAGCTATCCAGTCAAGGTCCTCGGAAATGGCGATATCACCGTCAAGGTGAATGTCACAGCTCACGGGTTCTCAGCATCAGCGGTCGAGAAGATCTCTGCAGCAGGCGGATCAGCTACCAAACTCTAAGAGGCTCTAGTCAGCACCTGAGTTCAACGAACTATCTAGACGGAATTTAGAAGGAGAGAAAATGCTTTCAGCGTTCGCAAAGGCCTTTAAGACACCTGACCTGCGCAAAAAGATTTTCTTCACCATGGCAATCATGGGTCTCTTCCGCTTCGGCTCGATCGTTCCAACTCCAGGCGTCTCTTATAAGAATGTGCAGACCTGTCTGAAGGCGGCAAACAATGGCGGATTATTCGGCCTCGTTAACCTCTTCAGCGGTGGCGCACTTCTTCACCTCTCGGTCTTCGCACTCGGCATCATGCCGTACATCACCAGCTCAATCATCATTCAGCTGCTCACCGTTGTTATTCCTCGCTTTGAAACATTGAAGAATGAGGGACAGAGCGGAACTGCAAAGCTCACCCAGTACACCCGTTACCTCACAATCGGTTTAGCGATCTTGCAATCAACTGGCCTCATCGCTGTTGCTCGCACACCTGGTCGTCTCTTCAGCGGTTGTGCTTCCGCCATCATCCCTGATGCTTCATGGCAGCGCATTGTGACGATGGTCTTTGTGATGACCGCCGGAACATCTGTCATCATGTGGCTCGGTGAATTGATCACTGATCGCGGCGTCGGTAATGGAATGTCGATCTTGATCTTCACATCGATCGCTGCTGGCTTCCCAACACAACTCTGGTCAATCAAGCTCCAGAAGGGTCTCTTCGCATTTCTCTTCGTCTTGGTCGTCGGAATCTTGGTTGTCGCTGCCGTTGTCTTCGTTGAGCAAGCGCAACGACGTATCCCGGTTCAGTATGCAAAGCGCCAAGTTGGTCGCCAGTCATACGGTGGAACCAGCACATATATTCCAATCAAGGTGAACCAGGCTGGCGTTATCCCAGTTATCTTCGCATCCTCACTTCTCTACATCCCATCACTCATCGTGAACTTCTCTGGCTCGCAGGCGAAGTGGGCAGTATGGATTCAGCAGAACCTAGTTAAGGGCGATCACCCGATCTACATCATTGCCTACGCGACTCTCATTATTTTCTTCACATACTTCTATGTTGCGATCACATTCAACCCAGATGAGGTTGCTGACAATATGAAGCAGTACGGTGGATTCATCCCAGGTATCCGTGCCGGAAAGCCAACATCTGAGTACCTTCAATATGTTCTCTCTCGCATCACCGCACCTGGCTCGCTCTACCTCGCCTTTGTTGCGATTATTCCGATCATCGCTCTGATTCTCTTCAACGCATCACAGAACTTCCCATTCGGCGGAACTGCAATCTTGATCGTTGTCGGTGTTGGTCTTGATACCGCAAAGCAGATCGAATCTCAGTTGCAACAGCGTTCATATGAAGGTTTCTTGCGCTAATGCGTCTTATCCTCGTTGGACCACCGGGGGCTGGTAAGGGAACGCAAGCTGTTCACCTCGCTGCTCATTACGGTATTCCGCACATTTCGACTGGCGATATCTTCAGACACAATATGAAGAATGAGACCGAACTTGGTCTCCTTGCAAAGTCCTATGTCGATCGCGGCGAACTCGTTCCAGATTCTGTAACAAATGAGATGGTGAAGGATCGCCTTACTCATGCCGATGCCCAAGAAGGTTTCCTTCTCGATGGCTTCCCACGTAACGTCTTGCAGGCTGAAGTCCTTCGTGCAATCCTCGCGCAGGCGAGTACACCATTGGATGCCGTCTTAGAACTCGCACTTGAAGATGCTGAAATCATTGCTCGTCTTTCAGGTCGTCGGACATGTAAGAATTGCAACGCCTCATTCCACGTTATCTATGAGAAGCCTGCAGTTGATGGCATCTGCGATAAGTGTCAGGGCGAGCTCTATCAGCGCGAAGATGATTCAGAAGCGGTCATTACTCGTCGCCTTGAAGTTTATGCAGAGCAGACCAAGCCGATCATTGCTTTCTATCGCAGCGAAGGCCTCCTCATCACCATTGAAGCAACTGGTGAAGTAGGGGAGATCTCCCAGCGCGCCATTTCAGCCCTCAGCGCTGCCGTAGTTCACTAACGAGTCAGAGCATGGCTATCCAGATCAAGAGCCTTGATCACCTCAAGAAGATGCGCCAAGCCGGCATCGTTGTGGGCGAAGCGCTCCTCCTGATGAAAGATGCTGCAAAGGTTGGCGTCACAACACTTGAACTCGATGCAATCGCAGCCAAACACCTCGCTGATCGCGGTGCAACCCCATCCTTCCTCGGTTATCACGGCTATCCCAACGTGCTCTGTGCATCTGTAAATCACGAAGTTGTGCACGGCATTCCTAATGAGCGACCACTGCAGAATGGTGATGTGCTCTCATTAGATTTTGGCGCAATTGTTGATGGGTGGCACGGAGACTCCGCTATTAGTTTTGGAATCGGTGAGATTGATCCCGAAGATCAGAAGTTGATGGATACCTGCGACGAATCGATGTGGCGCGGTATTGCTGCTGCAAAGGTAGGCGGCCATCTCACAGATATCTCAGAAGCGATTCAGCTCTACATTGAATCTCAGGGAAGTTACGGCATCTTGCGCGAATATGGTGGCCATGGCATCGGCACCGAGATGCATCAAGAACCACATGTTCTCAACTTTGGTAAAGCTGGCTTTGGACCAGAACTTAAAGTTGGTCTCGCGCTCGCAATCGAACCAATGATTACTCGCGGATCTGCGACGACGAAAGTTCTCTCTGATGATTGGACCGTTGTCTCAATCGATAAGACGAATGGTGCTCACTTCGAACAGACATTTGCACTTCTGCCAGATGGCAAGCCATTCGTTATGACATCACTCGATGGCGGTAAAGAACGTCTCGGTCGCCTGGGCGTTGAGATCTCAGATCTTCTTAGCTAACTCGCACTCCTGCTTTGTAGACCGCAGCGATCTTTGCTGTATGGATCTGATTGACAGGCATTGCAAATGGATTCTGCTCGAGAACGATGAAATCTGCTCGCATCCCAACATCGATTGCGCCAAGGTCGGCTTCACGGAAGTTTTGATAGGCAACTCCTGATGTATAGAACTCCCAAGACTCTTCTAAGGAAATTGCCTGCTCCGGAGACCATGGCGGATTACTACTTCCTGGCTCACTGCGATGAACCGGCACACCGAGGGCAAGTAGGGGAATCTCACTGGTTATAGGCCAATCTGAGCCAAAGGCGATATCAATCCCGGCATCGACCATATCTCGCATCCGATATTGCAACTCATTGCGTGCGCCAATGCGCGGAGCAATCAACTCTTTATTCATTGGATCGAGATACATCCAGAGCGGTTGCATATTTGCGATAACCCCAAGATCTACAAAGCGGAGCAGATCGGCATCGTCAATGAGTTGGGCATGTACAATCACTGGCCTGCGATCCCATTCTGGGTTAGTGGAGATTACCGACTCAATGACATCGAGTGCCTGACGGACCGCGCCATCACCAATCGCATGAATATGTAATTGGTAACCGAGCGCATCGAAGTGAAGAGCCGCAGCGCGTAACTCATCGGTGCTCCATACCGTGATTCCTGAGTAGCCAGGGTGATCGTGGTACTCATGCAAAAGGGCAGCAGTACCACTCGAGAGCGCGCCATCGGATAGGAACTTCACCGCAGATGCATTGATGGATTCGATACCATCGAAGAGCGTGCGATCTTCAAGAATTCGATCACTCTCACTGTGCCAATTCTCTGGACTGATTAAGAACGCAAGATTGAGATCAACAGGCAACTTTCCTTGATCGTGTGCACGCTTGTAGATCTGCGCCATTCCTGGCTCGAGCCATGAGTCGTTTGTAAAGGTAATGCCAGATGCGAGCATCCGCTTCGTCGCGTAAGCGAGCGCATTGACTTCTTCCTCCACCGTGCGTGGCGGAATCTTGGAGATGACCAGATCTATCGCCGCAGGTTCGCGAAGTGTTCCTTTAGGCGATCCATCGGCTCTTCTAGCGATACTTCCACCATCAGGATCGGCGGTAGCTGATGTGATCCCTGCAATCTCAAGTGCTTTGGAGTTCACCCAGATGGTGTGATGATCAACGGCATGTAAGAGAACCGGTCGATCACTCACAACGGCATCGAGCCACTGCGCATCGAAGTCACCGGCTTCTACGATCGCCGCTTCATAGGCACCGCCGACGATCCAGCCGTCGGGATGCAGTTCTGCATAACGACCGACCTCGGCAACCATCGCTTCCAAGGTGGTGAGTCCAGTAAGCGCGGGACCTGCCGCCTCACGCCCAGCGAAGAGTGGGTGGGCATGGCCATCACCGAAAGCTGGGGTGATAAAGCTGCCCACCATGGGAAGATGAGAATCAGTTTCGGGGTCGAAGAGTGCGCTCGCTTTTGGCCCGAAGGCGATAAAACGGCCACCTTCGATTAAAGCACCCGTGCGTGCGGGCAATCCGGGGGAGTAGATCGTCGCTCCATCGAGAAAGAGCCTGGCCGGCGCCCGGTTTTCAGAATTCTGAGCGTTTTCATGCAAAGTGGCCATCGCAGGAGTATAAGGGCCGGATTTCCCCTATTGGGGGGTTCTCGGTAATCTTCTCCTCTGCCCAGAAATGGGCGGCAACCCATGTAAGCAACTAGATCAGATAAGTAGGTACTGCTTGGCTAAGAAAGATGGCGCAATCGAGATCGAGGGCGTTGTAGCTGAAGCTTTACCGAACGCAATGTTCAAAGTAACGCTTACAAATGGACACGTTGTACTTGCACATATCAGCGGAAAGATGCGACAGAACTACATTCGTATCCTGCCTGAAGATCGTGTGATTGTAGAACTGAGTCCATATGACCTCACACGAGGTCGTATTACCTACCGTTATAAGTAATAAGTGAAAGAGGAAAATCGTGAAGGTTAAGCCAAGCGTGAAGAAGATTTGCGACAAGTGCAAAGTCATTCGTCGTAATGGTCGCGTCATGGTCATTTGCGACAACCTTCGTCACAAGCAACGTCAGGGATAATCTAAAAGATTCTCTCTCGTTGTAAAGAGCAGTACAAGCAGTAAAGAACGCGTGGTGCGACTGATCTTCGGATCAGACCTCTGGTCCGGAAGGCCAGAGCCTGTTACCCAACAGGATGCATTGCGAAGGACCTTCCGGATTAAAGAAAAAGGGTAAGCGATATGGCACGTCTAGTCGGTGTCGATCTTCCTCGCGAAAAGCGCGTAGAGATCGCACTTACATATATCTTCGGGATTGGATTGACCCGCGCGCACGCAACACTCGCTGCGACCGGCGTTAACCCAGATACCCGCGTTAAGGATCTTCAAGAGCCAGAATTGGCAAAGCTTCGTGAATATATCGAAGCAAATTACAAAATCGAGGGTGACCTTCGCCGTGAAATTGCTGGCGATATCCGTCGTAAAGTTGAAATTCAGAGCTACCAAGGTATTCGTCACCGTAAGGGACTACCTGTTCGTGGTCAGCGCACACATACAAATGCCCGTACTCGTAAGGGTCCTCGTAAGGCAATTGCTGGTAAGAAGAAGGAGACTAAGTAACAATGGCCGCTCCTAAATCAAAGGTTGCCGCAGGTAAGGGCAAAGTTAAGCTTCGTAAGAAAGAGAAGAAGAACGTCGTTGCAGGCCAGGCTCACATCAAGAGCACCTTCAACAACACCATCATCTCTATCACCGACCCAAGTGGTGCGGTTATCTCTTGGTCATCTGCTGGTCAGGTTGGCTTTAAGGGTTCACGTAAATCAACACCTTTCGCAGCTCAGCTTGCAGCTGAAGCAGCAGCACGTCGTGCTCAAGAGCACGGCCTCAAGAAGGTTGATGTCTTTGTTAAGGGACCTGGTTCAGGTCGCGAAACAGCTATCCGTTCACTGCAGGCAGCAGGACTTGAAGTTGGAGCCATCTCAGATGTCACTCCAGCTCCACATAATGGTTGCCGCCCACCAAAGCCACGTCGAGTTTAAGGAAGGAAGAGAATAAATGGCTCGTTATACCGGAGCAGATTGCAAGCGCTGCCGTCGCGAAAAAGTAAAGCTCTT
>Ga0214170_1000304_pt1 | contig 18959 bp, 19 predicted proteins | sample TroBogEpilimnion_2_FD_153008 | JGI IMG/M metagenome (GOLD analysis project Ga0214170, IMG submission 153008) | Freshwater microbial communities from Trout Bog Lake, WI - 27JUN2007 epilimnion | ecosystem: Environmental > Aquatic > Freshwater > Lake > Epilimnion/Euphotic zone | place: Trout Bog... | reverse complement strand
TGTACCCACACTTTCATCAGGAGAGAGTTGGCGCGACCTAGAAGATCCAAGCTTTGATGTTGAGAGCGCAGCGCTTCGTGGTTCTGGCTATGAACTTCTCGATCAGTTAGCGATCGAGCACTTAATGGGTTTTAGCGCGTAGATTTTATTGAGTTGATAGCCGCGTCATAGGTTGCTTTTGCAGCGGCCGTTGAACTCTTAAAGGCATCCCAGATCTGAGTTGAGCTATTCTTAAAATCTGAATATGCGAGTGTGCGGACGTTCTTGTCTTTTGGAGCCGCCGCTAAAGCTTGATCACGGATGCTCTGCGCATCAGCAATAGCTTTATGTGCGCCATCGAGTGCACTCTGAATCGCGGCCTTGTATGTCGCAAGTGCTGTAGCCAGGGCATCTCTCTGAATCTGAGTTAAACCGTGACGTGCGGATGCACTTGGCGATGCAGATGACCTTGGCGAAGTCGATGGTGATGCTGAATGAGTTGGCGACTCTGCCATTGCGGATGAGCCAAGAGTGTGCAAGCAGAGCAGAGCAGCTAACGGCACTATCGCCATCGAGCTCTTTACTGTGCGCTTCATGCCTTAAGTATGGCATAGGAAAGATTCTCAGCAATCTGCAATCTAGCGACGCGCTGCACGGGTTAAAGTTCGCTGTGCCCACGCGTCGGTCCCTGACCATTCTCATCACGTGGTCACTGCTTGTGGCAGCCTCGATAACCCTCTTCGCCATCCAAGGTTTGACCGAGAGTACTTACGCTCAGGCTCCCAAAATCCAGATGATCTCAACGAAGAGTTATCTGACCGGCACCCTGACTCAACTGCAAGTGCAGAGTCCTGAAGTAGATTATCCAATGCGCTCGATTTATACCTGGACACCTCCCCTGACAAATCTTGATCCCACATCTCTCCCAGTCGTCTACTTCTTGCACGGCTGGCCAGGTTCACCCTCATCCATGATCGCAGGCGTAGTTCCGACTTTGGTGAAAGAGTTCAGCCAGGGAGTGAAACCATTCATCGCCGTATTTCCTGATGGCAATGCGAAGACCCATATCGACTCCGAATGGGCTGATAGCAGCGATGGTAGAGCGATGATCGAGAGTTGGTTAACCACCAATGCCATTACGGCGGTCGAAGGCTCGCGTATTCGTGATCGAAGTGAACGGGCTATCGTCGGCTTCTCGATGGGCGGATACGGCGCAGCTACCATCGCGCTCCATCATCCAGATCTTTATAGTCAAGTGGTCACTCTTGCTGGATACTTTCTCGTTGATGATCTCACTGGGGCCTTTAAAGGTTCTGCGAAGATTGCGTATCAATCCCCTTCCAATTACCTCGCAAACGCTAAGAAGCTCCGCTGGTTCATGGCCGAAGCGAAGGATGATTTCACAACTCCCATTCGCGGACAGATGGCGATGTGGAGTAAGAAGTTGGTAGCGCTCAAGATTCCTGTTGTAACAAACGCGCCCTCGGGCGGTCACTCGTTCGTCTTCGTTGCTTCACAGACCCTGCTCTACCCGAAGTGGTTTCTTTGGCCGCAGCTTCAAAGCCCTACTCCCGCTCCGTCGTCGACCGCCTCACCGCTGCCTTCTGCGACCGAGATCTCGCCCCCAACCGGCGCTCCCAGCACAACCCCGTGATCTAACCCCGACTTCCCGACTTTCCCCACCTGCCATAGAATCGCAACCTCAAAGCGAAGATGGGATTGAGGTAACTCATGGCTCAAAAAGGATTTCTCTCGTGGGTTGGATTTAAGAGTGAGAGCACTCAGCAGCAAGATGCAGCGAGCTCAGCGACTACTCCCAGTTCGATGACCTCGCCTGTGACGCCAACTCATAATGCACTTGATCGGATCCGCGAACTCGAAGCTCAGCTTGCCGATTTGCGTGCTCGAAAGGACATCACCTCTCTCTCACGTGAAGAGTTTGAAATCCTCGCAACTGAGACTGCAATGAACCTCATTAAAACCGCGCAACAACGAGAGAAGAGTGCGTCGAGTACTGCAGCGAAATTACTTTCAGAGAGTTCAGCTACCGCTAATGATGCAATCGCTAGCGCTGAATCAAAGGCGAAATCAATTCTCGCGGCCGCCGAAGCTCGTGGTCGTAAGTACTTAGCAACCGCCGAATCCGAAGGTAACGAATTCAAATCCTCTGCTCAGCGCGCAGCACAAGCCCTATCCGAAGCCGCTAAGCGCGAAGTCGAAACCTTACTAAAGACAACCGCTGCAGAAGTCGAAGCACTACTTTCTACGAAGAAGCGCGAAGCGCAGAGCATCACTTCATCAGCCAAGAGCGAAGCAGATGCGTTGATGGAAGAGGCAAAGTCCAACATCGCTGATTACCGCGACTGGTTAGTCTCTGCTGTCGCAGAATCCGAGCGTCTCTACAAGATCCAGACACAATCTCTTGCTGCCGCACAACAGGCGATCGATCAATCTAAGCAGCGCCTTGCGCATGCCTTTGAGAAGCTCACCGCCCATATTGATGATGTCCAGGAGAGTCTCGATAATGAGAACACTCCGACGTCGAAGGAGTTCACTCCGTCTAAGGTCACCTCGAGCGTTGCCGAGACGGCCCCGCAAGCAAAGAAAGCTGCAAATAAGCCAGCTAAGAATGTGGCAAAAAAGGCGGCGAAGAAAGCGCCAGCAAAGAGAGCGAGCCGGGCTTCAACAACTCGCGGATCCAAGCCTGCAGCAAAGAAGGTAGCGAAGAAAGCAGCAAAGAAGAGCACTCGCAAATAAATGTCAGCCCGGAACTCCAAGAAGAGTCCTAAGTACATCGCTTCTATCGATGGCTTACGCGCGCTCGCCGTCTTTGCAGTGTTGCTCTATCACCTTGGAGTGAACTGGATCCCTGGTGGATTTCTTGGCGTCGATCTCTTCTTTGTTATCAGTGGTTACGTTATTACTCGTCTGATTCTGGACTCGATTCAACAGTCAAGCGCACTCGACCTTCGAGAGTTCTTCCTCGCTCGGATCAGACGGCTGTATCCAGCACTTCTCTTCATGATGGTGGGGTCGACCTTCATCATCGCGCTTTTTGCGCCCGAAGCGATCAGCCGCTTCTTAAAAGATCTTCCCTATGTGCTGACTGGTATCAATAACTGGCATTTAGTGGCAGAGCATCGAAATTACTTCGAGACGGTGGGCCGTCCTCCCCTGCTCCAGCACACCTGGTCTCTTGGAGTCGAGTTTCAGTTCTATCTCATCTGGCCGCTCATATTAATTTTTGCACTTCGGTACTTCGGCAAAAAAAATCTAGCCAAGGTCGCTCTCCTCATCGCCATCATTTCTGGCACCGCCCTCTTTATCTTCTCGATAGCAGTCGATGCTTCCTCTTCCGCTAACAAGATCAGCCATATCTACTTTGGCACTGATACTCATAGCGTTGGCCTCTTCTTAGGTTCTGCGCTGGCCGTAAGTTGGATTCCACAGAATCTCTCATCAGTCATCTCCCAGCGCGCGCAAGATTTCATCGATGGCATCGGCGTCATTGGGCTGATTGGCCTACTCAGCGCATTCCTCTTCATTGACGAGTCAAATCCAACGCTCTATCGCATCGCTTTCCCATTAGCGGGAGCACTAGGCTGCGCGATCATCACCTCTCTCGTTCATCCAGCATCTCGTTTCGCCCCGCTGATGAGCTCGCGCCCACTGCTGTGGGTAGGGGAACGCTCCTATGGAATTTACTTGTGGCACTGGGTGATCTTCCAAATCACTCGACCAAGTATTGATTTGGCTGGCGCTATCTGGGCGATCAATGTTGCGCGCATTCTCATCGTGCTAGCGCTCGCAGATATCTCATTACGGTGGATTGAAATTCCGATTCGCCGTGGAGTATTTGGAAATTGGCTCCGGGGACTCAAATATCGAACGCCGAAAGTTCGCCGCCGGGCACATGCAACCATTGCAATTAGTGTGATAACAATCCTGCTCGCGACTACCAGTGCATCATGGGCTGCTTACTATCGTGTTGATCATGGCGCAAATATCGAAACTAGCAAGGTGACAACCTCATTTACGCCGCATGCTCCGGCAACTCCTGGTGTACCAGGGCTTTGGGTGACAGGAGACTCTGTAATTCTTGGGATTCACGAAAAGCTCGCTGCGCACTTCCCCATCGCTCTCATCAATGCTCGCGTTGGACGACAGATCGATGAGCTCATTACCGTCGTAAAAGAAGATCAAGCGCAAGTTCCGCACAGCACGACCATTCTAGATCTCGGCAATAACAACCATCTGACCGAAGAGTCAGTTCGCACGCTTCTTGACCTTCTGAAGAACCAACCCAAAGTGATTCTCATCAATACGGCTGTCCCGCGTCCTTGGGCACCTGATAACGATCAGATTATCGCTCGCGTCGCTGCAAACTATTCCAATGTTGTGTTGGTTGATTGGGCGCTGATCTCACGCGGACATCCAGAGTTCTTTGCACCAGATGGTGTGCACCTCGTCGATGCCGGAAGTAGCGTCTATGTTGCGGCGATTCTCGAGCATCTTCCAAAGCAGTAAAAGCAAAGCTGCAAAGAAAAGAACCCGCCGATCGTAACCGGCGGGTTCTTTAATCTGACTAGATATTGATCAACGAATTAAGACTAGGAATATTGACCTGGAAGTCCAAAGACCTTGCCAGCGACAACAGTTCCATCAGAGTAGACGGCAGATACTCGGAATGAGCACCATCCATCCGATGCTCCCTTTGTAACTCCGAGTGAGAGCTGTGAAGCTGGGACAGTTGAGATCAACTTCCATGCGCCACCATTCGATGCAATTTCAACATTGAAGTTGGTGATGCCGGTCGCGCCTGTTGCAGGCTGCCAGAAGATAGTTGCGCCGGTTGATGTGTAGTGTGCAACGATGCCAGTTGGTGCAGCGTGAGTTGCATCAGCCGCTGTTGGAGTTGCAGCAGATGCTGAAGCGCTTGTTGAAGCACTTGCGGCTGCAGATGCGCTCATCGATGCTGACGCACTCGCTGTTGGAGTTGCACTTGGCGTAGCCGAAGTTGTGGATGTGGTGCTATGGCTACGTGAGATCACAATAACTGCTAGGAGGGCGATACCTGCAATAACAGTAACGACGACTCGAGATGATGAACCATTTGCCGATGTTGTGCTCTTTGCAGAGGTAGCGGCAGGAGATGTTGCTGGTGCTGCTGGTGCTGCCTTTGCTGGTGGAGTTGTTGAGATTGCGGCGACTGTTCGTGCAGGAGTCGCTGCCGATGCTGAGATGCGCTTAGGTGCGGCAGATTTCTTCGCAACCTTCTTCGCTGGGGCCTTCTTCGCTACTTTCTTAGCAGGGGCCTTCTTAGCGGGAGCTTTCTTCGCAACCTTCTTCGCTGGCGCTTTCTTGGCCGCTACCTTCTTAGCAGGAGCTTTCTTAGCTACCTTCTTCACCGCTGCCTTCTTGGCAACGCGCTTTGCAGCAACTTTCTTCGCTGGCTTTTTAGCAGGTGCCTTCTTGGCTACCTTCTTCGCGCTCTTCTTCACTGCCACGGTTGGACTCCTCGATCTAGCGGTTGGTTTAGCGGTTGGGAAAGAATACTTTTCCGATGCTTAAGAATACTAGAGAAGGTCGATCAAAATAGGGGCAATCCTTCTCATGGCGCGGCCTCGATGGCTGATTTCATCCTTCTGGGCAGCATCAATCTCCGCCGATGTCAGGGCAAGGCCTTCAGGAATGAAGATCGGGTCATAGCCGAAGCCACCCTCGCCTCGGACCTCCTGGATCAAGTGGCCAGGCATCTCACCCACTTCGATCAGATCCTCTCCTGCCTTGGGGTGGGTACTTGGAAATGAGAGCGAAATGACACAGCGAAAGGAAGCCGAACGATCGAGATCTGGGTTCGACGCTGCAAGCTCAGCCAGTTGTGCAAGTACCTTGGCGGTATTTGCAGCATCGTTGCCATGCTCCCCTGCCCACCGAGCAGAGAAGACTCCCGGGTCACCGCCGAGCGCATCAACGAAGAGGCCACTGTCATCGGCAAGCGCAGGCAATCCGCTGAACTCTGCAACTGCGCGCGACTTTAAGAGTGCATTCTCGGTGAGCGTCGCCCCGGTCTCTTCTACATCGGGCATATCAGGAAAATCGGTGAGACCAAGTACCTGAATATCATCGGCCAATTCATGAAGTAGTCGTTCAAACTCCGCGATCTTGCCGCGATTCTTAGTTGCCAAAACTACTTGCTTCATCGCTTTGTTACCCGGCAAGTGCCGCGGCCTGTAGTGCAGTGAGTTCTTTACATCCTGCAACCCCAAGGTCGAGGAGTTGATTAAGGAGTGCGCGATCAAATGGGACACCCTCTGCAGTTCCTTGCACCTCGACAAAGTTGCCATCACCTGTGCAGACAATATTCATATCGGTATCTGCATCGACATCTTCTACATAGCAAAGATCGAGCATCGGAACGCCCTTGATGATGCCAACACTGACGGCTGCTACTGATTGGCGAAGTGGTTGGCGATCGGCGAGTATGTGGCCGGCGCCTTTTGCCCAGGTGATCGCATCAGCAAGAGCAACGTATGCGCCGGTGATTGCGGCTGTTCGCGTTCCGCCATCGGCTTGCAGCACATCGCAGTCAATCACAATCGTGTTCTCACCCAAAGCATGCGTATCAACGACGGCGCGAAGTGATCGACCGACGAGCCGAGAGATCTCTTGAGTGCGGCCGCCAAGTTTTCCTTTCACGCTCTCACGATCTGAACGTGTATGCGTTGCGCGAGGCAACATTGCATATTCCGATGTCACCCAGCCTGTTCCTTTTCCGGTGAGCCAACGTGGGACGCCCGGCGTGAAGGATGCGACGCAGAGTACTCGGGTATTTCCAAATTCAACAAGCACGGAGCCTTCGGCATTCTTCAGCCAATTACGTTGGAACGAGATCGGTCGGAGTTGATCTGCGGTACGACCATCGGAACGTTTACTCACTTGTGGCTCTCTTCATTAGTAGGTGTGTTAAAGCTTGTTCTCGACTGAGGTTACTTCAGGTCCTAAGAAACGTCGCGCCAATTGTGAAAAGGCGTGAGCATCACCGGTTGAGATAAAGCGATAGGTCGGATTGCCTTCATCATTGAGTAGATCATGTTCAACGAGGGTGCGGTAGAGATCCTTCGCTGTCTCTTCAGCACTTGAAACTAAAGTGACGTAATCGCCCATCACATAGGAGATGACGCCGGTGAGAAGTGGATAGTGAGTGCAACCAAGTACGAGGGTATCGACGCCTTCATCAAGGAGTGGACGAAGATATTCCTGTGCGATCGCGGTGATCGCGGCGCCAGAGGTCTCACCACGTTCAACAAATTCAACAAATTGCGGGCAAGCGATGGCAGTAACTTCCAGTTGAGGTGCCGCGGTAAATGCATCTAAGTAAGCACCGGAATCAATAGTTGCTTGTGTGCCGATGACACCGACCCGGCCTGAGCGAGTTGCTGATACAGCGCGACGGGCTGCAGGTTGAATCACTTCAATCACTGGAATTTCGTATCGTTCACGGGCATCTCGGAGCATTGCCGCACTTGCCGTATTGCAGGCGATAACTACGGCCTTCGCACCAGCCGATACGAGTTGATCTAGACATTCCAAGGCGAAACTTCTCACCTCAGCTAATGGACGTGGGCCATAGGGCCCGCGAGCGCTATCCCCCAGATAGAGGATCGATTCATTCGGTAGCTGATCGATAATCGCCCGTGCAACCGTCAGCCCGCCTACGCCAGAATCAAATATCCCAATCGGCGCGCTGTTCATCTGGCTAGTTTAGAGCAAGTGGAGCAAGTTCTCCTGTAACCATCCGAGCCAGTAATAGACGGCGTAGATAGATTTCTGTGGATCCTCATCCGGCAAGGATTCAAAGAGCTCAAAACTCTCTTCATCAATCTCGAGGCGAACGCTGAGCGCCAAGCGAAGATCATTGAGCGCCACCAGCCAGGTATCGGCATCTAAATCTGGGACAGTTCCCGACTTCTCATCATCCACCAGGATGGCAAGATGAGTGCGAACTTCGCGCAATATGCGCTGTTTATGTGATCGAATTGTTGATTCAGTGAAGCGTCGAAAGTCGCTCGCTGCCTCTGGGTCAGCATATGCATTCGGCAATAACCGCATGAGCACAGGATCATCGGGTGTTACTACTTCCTGCTGCATCGACATCAGGGCGGCGAAGGGATCATCTGCATCGTAGTGATGGAAGAAATCGCCCTCCCCCAGAAGTTCGAGGAGTTGTTCAACCAAGTTGATCAGAATATGAGCTTCATCAATGGTCAGATCGAGCGAGAAGAGATCGCCAGTGCGTTCAAAGTTAGACATAGATTCTCATATCTTGTCATCGCGTTGGAGGGTTGCCCATAAGCCATGCTCATGCAGCCGCTGAACATAACGTTCCATCTCTTCACGACTTCCACTTGCGACAACCGCTCGACCCTCATTGTGAACGAGAAGCATGAGTTCGTGCGCACGTTCTTGCGAAAAGCCAAAGATCTTCTTAAAGACAAAGACTACATAACTCATCAAATTAACTGGGTCATCCCACACTATGCAGGTCCATGGTCGATCTAAGAGTTCGTGGAGGGCGGCGTCGATATCGGTCAGCGTATCTACGCCTCCGAAACTAGATCCGCTCTTCTCTTCGTTCATCGCACCAGAACTTTAACAAAGTCGGTCGAAGATGCCGCGAAGGTGAGATCGGCGGGTATCAGAAGTCGATAAGAACGAACTCCTCGAGTAGCGGCGCTGAATGAGAGTGTGAAGGTGCCATCTGCTGCCGTCTTTGTCTGCGGCAAGCTCTCAGCATGTCCGCTCACTCCATCATCGAGTTGCACCGTAATGCCGGCTAGATGTGGCTGGACTTCGCCTGAAACGCTGTAGACCACTCCCGATCGAATCGAGGTCGGTGGATTCCATGAGATTGCCCGCGCCACGTTAATACTCACTGGAGTTGAGAGACCCTCTAGTCGATCCCATGAACCAGCACTGCGTACTCGCAACTGCGTATTTTCACCAACCACCAGTGTGAACGAGAGCGTTCCATCGACAGCGGAAACCTTAGGCAAGATTGGAGAAGAGAGCGCTGCCCAATCACTTGTTGCAGTCTTCGTCTCTATCTGAACCGGAATCCCACTGAACGCAGTCGTATCTTTTTTCGCAACTGAGCTCTTAATGGTAAGCACATCTCCAACGAGCGCCAGATTCGTATTTGCCTGCAGATTGGCTACGACCGGATCAGGAGCAATCGAGACCGCGACAGCACGTATTGCTGTGATGGCACTTGGATCTTCCATCCCCATCGTCCATTCGGCTATTCCAGCAAGATGGTATTTAGCAACAAGTCCAGCACGCAGAGCAAAGCCTTGCGAATCCTGATACCAGACTGTGCGAGTTGCGGTGCACGTGGTCAAGCTGCCATCAGCTGTCGTTCCGTTGTATACCTTTTGATAGGAGAAGGTGCTCTCACCATATTTTGCAATATACGTTGGGGCAGCACCATAAGTAAGAGCGAGATTTGCTGCATCGTGCATAACAACGGTTGCGGCAGAAGCCGATGGCATGACCGATTTCAAGTAGTTGATAGGCAGTGAAGGGCAGGTACCGTCTACCTTCGTCACCCAATCTCGGCCATACCCAGGAATTCCTACAAAAACTTTGGATGCTGGCACCACTGATACTGCATACTTCACAGCATCCTCTGTCCAGGTGATTGGTCCAATTGGACCTGGCGTGGCGGTTGAGTAGTCGTAAGCCATGATACGAAGTCGGTCAATCGCATTACCAATTTGTGACCAGGCGTATAGGTAATAACCTTTCTTCCCAGTTGCCGGATCAAAGAGCGGTGGCGTCGTGACCGACAACAACTTTCCTTGAGCGTGAAGCGCAGTTGCTAGATCTTGGATGAAGGTGACCCAACGACTCTGCGTAGTGCTCCACGTTGAGATGGGGTCAACGTAAGCAAAACTCTCCCAATCTAAATCAATTCCATCATATTTATTAGTGGTGACGAGGGTAAGAATCGCTGTGATGATCGAACTCTCTGTGCTGGGATTGGCCAACATATTTGAGAGCGAGAGTTGGATACTCTTGCCGGTCTTCGGATCAGTCGAGGTGCCATCGGTAATTGTTGGCATCACTAGATAACCAGCGTTCTGAAGTTGAGCGATCGTTCCTGCGATCGGCAAGTTTGGATTCGCAGGTGTGTAATTGTCTTGAATCGTCTTCGCATCTTTGAGCGTGTACCAGAAGGGGGTTACTTCACTAATGAGATCTGGATTCGCTAAGGCAGCGGGCAACGAGGTCTTGATTGAATAGTAAGGAATCCAGCCGGAGAGGATCTTCCGAGGCGGGTTATCTGCCTGGGCTCGCTGAGCGAGCGAGCTTCCAAGAAATGGCGCGATGACGATAAGAAGAATAGATACGAGTGCAGCGCTGAAGCCTCGCCGAAAGTCCACCACGCGATCTACTCCTTCTTCAGGGTTGCGTAGATCTCTTTACAAGTTGGACAGATAGGAAATTTCTCGGGGTCGCGGTTCGGGACCCACTTCTTGCCACAGAGCGCGCGCACCGGCTTGCCAGTTACCGCCGACTCAACGATCTTCTCCTTGCGGACATAATGCGAAAATCGTTCGTGATCACCATCATCGGTCGAGAGCGGGTGGGTTGACTCCTCGGTCTGCTCGTCGGTAACACCCCGCGTGAGCAGCCCAGGTCGATCGAATAAACCCATGCGCATTCCTCGATTCTATCGCCTAAGATTCTCTAATGAAGGATCTCCTACGCACCGCGCATTTAAGTCGCGCCGATGTCGATTTACTCCTCGATACGGCAGCAGATTTTGCTAAGAATCCACTTCGCGCAAGAGATGCGCTAGCGAACCGCACAGTTGCCATCTACATGACGAAGCCATCAACGCGAACACGTCTAGCTTCTGAGACCGCCGTTGCTCACTTAGGCGGAACTCCAATCTTTCTTCGTGGCGATGATCTTCAAATTGGTCGTGGCGAGACGATCGCTGATACCGCAAAAGTCATCAGCGGTTTCTGCTCAGCTCTCTTGATCCGCACCTTTGCGCAGAGCGACGTTGATGAACTCGGTCAGCATGCAACTATTCCGGTCATCAACGGTCTTACAGATCTGGATCATCCCACTCAATTACTTGCTGATTGGGCAACGATCCGAGAAGTATTTGGAAAGGATATTGCCGGCCGAAAGTTCACCTATGTCGGTGATGGAAACAATATGGCGCATGCCTGGTTGGCGATGGGCGCGATCCTCGGAGCACATGTTGTCGTTTCGACTCCAACGGGTAAGTGGGCTCCAAATAACGAAGCCATCGCAACTGCGCGCAAGATCGCTGACTCTACTGGTGCGATTATTGAAGTTGATCATGATCCAGAGCACGCAGCCAAGGGATCATCTGTCCTCTACACAGATGTTTGGATGTCGATGGGCGATCCCGAGAGTGATCGTAAAGAGAAGTTGGCCGCGCTTGCCCCATACCAAGTGAATGGCCACTTGATGGGATTAGCTGAAAAAGATGCAATCTTCATGCACTGCCTCCCCGCTCATCGCGGCGAAGAGGTAACCGCCGATGTCATCGATGGCGATGCTTCACATATCTGGCGCGAGGCCTATCACCGCCGCACTACCATTCAAGCGATCATGTATCACTTGGTTCGCGGAGAATTGGAAGGGCGCGCTTAATTCAGCGGGGTGGGTTGCCAAAGCTGGTACGGTTGCCAAAAAGACCCTGAAACTTTCCGTATTCACGCCTACTTTCCATGAACTCACAGCAGTAAACCGCTGACAATGAACCCTCGGTACGGCTACGGTATGCGGATGCGTGTTGTTGTTCCTAAAGAGAGCCGGTCCGGCGAGAAGCGTGTAGCGCTCGTGCCCGACATCATCAGCAAATTAACTAAAGCAGGCCTCGATGTCACCATCGAATCAGGCGCGGGTGCAGAGTCTGGATTCTCAGATGACCAGTACTCAGCTGCTGGTGCAACTGTGAAGAGTGGAAGCGTCATTGGTGACGCCGATGTCATTGCATCGGTTCAACCACTCGATCCATCTCATATGAGCTCCTTGAAGAAGGGTGCGATCACCATCTCTTTCCTCTCCCCTACGACAGCAGTTGAATCTATTGATGCCGCAGCGTCGGCCGGAGTAACAGCTATCTCCCTTGAGATGGTCCCAAGAATTTCCCGTGCCCAATCGATGGATGCACTCACATCTCAAGCACTCTGTGCTGGATATCGTGCGGCGCTCGTCGGCGCAGAACTCTCACCACGCTTCTTCCCACTCTTGATGACCGCGGCCGGAACGGTTACACCAGCCAAGGTTGTTGTTCTCGGAGCAGGTGTTGCTGGTCTTCAGGCAATTGCGACTGCAAAGCGGTTAGGCGCAGTCGTGAGTGCTTACGATGTCCGTCCCGCTTCAGCCGATGAAGTGAAGTCGATGGGCGCGAAATTTATTACCTTAGAACTTGAAGCCCTTGAAGGTGCAGGTGGGTACGCCCGCGAGATGACTGAAGAGCGCGCTGCTAAGCAACGCGAACTTCTTACACCTTATATTTCTGCAGCCGATGTCCTCATTACTACCGCTGCCGTCCCAGGTCGCGCGGCACCACGTCTGGTCACGGCCGAGATGATCGCAACAATGTCACCTGGCGCCGTCGTCGTTGATCTTGCTTCAGAGACCGGCGGAAACGTTGAAGGAACCAAGCCAGGCGAGATCGTCGTGACATCAAATGGCGTTCGCATGTGGGGCGGCAAAGATGTTCCAAGCCAGCTCCCATTCCACGCCTCGATGCTCTTCTCGCGAAACGTCGTCAATCTCCTGCTCCTGATGACAAAGAGCGTTGATGGCAAACCCACTGGCGATGTAATCCCTGATTTCAGCGATGAAATCATTGATTCGGCCACTCTGACATTTAACGGCGCCCGCCGCACACCAGAAGGAGCGAAGAAATGAGCAATGGTCTAGCACTTCTCTCGATCTTCGTCTTATCCGTCTTTGTCGGCTTTGAGGTGGTTGCAAAAGTTTCCACCACTCTCCACACCCCGCTGATGTCTGGTGCGAACGCCATTCACGGCATCATCTTGGTCGGTGCAATCTCGGTCGCAAGTAATGCGACGAGCACACTCTCAACTGTTCTCTCCATCCTTGCAATCGTTCTTGCAACTATCAATATGGTCGGAGGCTTTGTAGTTACCGACCGAATGCTGGAAATGTTCAAGGCAAAGAAGCGGGAGGCGAAGTAAATGAATCGCAACCTTTATGACATGCTTGGACTTGTTGCGGCAGTCTGCTTCATCCTCGCCCTTAAGGGACTCTCCTCGCCTAAATCTGCTCGTCGCGGAAACCTCATCGGCGCGATTGGTGCGACTATCGGAACCGTGATCGTCTTCTGGGCACCTGGTGGCCACCATAAGAATCTCTTAGCAATCCTTGCAGCTATCGCATTTGGTGTGCTCGTTGGCGTCCCTGCTGCACGCAGAATTCAGATGACACAGATGCCACAGCTTGTCGCACTCTTCAACGGCGTTGGTGGTGGCGCAGCTGCGCTCGTATCAACCGTTGAGTATCTGCGCCTTGGTAAGGATGCAACGAGCGCCGAGATCATCGCGACCGTCTTCACTGTTGTCGTTGGTTGTGTCTCTTTCTCAGGCTCGGTCATTACCTTCTTGAAGTTGCAAGAGATCATGACAACTCGTCCCGTCGTCTTCCCTGGCGGTCGCTTCGTTATCGCGGGCACGCTCGCCGCTCTCTTAGGTAGTGCAGGTTGGGTCATCAACTCAGGTGGCACCAATCCACTATTGATCATGGGCGCGCTAGCGCTCGCCTTCGGTGTCCTCTTCGTGCTTCCTGTTGGTGGCGCAGATGTACCGATCGTCATCTCTTTGCTCAATGCCTTTACTGGTCTGACCGTTGCGGCAAGTGGTTATGTACTGCAGGCGACGCTCTTGATCGTCGCCGGAACCCTCGTAGGCGCTTCAGGAACGATTCTCACTCGTTTAATGGCAGCGGCCATGGGTCGATCCCTCTTTGGAACGCTCTTCGGTGCCTTCACGGCTAAACCACAAGAGAGTTCAGGAGCTGCCGAGACTCGTTCCGTGAAATCTGGATCAGCAGATGATGTCGCCATTCTTCTCAATTACGCCCAGCGCGTTGTCATCGTTCCTGGTTTTGGATTGGCCGTTGCCCAGGCTCAACATACTGTTCGCGAGTTAGCGGACCTTCTTTCAGCCAAGGGTATAGATGTTGCGTACGGAATTCATCCCGTTGCAGGTCGTATGCCGGGACATATGAACGTCCTACTTGCTGAAGCGAATGTTCCTTACGAGCAACTCGTCGAGATGGAAGAAGTGAATCCAACCTTCCCTCAGACCGATGTCGTTCTTGTCGTCGGCGCAAATGACGTCGTGAATCCAGCTGCGAAGACAACTCCGGGATGCCCGATCTATGGCATGCCAATCTTGGATGTTTCACAGGCGGGCAATGTCATCTTCTTAAAGCGTTCGATGCGTCCAGGTTTTGCCGGAATTGAGAATGAACTTCTCTACGATGCAAAGACGACTCTGCTCTTTGGTGATGCGAAAGATTCTTTGACGAAAGTTGTCTCGGCTCTTAAAGCGCTTTAATACTTTCATTTACCTCGCACATTTGTTTCGAACTTCTATCTCAACGAACTAACGCCGAAACCTTCTGCGATAGAGCCGCGTGATTCCGAGTGCTCCGGTGATAAGTCCCATTGCTCCAAGGAGTCGAACGATGACAGAGACATGCGCGATGAGTAAGGTGAATCCCATCAAGATCGAGAAGATTCCCAAGATTGTCGTGAAGATGCGATGAAGAATAAAGAGCGTTCGCCCTCGGATGCTTACTCGAGTGAGTAAGAGCGTTGCTGGTCCACCAACGATCGCTAAGAGAAGAACGATGACTGCAGTGACTGCAAGGCTCTGCATCAGCAACCTCCTCTATCTCTGCGTGGGGTCAGCCCTGCGGGTTAACGGAACGGAACCAACTGAAGGCTATGCCCGTCTAAGGCTCGATGGGAATACCCATTCCTTCAAGATTGGGTGAATTGGCGGGTTAAAGATTCGAGGCAACCCTATTTTTAGCGTGCTGGGAATGCCCCCCTGTCTCTCAAGCGTGCTTGGAATAGCGGAGGCGACTCATGCGTTCTATGATTCGTAAAGTAGTTAAAGATTCAACTACTTCGAACGATTGAGAGTCCGATGCCTGCCGTAACCGTCAGTGACCTAACCGTCCTTCCACGCGTGATTGCGAACCCAGCGTTGCCTGTTCGACGCGTGAAGTCTGTGACGACAGCTCCTCAAGGATTCGAAGGCGAGGGCTTTCCGGTTCGTCGCGCATTCGCTGGCGTTGATCTAGCCGACCTCGATCCATTTATTCATCTCGATCAGATGGGCGAAGTTGAGTACGCACCTGGTGAGCCAAAGGGAACTCCATGGCACCCACATCGCGGATTTGAAACAGTTACTTACATCATTGATGGCATCTTCGATCATCGCGACAATCACGGTGGTGGCGGCACAATTTCTAATGGCGATACCCAATGGATGACCGCTGGTGCAGGAATTTTGCACATCGAGACTCCCCCAGAACATCTCGTGATGTCAGGTGGCCTCTTCCACGGTTTTCAGTTGTGGGTAAATCTGCCGGCATCAAAGAAGTGGTCGAAGCCGGCGTATCAAGATCTGCGCGCTGCCGATGTTTCACTCCTCACAAGTGAAGATGGTGGCTCATTAATTCGTGTTATCGCCGGTGAGGTCGATGGACATAAGGGTCCTGGATCAACGCAGACACCGATCACACTCGTGCATGCAACTATCGCACCAGGTGCACAGCTTCGTCTACCTTGGCGTCCAGATTACAACGCACTTGTTTATACATTGAACGGCAAGGGCACCGTTGGTGAGAACCGTCAGCCGGTTCAGATGGGTCAGCTCGCGGTGATGGTCGATGGCGGAACTCTTGTCATTCAAGCCGATAGCGTTCAAGAGTCACGTAGCCCGCAGATGGATGTCCTCATTCTCGGTGGCGAACCGATTCGTGAATCTGTCGCCTGGATGGGTCCATTTGTGATGAATACCAAAGCCGAAGTACTTCAGGCCTTTGAGGACTTCCAAAAAGGCTTGCTCGGAACTGTTCCCGCCGATCACGTCAGTGAGAAGAAGCCGCTCACTCGCGGTGGTGAAGGCGCGAAGTTGGGTGGAGATATCAAGAACGTTCATAACACTCCAGATGGCATTCAAGAAAATTAGACCGAGAGAAGCCGAGAGTAATTAGCCGATGCCACACCTCTTTGATCCGTTGACGCTGCGCGGGACTACATTCGCCAATCGCATCTGGGTTAGCCCAATGTGCCAGTACTCAGCTCATCACGGCATCGTCGGTGATTGGCATATGGCCCACCTTGGTGCGTTTGCAACGGGCGGAACTGGCTTGATCGTCGCCGAAGCAACGGGTGTTGTGCCTGAAGGTCGCATCTCGATTGGATGTCCGGGGCTCTACAACGACGAGCAAGTAAGCGCGTGGAAGAAGATTACCGACTTTGCCCACACCCAAGATGTGAAGATTGGCATTCAACTTGCCCATGCAGGCCGCAAGGGTGGATCTGCTCTTCCCGGGTCGGATCACACGATCGCAACTCCCGAAGAGGGCGGTTGGCAAACCGTCGCACCGTCTGCAATTGCATTTCCTGGCTATCCAGAGCCACGTGCTTTAAGTACGGATGAAGTGAAGGGGTTAGTTAAATCCTTTGGTGATGCCGCGCGTAATGCGGTTGCTGCCGGATTTGATCTCGTTGAAATTCACGCGGCACATGGATATCTGATTCATGAGTTTTACTCACCGCTTTCGAATACTCGCACCGATGAATATGGTGGTTCGTACGAGAATCGCACTCGATTCTTGAAGGAAGTGACCGCTGAGGTTCGTGCTGCAATCCCAGCAGATATGCCGCTCTTTGTACGTATCTCGGCATCTGATTGGACTGATGGCGGTTGGACGATTGAGGAGAGCGTGAAGTTAGCGCCAGAATTAACTGCGCTTGGCGTTGATCTCATCGATGTTTCGAGTGGTGGTAATGTCGCGAAGGCGAACATCACGGTTGGACCTGGTTATCAGGTGCATTTCTCCGATGCGATTAGAAATTCAGGTGGGGCGATGACCTCGACCGTTGGAATGATTACCGAGCCCGAGCAGGCGGAAGAATTAGTGGCCTCCGGTAAGGCTGATGCCATCATGATGGCGCGCGCATTCCTTCGTAATCCACGCTGGCCACTACATGCAGCGGCAGTCCTCGGCCAAGAGGTGAAGTGGCCACTACCGATTGCACGTGGAAAGCTTTAAGTAGGCTTAAATTTAGGATTTCTGTGAATCGATCCTAGCCGTGACTGCGCGTACGACTAGCACTTGAAGGTGAAAGGTTTTCCCAAGTGTCCATAATCGAGCGCAGTTTTTGTATTACTGACATGAGTCTTCTGCGGGCGAAGTTCGCCAAGCGAGCTCCCACTTATGCACTCATTCTTCTCCGTTCGCAACCCCGAACACTCAGAAGCACGCTCGAGTTCTCAATTCCTCACAACCAAGCGCTCTCGCGAACGAACTCTCTCACTAGGTCACCGCGGATTCATTTCATTTGCGCCCGTTCATGTGAATAACTTTCAAATTCGCTAGATCGTTGTCAGTACTTCACTAGATGATTCAACTATGGAGACGAAGCGCAGAGAGTCGGCATTGAGAAGAGATCTTCTCCCCTCGCTTCCACTTCATTTTGAAGAGGTTGCTCTCAAGTTCGCTAACGTTGAAAGCGAACCTCCTACTCTCAATGATCGAGTGAAGGCCGCTCTTCACTCCCCTGCTGGCATTTCAGTACTCACTGAATTGGTGGGCATCGATCCACTCGACCTCGATGATGCGGGTCGCATCGATTACTTAAGTGCACTCGAACGTCAATCCGGATGGCTGCAATCGCTCTTGCAGAACGCAATAGTTGCAGTTGCAGGATCCCAAGCTTCGAAAGCTGCTGATATCTTCTCAGGAGTAGATGATGCCGAACGAGAAGAGGTAGCCCTCGCGCTGCGAGTTTCGGGTGGCTCCGCCCAACAGAAGATCGATGTGGCTCGCGTTCTTACATCCCACCTACCAGGGACTGCCGCTGCACTAGCCGCTGGCGAGATCTCTCTGGCCCATGCAAATATCATTGCAAAAGAGAGTGCCGAAATTATTCGGACCGGAGCAACCGCCGAACAGATCCTAGAGGTTGAAAATATTGCGCTTGCACATTCAGAGTTCCATACCCCAGGACAGGTTGCTTCGCGAATGCGAGCGATGATCGCTCAAATCGCTCCTCGGGAATTCGAAGAGGCTTGCTCGATCGCTCGAGAGCGCAGCAGCGTTGACTGCTACCCACAACCAAACGGAATGGCTCAGATTGTCGCCCTACTTCCTGCCGCCGATGCCCAGACCATCATGCTGGCGGTCGATAAGTTGGCTCGACTCAACAAAGAGCACGCAAAGAGTGAGGCAGATCTGCACGAACGCCAGATGGCGCGATCGATGAGAGATCGGGCTGAGCGCAGCGCAAGTGATCACATAGATCACCAAGCAATCGCCCTACAGTTGCGCCTCGAGTCGTTGCGCGCTGAAGCCCTCACGCAGCTAGCGAAGAATTTTCTTGCCTCTTCTATCAACGAAGGACTCTCACATGGTCGCCCCGTGACTCTCAATCTCACGATGGACCTACCAACCTTGCTCGGATTGGCCGAGAATCCAGCAGAACTAAAAGGTTACGGTCCGATACCCGCCTCAGTCGGTAGAGAACTCGCTGCGGATGGAAAGTGGCGAAAGTTTATTACTGATCCGGTGACCGGAGAGTTACTAGATGTTGGACGGAGCGTCTACGAACCACCGCAGCCCCTAAAAGATTACTTAACGGCTCGAGATCAAATATGTAG
>Ga0214170_1000303_pt1 | contig 18962 bp, 17 predicted proteins | sample TroBogEpilimnion_2_FD_153008 | JGI IMG/M metagenome (GOLD analysis project Ga0214170, IMG submission 153008) | Freshwater microbial communities from Trout Bog Lake, WI - 27JUN2007 epilimnion | ecosystem: Environmental > Aquatic > Freshwater > Lake > Epilimnion/Euphotic zone | place: Trout Bog... | reverse complement strand
TTTTTAATTCAAATGTCTGGTAGAAGGCGTTGGAAGATTTCTGAACAAACAGATTTGAGTCTCAAGCCATCCCTGCCGCTGAAAATCTTGAAGCACTTTAAAGCAGAGTTCGTTTGGGATTTAGAGCCAGGCGATATGCTGTATTTGCCTCCACATATTGCCCATGAAGGAATTGCACTTGATCCAGGTTGCCAAACCTGGTCGGTTGGATTTCGTGCGCCCAGTTATCAAGAATTACTCCAAGAAGGATTATGGCGTCTTGCGGAGTCTTTAGAGAACCTACCGCATTTAGCAAGCCACTTTGCCGACCCCCTACAAAATGCTACTGACAAAGCCGAGCAATTACCTGGTGAGCTCATCAGGCAGCTCGAGGGGAAACTGCGGGCCCTCAAGCTACAAGAGATCGATACTTTTCTTCCGGGGATCACGGCCTATCTCAGCGAACCTAAACCGCAAGCCATTTTTGTCGGCAGAGACGATTTAACTCCAGCCGCATTTGCCCAACAGCTATCAAAACAGGATCTACTACCCCATCCACAAACTCGGATCTTGAGTCTCGGGGAAACCGTGTTTTGCAATGGGGAAAATGTGACCCAAAATGAGGCGCCGGCAATTCAGGAGGCTTGGAAAAAACTGAGTAAATTCAAGGCTCTTCAAGCTGGCTATGTCATTGGGAAGAAAGCCCACAGCAGTCTGCTTGAAGCCTACCGGTCTGGCTGGCTCGAATTTGCCAATCGGTAACAAAGAGCTGGCTATAATAAATACAGGAAAGTACTTAGGGAGTTTCCCTGCGTATTGTCCGTAACCAATTACCGGTAATTGATGTTTATTTTTTTAAGAGGAAATTACAAATGAAGAAGTCACTCGTATTCGCTGCTATGTTGGCAATCGCTTTAGCTGCTTGCGGTAAAAAAGAAGAACCAGCTCCTGCTCCAGCTCCTGCTGCTGCTCCTGCTGCTGATGCTCCAGCTGCTGCTGCACCTGCTGCTGCTCCTGCTGCTCCTGCCGCTGACAAGAAGTAATTTCCTTCTTGAAGAAAAAGCCGCTTTCGAGCGGCTTTTTTTACGTCTACATTCAACTAAGAACTTTAGTCTATCGACCTAGCTGATCTGTTAGCAGAGTTAAGAGTTGCAATCCAGCGGGGGTATTTTCAGGCTTACCGTCAGCATCCTGGACATATACGCTACAGCTTGTATCACCGGTCGACTTGACTATCACGCGATACTTCTTCGCTTTTAATGCTGAATCATCCTTACTGCTAAATAAGTTTGAGAAGAAGCCTTTTGTTTCGCTGGTCTCTTTTTGGTTTACGTAGCGAACGTAATAAACACCATTGGAGCGATCACGATCCTCAACGGTGAAGTTAGAGCGATCAAGCGCTAAGCCGACATCGCGCCAGGAACGATCAAAGCCGTTGCTCACGTCAATGTGAGCCGCATTACCCTCTTGCACCAAGTTCGCCTTCGGAGTTTTTGCCGCCACTGGGGCAGCGATTTGGGCCTTGGCCATTTCTTGAGTCATGCCCAAACGCTCCATCAAGCGCTGCAAGAATACGGCTTCAAGTTCTGGATCAGTTGGACGAGCAGTCCATATGGTGTAGAGGCAAGTGCCGGTAGTATCGGTGACGCACTTCTCAATAGCACCCTTCTGGGTAATGTAAACCTCGGTCTCATCCGGTTTAACCACTTCAAGGCGGGTTTTATAACGATCCCGCTCGCCTGTATCCGAAATTGAATCAAGCGCACTATTAATAGCAGAGCGAATAAAGTCTCTTTCAATCTTAGGACGATTTTCAGCCCAATCGGTTTCCATAATTCCTGTTGAGGGAGAATCCGTTGTCAACAAAAAGCCATTCTCCTGCCAGAAGTCTTTAATCTGGGGATATAGCTCAGCAGCGGGTTTTTCTACGACTAACCAGCGACGGTCGCCATCACGAGCAATCCGCATCCCTGGAATGCCAGTCATCACATTGGCACGTAATTGCGCTGTTTTCTTGGTTGCCGCAACATACTCGGACATCGTTGCCGTACCATCTTGAACTACATAGCGGCGATCTGCTTGAGCAGTAATCAGATCAGGCGGATAAGAAAGGTTTGGACCGCGGACTTCACCGGAGCTCCTCTTGTAGTCCACTGTATCGCTACTCGTGATGGTCTTACAGGCTACTAAGGCAGAAATAACAACAGCCAGCATGGCCAAACGGGAGATATTACGAGTCAAAAATGGCATAGCGCTCTTCATAGTAAACCGACTTGTTTCAATGCGATCTTTAAAGGTTCACGCAAGGCAACACTCAAAGGAGTTAAAGGTAGACGAATTCCGGGGCCAATTTTGCCCATCTCATGCAAGGCCCATTTAACTGGAATGGGGTTAGCTTCGATGAACATAGCTTTATGCAAGGCAAGTAATTGATACTGCAGATCACGGGCATGAGTGAGCTCGCCAGACATGGCGCACTTGCACAATTCATGCATCAAACGTGGTGCGACGTTAGCTGTGACTGATATATTGCCTTTGCCCCCCATCAACATTAATAAGACGGCACTTAAATCGTCACCTGAAAAAACGGCAAATTGTTCTTGGCCTGCGCGTTTTAGGTCGGCAATTAAAGTCATGCCGCGCTCCAGATTGCCAGTAGCATCCTTGATGCCAATCATGCCAGGCACTTGTGCCAACCGAACCACAGTTTCACCGGCTAAGTCAGCTACCGTTCTGCCAGGCACGTTGTACAAAATGACAGGCAAATCAACTGACTCGGCAATCTTTTTAAAGTGGGCGTACATGCCATCTTGGGTTGGCTTGTTGTAGTAAGGAACAACCTGAAGACTGGCATCAGCGCCAACTTTCTTAGCGTATTGGGTGAGCTCTATAGCCTCACTAGTCGAATTACCACCCGTACCGGCAATCACCGGAATTCGGCCAGCAATATGCTGAACGCAAACTTGAATTAACTCGCAATGCTCTTCAACTGAAACGGTTGGTGACTCACCGCTAGTGCCCACGATCACAATGCCATCGGTACCCTCGGTGACATGCCAATCGAGCAAGGAGCGTAAACCTGGGAAATCAAGGCTACCATCCTCCAGCATGGGCGTAACAATCGCCACCATGCTGCCAGCAATGGGTTTTTTATTAGCTTGATTGGAAGAAGTGCTGCTCACTAGGTAGATGCCGTATGGATAGGTGTTTAACCTCGAAATTGTAACGGAATGTGACCCTGTAAATCGCCTTTTACAGCGCAAAGCCTCTGAATCATGGCGGGCTTGGGGTCATCAATATAAAGATGCTCATAAGCCAGAACTTTCAGGCCATTCTGGGCAGAAAATGATAGTAATTCCCCCGTTTTTAGGAGGAAATCGGGGTTGGATGGTTTCCCAAACTCCCCATTGCCCTGAGCAAAGGTTTCATAAAGCAAAACCCCGCCATCTGACAACATTTTGGGCAACTCCGCTATGTGGGGACGATACAGATAATTGGTGACCACAATGCCTGTAAATTGCCTGCCGAGTAATGGCCAGACCTTCCCCTCTAGATCCATGCGCTCCACCTCTAAATGAGGGTGCTTGATTTGAGAAATCGCATCGGTATTTTGATCTACTGCCAGAACGGAGTATCCCGCTTCCACCAAAAATTGAGAGTGTCGACCAGAGCCGCAAGCTAAATCCAAAACGAGACCGTTTTGAGGCATGACAGAACAGAAGCGTCTAATCCAAGGAGACACCGCTTCAAGAGCAGAATGACTGGTACTCAAGTCTAGTCGTAAGCCAAGCCCATGGCTTCTCGAACTTCACGCATGGTTTCTTGAGCAACCTTACGCGCTTTATCAGAACCATCCGCAATAATTGAGCGCAATAAGCTGGGGTCATCCAAGTATTTTTGGGCGCGCTCAAACATCGGTTGTTGTTCGGCCAATATCGCATCAATCACAGGCTGCTTACACTCCAGGCAACCAATTCCTGCACTTTTACAACCCTTCTCAACCCAAGCTTTTGTCTCGTCATCAGAATACACGCTATGAAATTGCCAAACAGGACAACGCGCAGGGTCACCGGGGTCAGTTCTACGAACGCGAGCCGGATCGGTTGGCATCGTGCGCATTGAGCGAATAATTTCTTCAGGCTTTTCACGAATGCTAATCGTGTTGCCATACGACTTCGACATCTTCTGACCATCCAAGCCAGGCATTTTCGAGGCAGAAGTTAATAAGGCCTGAGGTTCAGGCAGAATAATTTTGCGTGCACCTTCCAGAAAACCAAACAGTCTTTCGCGATCTGCCATTGATAAACTTTGTGAATCCTGCAAAAGTGCTTGTGCTTGTTCTAGGGCGCTATCATCTCCCCGCTCTTGGTAAGCAGTGCGGAGTTCTGCATACATCTTAGCGCGTTTGCTACCGAGTTTTTTGACTGCCTCTAGTGCTTTTTCTTCAAAGCCAGCTTCACGACCATAAAGATAATTAAAGCGACGCGCTACTTCACGGGTCATCTCTACGTGAGGCACCTGATCTTCACCAACAGGTACAAATTGAGCGCGGTAGATCAGAATGTCAGCAGACTGCAATAAAGGGTAGCCCAAGAAACCGTAGGTCTGCAGATCTTTTTCTTTCAGCTTCTCGATCTGGTCTTTGTAAGTAGGCACCCTCTCTAGCCATCCTAGCGGGGTTCCCATTGCTAGCAACAGGAAAAGTTCAGCATGCTCAGGTACTTTGCTTTGAATAAACAAAGTTGCCTGATTCGGATCAACGCCTGCTGCTAACCAATCAATCACCATATCCCAGACTGACTGCTCAATCACCTCCGGGGTTTCATAGTGTGTAGTTAGTGCATGCCAGTCTGCAACGAAAAAGAAACAGGGATACTCCGCTTGTAAACGGACCCAGTTCTTCAAAACACCATGGTAGTGCCCAAGGTGTAAATTACCCGTTGGGCGCATGCCGGAGAGAACGCGTTCAGCAAACATGGTGGTCTTTATTGATAAGGTGATGGATTAGTGAAATACCGACCAAACAGGCGTTAGATTACTCGGTAACAATGGCAATGTCCCTAGGTCGATATGGCTTTCCTTGGGATCATGAAAATCAGAACCACGTGAGGCCATAAAACCGTATTTCTCGGCAATTTTGCCGTAGGTTTGATACTGGTCTGGGCTATGGCTACCGGTAATGACTTCAATCCCAACACCTCCAAAGTCTTTGAAGCGATCGTAGAGCTGATCCATTTGCGTAGCCGTGAAATCATAACGGCCAGGATGAGCAATCACTGCTACACCACCCGCTTGCTTAATCCATGACACAGTGTCTTCTAAATTAGCCCATTGATGTGGCACGAAACCGGGCTTACCTTCAACTAGATAATTCTGAAAAACGGCTTCCGTATTACGACATATACCCCGCTCTACTAAAAATCGAGCAAAGTGAGTACGCGAGATCAAATCGTGATTCCCTGCGAAATGCAAAGCGCCCTCGTAAGCACCCTCAATACCAACTTGGGCTAAGGCATCAGCAATTTGCTGAGCGCGTTTGCCGCGACCATCACGAGTCTGGCGCAGACCCTCTCGCAAGGAAGGGTTTGTGGCATCAATTCCGAGACCGACTATGTGAATGGTTTGCCCCATCCAGGTCACCGAAATCTCTACGCCTCCAACATATTGCATGCCAAGTGCGTTAGCCGCTGCACGCGCACGTTCTTGACCACCCAGTTCATCATGATCTGTCAAAGACCAAAGTCTCACACCGTTTGCGTAGGCGCGCTGCGCTAGATCTTCAGGCGTTAAGGTACCGTCTGAGATCACAGAGTGGCAATGTAAATCAGCATTGAGGTCAGAAATACGGGTCATAGCGCTATTTTAGGTCAAGGCGCTCGAATGGATACGCCTTGGTGCATCTAGGTAGTCTCTAGACTGCATCTCAGTCAATCTAGACACGGTTCTTGAGAATTCAGCAGTAATTTGTCCTTCCGTATATAGCTCTGCGGCTGGCACGTCAGCTGAAATAATCAGCTTATTTTTATTGTCATACAGAACATCTACCAACCAAATAAAGCGACGGGCTTCATTCGTTAAACGGGGTGGCATATAAGGCACCCCAGACAGAATCACCGTATGAAATTGTTTAGCAATCTCTAAATAATCATTTTGAGAACGTGGTCCGCAACAGAGGGTCTCAAAGTCAAACCACACGACTCCATCACCCATATGAAGAGGCAGCAATTCTCGAGACTCAATATATAAAACTGGATTAGGATCTTCTGCTCGATTGCCGATCAAAGCGTAAAACATATTCAAGAGTTTGAGGTCCGTCTCCGAGGTAATCGGGGTCAAATAAGCATCGACTTGCTCCATTTGTAAGCGACGATAATCGTTGCCTGCATCCACATTCAAAACGTCAAGCATTTCTTCCAACAAACGAATTGCTGGCAAGAGCCGATCGCGATGGAGTCCATCTGGATAAAGTTGATCGGGTCGATAGTTTGAGGTCATCACAAACTGCACACGATCTTCGAACAAAGCCTTAAGTAAACGATAGAGGATCATTGCATCAGCAATATCGTTAATGTGAAACTCGTCGAAACAAATCAGTCGGTAGCGTTTTGAAATCCGTATTGCCAACTCATCGAGTGGATCTGCTAATCCAGATAACTCATGTAATTCACGGTGGACTTCGCGCATAAATTCATGAAAATGAATACGGATCTTTTTTTCTAATGGAGAGGCTGCAAAGAAACAGTCCATTAAAAAAGATTTACCACGGCCTACTCCGCCCCATAAGTAGACACCGCGGGGCAAGGTAGGCTTGAAGAGCTTCTTTTTGAGTTCGTTGCTACGAACATGCTTATAGTCTACCCACTCATCTTCGCATGCTTGCAAACGCTCAATTGCACGAAGCTGCGCGGGATCAGTGTGATACCCGTGCGCTTTTAACTCTTGTTGGTAGTACTCGATTGCTTTCAATTACATGTTTAAGGCGCGTTGATCGGCTGCAAGGGCTGCTTCACGCACCACCTCAGACAAACTTGGGTGTGGATGGCAGATCCGAGCAATATCTTCCGCTGCAGCCTTAAATTCCATAGCAACTGCTGCCTCAGCAATTAAGTCAGAAGCATTAGGGCCAATGATATGAACACCGAGAATTTCATCGGTCTTTGCATCAGCTAAGACTTTCACAAAACCATCCGAGCGCCCCATTCCTAAAGCACGGCCGTTGGCAGCAAATGGAAATTGGCCTGCTTTATAAGCGCGACCTTCGTCTTTGAGTTGCTGCTCATTCTTGCCTACCCAGGCAATTTCAGGATCGGTATAAATTACCCAAGGAATACAGTTGTAATCGATATGGGGTTTTTGGCCAGCAATAATCTCAGCTACCAAGACACCTTCATCCTCAGCCTTATGAGCTAGCATAGGGCCGCGGACAACATCACCCACCGCGTAGACACCAGGCGCAGCAGTTGCACAAGTGTGGTCATCAATCGGAATAAAGCCGCGCTCGTCTACCTTCAAACCAATTTTATCGAGGCCCAATTTATCGGTATTAGGTACGCGTCCAACAGAAACAATTAAACGATCACAGTCTAGCTTTTGAGTCTTACCAGTGTTATCGGTGTATTGAATAGAGACGCCTTTTTTATCAGCCTTCACTTCACCAATCTTTACACCAGTCAGAATATTGAGACCTTGCTTAGCAAATAACTTTTGCGCTTCCTTGGCAATGCCAGGATCGCATGCGCCCAAAAATGTTGGCATCGCTTCAAGAATCGTGACCTCAGCACCGAGACGGCGCCAGACTGATCCCAACTCAAGGCCGATCACACCAGCACCGATCACCCCTAATTTTTTGGGGGCTACATCAAACTTAAGAGCGCCTTCGTTATCGCAGATCAACTTGTTATCGACAACGATACCTGGCAAATGACGGGCTTTTGAACCCGTAGCGATGATGACATTCTTTGCAGTAACCGTTTCTTTTTCCTTGCCATCAATCTGAATTTGATAGCCGTTAGCATCTTTACCAGCGAATGAAGCATGGCCTTTTAATAAAGTAATCTTGTTTTTCTTAAACAGATATTGAATACCACCAGTCATCTTGGTCACGATCTCATCTTTGCGAGAGATCATTTTCTTGGTGTCCATACTTACCGAGCCGACCTTGATACCATGGTCCGCTGCATGGTGCTCAATCTTTTCCAGCTCTTCAGAAGATGCCAGCAAGGCTTTAGAGGGTATACAACCCACATTAAGACAAGTACCTCCTAAACGAGGCTCACCTTTGGGGTCATCATAGGGGTTGGACTCTGCACAAGCAACATTAAAGCCCAATTGCGCTGCACGAATCGCCGCAATATAGCCACCAGGACCGCCACCAATCACAACAACATCAAATGCTTTACTCATATATGCCCCGCTTACAGATCAAGTAAGAGGCGTGAAGGATCTTCTAAAGCCTCCTTCATGGCGACTAAGCCGAGTACTGCCTCGCGGCCATCAATAATGCGATGGTCATAAGACAGTGCCAAGTAGTTGATTGGACGAATCACAATTTGTCCATCTTCTACAACAGCGCGATCTTTGGTCGCATGAATACCCAAAATTGCTGATTGGGGAGGATTGATGATTGGGGTTGAGAGCATAGAACCAAACACACCGCCATTGGAGATCGAGAAAGTGCCGCCAGTGAGCTCTTCGATGGTGAGCTTACCTTCGCGCGCCTTGGCACCATACTCGGCAATTTTCTTCTCAATATCAGCAAGATTCATTTGATCAACATCACGCAGAATGGGTACTACCAAACCCCGTGGTGAGCTCACTGCGATGCCAATATCAAAGTAACCGTGATAGACAATATCATTGCCGTCTACTGATGCATTCAGTAGAGGAAACTTCTTTAAAGCATGTGTAGCTGCTTTGACAAAGAAGGACATGAAACCCAACTTCACACCATGGGTTTTTTCAAAGATGTCTTTGTATTTGTTGCGCATCGCAATTACTGGCGCCATATTGACTTCATTAAAGGTTGTCAAAATCGCATTGTTAGCTTGGGATTCCAGCAAACGCTCAGCAATCCGCGCACGCAAACGGGTCATTGGCACGCGCTCTTCTGGGCGACTACCTAATGGAATCGAAACGCTTGGCAAAGCCGCAGCAACAGACTTGGCGCTACCTCCTGACACAGCGTTCAGTACATCACCCTTAGTAATGCGACCATCACGGCCTGAGCCGGCTACTTGATCTGAGCTGAGATTGCTCTCAGCCATCAGCTTCGCTGCAGAGGGTGCGGCCGCAGGAGCAGCTGAAGAGGTGCTAGATGCAGCAGGCTTCGCCGCAGGTGTTGCAGCTTTAGGAGCTGCCACTGGTGCTGCACTAGCCACAGCAGTGCTATCAATCTTACCGATCAATTGCTCGGCAACGACTGTGCCGCCATCACCAACCAAAACTTCAGTCAGCACGCCAGCAGATGGTGCAGGAACTTCTAGCACGACCTTGTCAGTCTCAATTTCAATCAAGATTTCGTCTTGGGCAACAGCATCGCCGACTTTCTTTTTCCACTGCAATAAAGTTGCTTCCGCAACAGATTCAGAGAGCTGGGGGACTTTCACTTCAAATATGGCCATGATGATTCCTAGTGGTATGGGTTGAGATTATGTCGACGATTACTTCGTGATCACATAACCTTTAAGTTTGGCAAATGCTGCATTGATTAATGACTTCTGTTGTTCTTGATGGAGGTGCGCGTAGCCCACTGCAGGTGAGGCTGAAGCAGGACGTCCGGCATAAGATAACTTCATACCTTCAGACATGTTCTCCAAAATATTGTGCTGAACAAAGAACCAAGCGCCTTGGTTTTGAGGCTCATCTTGACACCACACCACTTCAGCGAGATTGGGATACTTCTTTAACTCTGTTGTCAGGGCTTTGTGTGGGAATGGATAGAGTTGCTCCAAGCGAATAATCGCTACATCACCAATCTTCTTCTCAGTACGCTCTTTGGCTAAATCATAGTAGACCTTGCCGGAGCAGATCAAAAGACGTGTTACTTTTTGGGGATCAATGCTCTCATCACGTTCTGCAAGAACGGTATGAAACTTACCTTTAGTGAATTCAATTAATGGTGACGATGCTTCTTTATTACGTAGCAATGACTTGGGTGTCATCAGGATCAGCGGTTTACGGAACTGACGAATCATTTGGCGACGCAAGACATGGAAGATCTGTGCCGCAGTTGTTGGCTGAATCACCTGCATATTGGTGTCTGCACACAATTGCATAAAGCGCTCTAAACGGGCAGAAGAATGCTCAGGACCTTGGCCTTCATAACCGTGCGGCAGCATCATGACCAAACCATTGGCACGACCCCACTTCACTTCGCCAGAGGCGATAAATTGATCGATCACTACTTGTGCACCATTAGCAAAGTCACCAAATTGGGCTTCCCAAATGGTTAGGGTATTGGGTTCTGCTGAAGCAAAGCCGTACTCAAAACCGAGCACGGCCTCTTCGGACAGAATCGAGTCAATCACAACGAAAGGAGCCTGATCTTTGGTGACATGCTGAAGCGGAACATAAGTCCCGGTATCCCACTTCTCACGATTTTGGTTATGCAATACAGCATGACGGTGGGTGAAGGTACCGCGACCACTATCTTCACCCGACAGGCGCACGGGATAACCACTGGCTACCAATGAAGCAAAGGCCATATGCTCGCCCATACCCCAATCGACATTCACTTCACCGCGTCCCATAGCGGCACGGTCATTGAGAACCTTTTCCACTAATGGATGTACTTTGAAATCCGTTGGATTTGCAGAAATCTTTTCTGCTAAACGCTTCCACTCTGCTAGAGGAATCGCAGTATCAGCTTCGTCAGTCCATTTCTTATTCAGGAATGGCGACCAATCCACTGCATATTTACCAACAAAGTTACTCAAAATAGGGTCGGAAGTTTGCTTACCCTCATCCATTGCAGCGCGATACTCTTTGACCATGAGATCGCCAGTACCAGCAGTGAGAACACCTTGGGCTTCTAATTTATCTGCGTATAACTTGCGAGTACCGGGGTGATCGCCAATGATTTTGTACATCAAGGGCTGGGTCATTGCAGGCGAATCTTGCTCGTTATGACCAAGTTTGCGAAAGCAAACAATATCAATTGCCACATCTTTATGAAATTGAGTCCGGAAGTCTAGTGCCAACTTCGTTGCTAGCACGACTGCTTCAGGATCATCACCATTGACATGCAAAACTGGCGCATCGATCACTTTCATAATGTCGGTGCAATAGAGGCTTGAGCGTAAATCGCGTGGGTCAGAGGTTGTAAATCCAATCTGATTATTGATCACGATATGCACTGTGCCGCCTGTGGAATAGCCACGCACTTCAGCCATCGCGAGCGTCTCTTGCACTACACCCTGTCCTGCTACCGCAGCATCACCGTGAACCAGTACTGGCAATACTTGTTTGCCTTGTAGGTCGCCACGACGCTCCATACGTGCCCGAGCCGAGCCCTCTACTACAGGGTTAACGATTTCTAAATGGGAAGGATTAAAAGCTAAAGATAAGTGGACAGGACCACTCGGTGTTGAGATGTCGCTTGAAAAACCCTGATGGTATTTGACATCACCAGAAGGCAGATTTTCTGGGCTGGTGTGCTCAAACTCAGCAAAGAGATCTTTTGGCATCTTGCCCAGCACATTGACCAAGACATTCAGACGTCCACGATGCGCCATACCAATCACAATCTCTTGCACGCCCTCTGCACCCGCCTGACGAATCAATTGATCCATACAAGGAATAAAGCTGTCTCCACCTTCCAGTGAAAACCGTTTTTGACCGACATATTTAGCGGAGAGATAGCGCTCCAAGCCTTCTGCTGCAGTTAAGCGATCCAAGATTTGGCGCTTTTCATCCACATTAAATTGAGGTGCTGAACGAATCGACTCCAACTGTTCTTGCCACCACTTCTTAATTTTTTGATCGGCAATGAACATGAACTCGACACCGATAGTGCCGCAGTAGGTTTCACGCAGGGCCTGCAACAAGTTGCGTAAAGTCATTTCTGACTTGCCGAAGAAGGTATTGCTAGTATTGAAGACAATATCCATATCGCCATCAGTAAAGCCATAAAACGCAGGATCTAATTCTGGGATATCGGGACGCTCAGAACGCTTTAATGGATCTAAGTCCGCCCAACGGTTACCCACATTTCGATAGGCAGCAATCAGCTGTTGAACAGCGACACGCTTACGACCCATCTCGGAGTCGGCTGAATCGGAAACCGTTCTAATCGGACCTTGCTTAGCACGCTCGGCAAAGGAGGCCACGATGGGTGCATGAGCAATATCCTTCATGGATGAGCCATCCACGGCGGGCACTTGCTTCACGCTATCAAAATAATTTCGCCAGTGATCCTCAACAGAGCCGGGATCTAGCAAATATGATTCATAGAGTTCTTCTACATAGGGGGCATTTCCCCCGAAGAGATACGAGCTCTCTCTCTGGTCCTGCATCATGATGCTCACCTTTCATCGGGTTTCCCGAATAAAAACTGTGGTTATAACCATCCGTTTTCTGGCTTCACCAGTCCACGAATTGATCTGTGCAATTACTGTTACTACAGTAGTAATTTAACACGATTGACCGCCTAAACACTAGGGCCTTTCCCTATTTCCTGCTGATGAATCAGAACTTTCCTACTTGCTATTCAAGCGTGGATGACAGATTCAAATGAAATTGATTTTTATTCTTTAAATCTTTAAATCACACCTTAGATGAAGGAAATATGAAAGAAATCACCCCTGGAATGGAATACCTCAGCACCCGTCAAAGCGCAAAAGTTCTTCAAGTATCACTGGGCACAGTCCAAAAAATGGTGGAATTAGGAGAATTAATTGCCTGGAAAACCCGGGGCGGCCATCGTCGTATTTTGGCAAGCTCGCTTGAGCAGCAGCTTCAGCGCCGAAAACGGGCCATGCGGCAAAAGTCCACCCAGAAGTGCATCGCAATGGGTATTTTTAGACGAACTGAAAATAGTCTAGAACTCTTAGAGGCTCTGCAGACCTGGCAGCTTAGGGTGGAGATGGAGATTTCAATCGATAGCCTAGAGGGGTTGATGAAATCCGTCTCCCTGGCGCCTGACCTGATCTTTTTAGATGCTTTGATACCCCCGGTCGAGCAAGTTCACCTTATTCACTACCTCAGTAAAAACAAAGATACCCAACGCACCCCGATTTTGGTCGATGAGGGATTTATCAAGCTGCACCCCGGGGTGATGAGCCTAGCCGAAGAAAATGTCAGCGCCAGTTCATCGCTTCATCCAAAAGATGCTCAAGACCTACAAAAAGAGCTGGAGAATGGATTAATAGAGCAGAACCCTCTGATTGTTCCTTATCCAGCGACTGACGGGGATGTTGATAATACTTTTGCTAATAAATCGAGGCTGGAATGCTTAGAAACGATATTTATGGAGGCTTTAGCAAGAAAATGTCACTAAAACTGCTATACCTCTAAGGAATCCAATAAAAAAGCCATCAACCTCAGGGGTGATGGCTTTTATCTACTAAATTATCAATTAAATGATTTAATTCAATTACTTATATCAGATAGCTCGTGCGATCTCTACCTTCGATCCACTTGGGAGCCTTACCCCTGCCGGTCCAAGTTTCTCCATTAACTGGATTGCGATATTTTGGGGCTACCTTGCCACCACTTTTGGGACCAGAACCCGCTTTTCGACTAAATAGATCGGATGCGCTGAGGTGGTACTGATCAATAATGGCTTTCGCTTTGGCTATTCCGTCTGCTTTTTCTCGGGCAATGGCTTCTTTGATTTGCTTATCTAATTGCTCGCGTTGAGCTAATAACTCTTTATAAGAGGACATATTGATGGCTTTCCAGTTAATAAATAGGAAGCCACATTATAAGTTAATTAACTAAATAATCAATTATTAGGGTTTATCGATTTAACCAATACAACTAATATGGTTTTATATTAATAATATATATTATTAATATTATAGATATTACATATTTAATATCTGGCTCTAATACCTACTCTACTTGGCTCTGAGCATAAAGCTGCCACTACTTTTGGCAGTAATCTCACCAGCAGCATTGATAACAACTGCTTCGCAGTATTGAATGGATTTGCCAGACTTCAGAACAGTGCCCTCTACCATGAGCTTTCCACGACTTGGGCGTAGAAAGCTGGTTGTCATATCGACAGTGGTGGCCCCGAGCGGATGATTAAAGGTGCTACGGGCTGCCGCAGACATTGCAAAATCCAAAATGGCCATGATTACCCCGCCCTGAGCAACCTGGAAACTATTTAGGTGCTCGGGTTTGAGGTCTAAGCTAATCAGCGCCTTGCCTTCTTTGGCATATTCAGGAACCACGCCTAAATGGGCTAGAAAAGGAATGTCCAAGCCAAAGTAATCTACTGAAGGGATGGAAGTGTGAGATGAATTGCTTGTGCTCATTGCGTGTGTCTTTGGAAAGTCTGCCTAGAAATGTGGTCGGGGCGAGAGGATTTGAACCTCCGACCACTTGCACCCCATGCAAGTACGCTACCAGGCTGCGCTACGCCCCGACGAAAGACAAAATTGTATCAGTTCAGAATTTTTTGAAATGGGGCTTATTTAGCCAGAATCTGCAAAACAGCCTGTAATTCTTCACGGAGTTGCAATTCACCGCGTGCTTCTTCTAAGCGATTGCGAGCACCACTGATCGTAAAGCCCTCTTCGTACAAGAGTGCACGAATTCTGCGAATCAGGACAACCTCATGGTGCTGGTAGTAGCGACGATTACCACGGCGCTTTTGAGGGCTCAATTGCGAGAACTCTTGCTCCCAATAGCGCAATACGTGAGAACGCACTCCACACAGATCGGCCACCTCCCCGATTGTGAAATACCGCTTAGCAGGAATCGGGGGCAGCTGAGCACTGGTTAGCGTTGCGCCACCGGCGCTAGCATCAAACTCTGTTTTCTCGAGCATGCGACTCCACTACATCCTTAAGCTTTTGACTGGCATGAAAGGTTACTACCCGGCGAGCTGCGATCGGAATCATCTGACCAGTCTTTGGATTGCGCCCTGGGCGTGCAGACTTGTTGCGAAGTTGAAAGTTACCAAATCCCGAAATTTTGACCTCTACACCGGTTTCAAGGGACTGACCAATGCGATCGAAAAAGGCATCAATCATATCTTTTGCTTCACGCTTATTCAGACCAACCTGATCAAATAAGGCTTCAGAGAGCTCATTCTTGGTAACGGTATCGTTGCTATTTACACTGTTCATTGCAAGATTCTTTCGCAATACTTTTATTAAATTTTCTCAGAACTTGTAATACTAAACCTAGCGCAAGCGCGCAGCACAATTTTTTTCTAGGGCGGTCAATAAACCACTCATCACGCCCTCAATTTGTGCATCCTGCAATGTATCCTCAGGATTAAACAATGTGACACGGAATGCTAAGCTCTTTTCATCTTCTGCCATCGATGCAGATCCTGCTTTAGGGCGGAACTCATCAAATAGTTCAATTGATCTAACAAAATGGGCTTTGCTTGCGTGCATTGCATCTAGCAATACTTGGGCTGCAATGTTTTGCTTCACGACAACCGCTAGATCGCGTTGTACCGCAGGAAATTTACTCAGCTCTTCTGGTTGTGGCAGGCCGATATTACGTAAGGGCTCCAAATCAAGCTCGAATAAGATCGGTGCTTGCGGCAGCTCATAAGACTGTTGTAAACCTGGATGTAATTCGCCGATCCAGCCCAGTTTGACAAGGCCCTCAGGAGTTTTCATCATGACTTGTGCAGAGCGTCCTGGATGCAAGGCAGAGTGCTGTGCAGCTTCAGTTATCAGATGCAGAGGGTCAAACACCCGCTCAAGATCACCCTTCACATCGAAGAAATCCACTAAGCGATTTGTATTAGCCCACTGCTCAGGAACAAAACTGCCATAAGCCAAACCGCCGATGCGCTGTGGCTGATCAAAACCGGCTACTTTGCCAGGCTGCTCAGTCACACCTGTATCTCGCCTGAATACCCTGCCCGTCTCAAATAAGCGCACTCGGGTTGCACCTCGGTTGAGATTGGCTTTGAGGTTATTGAGTAAACCGCCCCATAAATTACTGCGCATCACGCCGTATTGGCTTGCGATAGGGTTAAGTACTTTAATCAGGTTGGCATCACCTGCACCTCCCAGACGCTTTTCACTATCTGCATCAATGAAGCCAAAATTCACTGCCTCTTGATAACCCTGTAAAGCGAAGCGCTGACGCAATAAATGTACTGATCTCTTTGCCTCAGGCTTGGCACTCATTTTTAAGCTAGCAACCGGTGGATGGTCAGGGATGTTCTCAAAACCATACATACGTGCAACTTCTTCAATCAAGTCTTCTTCGATCTCGATATCAAAGCGATAGCTCGGGGGCATCACAATGAAGACATCATTCTCGAGCTTAAAGTCAAAGTTCAGGCCTTTAAATACTTCGCTCACAATTTGAGTCGTCAAAGGTATGCCAATCACCTTGCTAGCTCTGTCTAGGCGCATCGTGACGGGCTTGCGCTCAGGTGTAGCTAAAACTTGATCATCGATAGGGCCGGCTTTTCCACCGCATACCTGAATAATCAGAGCAGATAAGTACTCGAGACAATCGACAGTCGCTTGAGGATCAACGCCACGTTCAAAGCGATGGGCAGCGTCGGTACTAAAGTTAAAGCGACGGGCACGGCCCTGAATAGCGTTAGGCTGCCAATAAGCTGCTTCTACATAGATGTTTGTAGTGTCATCGCTGACAGCACAATGATTACCGCCCATGATGCCGGCTAAAGCTACTGGGCCATTTTGATCAGCCACTACACCAACAGGGAGTGCTTTGGGGTTATTTGGTTCCGTCAACTGCACAGTCTGACCATTGAGAAGTGCTAATTGTTCACCCGCTTTAGCCCAACGCACAATGATGTCGCCAGTGACTTTATCCAAATCAAATACATGACTGGGCTGACCCATCTCCAGCATCACGTAATTGGAGAGGTCTACTAAAGCAGAAATACTTCTTTGACCCGCTCTGGCTAAGCGTTGCACGATCCAATCCGGTGTTTTGGCTTTTGCATTGACACCGTGAATCACACGACCAGCAAAGCGGCCACACAGGTCTGTATTTGTAACGGTAACTTGACGCTGTTCTTGAATGGATACAGGTACAGCTTTCCACTCAGGCTTTTTGAGGCTAGCCCCGGTAATCGCTGAAACTTCTCTAGCCATACCAACTAAAGATAAGCAGTCCGCTTTGTTGGGGGTGAGCTTAATAACAAAAATCTGATCGTCTAAATCCAGATACTGGCGAATATCTTTGCCTACGGGAGCGTCAAAAGGCAACTCTAGAATGCCTTCGTGATCGTCGCCTAAGCCAATCTCTTTACCAGAGCACAACATGCCTTGGCTTTCAACGCCGCGTAACTTGCCGACTTTAATCTGAAATGGTTTACCGCCAGCTTCTGCAGGGGGTAGTTGCGCTCCAACTAAGGCACAGGGAATTTTGATACCAGCACGCGCATTGGGAGCGCCGCAAACGATTTGTAACTCTTGACCAGTACCAGCGTTCACTTTACAGACTCTTAAGCGATCTGCATCTGGGTGTTGCTCGGCTGACAAAATCTCGGCAACTACGATCTGGGTGAATGCAGGGGCAACAGAGTGCTGCTCTTCCACTTCAAGACCAGCCATAGTCATAGCATGGCCTAAGGCTGCGCTATCAAGCTCAGGGTTGACGTATTGCCTTAACCAGGATTCAGAAAATTGCATACTGTGTCCTGTCCTTAAGCGGGGAACTGTTCTAGAAAACGCAAATCGTTTTCAAAGAAGAGGCGTAAGTCATCAATGCCATAACGCAACATCGTTAGGCGTTCTAAGCCAGAGCCAAAAGCAAAGCCGGTATAACGCTCGGGATCAATACCCATATTACGCAATACATTAGGATGCACTTGCCCTGCTCCAGAAATCTCCAACCAGCGTCCTGCTAACTTGCCTGCACCAAAGGCCATATCGATTTCTGCTGAAGGCTCGGTAAAGGGGAAATAGGAAGGACGAAAACGGACTTGTAATGCATTCGTTTCAAAGAAGGTTCTCAAGAAATCCGTGTAGACACCTTTGAGATCCGCAAAGGAAACATTCTCGGCAATCCACAAACCTTCCACTTGATGAAACATCGGTGAATGGGTTGCATCACTGTCCACGCGATAGGTTCTACCAGGAGCAATGACCTTGATGGGTGGCATGACCTTGTCATTGGCATAACGTTTGACATGCTCACTAGCGTAACGAACTTGAATTGGGCTGGTATGGGTGCGCAGCAATAAAGGCTTACCTTGCTCGTCTTGACCGTCGATATAAAAAGTATCCTGCATCGAACGAGCAGGATGATTTTCAGGGCTATTTAATGCAGTGAAATTAAACCAATCGGTTTCAATTTCAGGGCCATCTGCTACATCAAAGCCAATCGAGCGGAAGATCTCTTCAACACGCTCCCAAGTCCGCATCACAGGATGCAAACTTCCAACAGCCTGGCCACGACCTGGCAAGGAAACATCAATCGACTCGGCGGCTAAGCGTTGTTGCAAAACGCCATCAGCCAATGCTTGGCGACGCGCTTGTAACGCTTCTTCTACTTGGGTCTTGATTTGATTAATTTGGGCGCCGGCACTCTTGCGCTCTTCAGGCGACATTCCACCAAGCGCCTTGAGACGCTCAGTGAGAACACCTGATTTACCGAGATACCTAGCTTTGGCGTCCTCTAGAGCTGCCGCATCGGCAGCTCCGAGGAAATCACGTTTGGCATCCTCGACAATGTGGTCGAGAGAAACCATTGCGGCTGAATTCTATTAGTAAAGAATTAAGCTGCAGTGCTGACTACGGATTTAATCCGAGTAACTAAAGCAGCAAAAGCCGCTTTGTCAGCAATGGCCATATCTGAAAGCACTT
>Ga0214170_1000297_pt1 | contig 19130 bp, 17 predicted proteins | sample TroBogEpilimnion_2_FD_153008 | JGI IMG/M metagenome (GOLD analysis project Ga0214170, IMG submission 153008) | Freshwater microbial communities from Trout Bog Lake, WI - 27JUN2007 epilimnion | ecosystem: Environmental > Aquatic > Freshwater > Lake > Epilimnion/Euphotic zone | place: Trout Bog... | reverse complement strand
GCTCGAGAGAGCGCAGCTCATGATCTCCAAGACCATGTCGAATAATCTCTGCGCTTTCGCGTGCAATGACGGTCGCTTGAGCTGCGGAGATTTCACCGCTTGCCAACGCAGCGCACGTCTCTGGTAAATGCTGAGTCAACGTACGTGCAACATCAATTCGGAGCTGGGCTGTATTTCCGGAAAGCCGAAGGGCCGTTGCGACCTCTTCCCGTTGGGCTTCATCCACATTGGAGTAGTTGTCGGTAGATTCAGTAGCTTCATCTCCAGCAACCGCAACAATTGCACGTTGCATGATCGCCTGAAGCCAGCCACTCTGTTTTTCGAGAGCGCTCAAATAATCAACCCTGGCCGAATTTGGTAAATTGTTCGGATCTATCTCCACTAATTCACGAAGAACCTCAATGCCAGCGCATACGACAAGTAGTTCTGCCACTCGCTCACCAGTTGAAATGTTCATATCTGGATTATGTTGTGATCGACTGACAATTGCAGGCATGTATTAGCGAGAGCGAATAATCCTGTGTATAAGTCGGGGAGCGGAGTTCCACAACTCGCCAAGCCCCTAACGAGAAATAATTACTTAGCAGGCTTGCCGCGCTCCAATTGCAGCGGCCACTTCACATCCACACCTAACTCGCTAGCAGCCAGTAGCGGCCAACGTGGATTGCGCAGGAATTCACGAGCCATCATCACCACGTCAGCCTTGCCGCTCTGAATGATCTCATTCGCCTGATGTGCATCCGTAATCATTCCGACCGTCGAAGTTACGATCGTCGACCCATGCTTAACTGCATCAGCAAACTGCACCTGATAACCAGGCCCAACTGAGATAGCGGCATTATGAACATTGCCGCCGCTGGAAACATCTAACAGATCGATGCCAAGTTGCTCTAGCTCACCCGCGAAAACTACGGATTCTTCAACAGTCCACCCACCAGGAGTCCAATCAGATGCCGAGATTCGAACAAAGAGCGGCATTGTCTCTGGAATAGCCGCACGAACAGCAGCTGTTACTTCTTTGAGGAATCGAACGCGGTTCTCATAACTTCCACCATATTCATCGGTGCGAGTATTAGAGAGCGGTGAATAAAACTCATGGAGCAAATAACCGTGAGCCGCATGAATTTCAACCGCATCAAACCCGGCCTTGACTGCATTGCGCGCCGCATTAGCCCACGCTTTAACAAGTTCATGAATCTCATCAACGCTCAGCGCGCGTGGCTCTGGGTAGCCCTCAAATGGAATTGCACTCGGAGCAACCGCCTGCCAACCTCCCTCTGCTTCTGTAGCCATACGATGATCCGACCAAGGTAGAGCCGCTGCTCCCTTGCGACCCGCATGTGCTAACTGGATTGCCATCTTGGTTCCTTGCGAATGCGCAAAATCTACAATCGTCTTCCATGCCGCGACCTGCTCATCGGTGTAAAGCCCAGGGCACCCAATGGAAATTCGACCTTCTGGAACAACTCCAGTTGCCTCAGCGATGATGAGACCAGTGCCTCCAGTCGCAAATGCTCCAAGATGAGCCATATGCCATGCTCCCACAACGCCATTAACCGCAGAATATTGGCACATCGGACTTACCCAAATGCGGTTTGAAAATTCAACTCCACGCAGAGTTATTGGATCGAAGAGCTGTGGCATGACATTGGCCTCTCATTAGAATGCTTCGTCTATTTATAAAGTTTAATTATTAAGCTTATTTATTTAATGTAGTTATATCTCTTTTATTTAATGTAGTTATATCTCTCAATTATCGAGCGTAGTTATTGGGTCCGATGAATTCTCTTAGTTACTTTGAATCCCATCAGGTGTGTTGTGAATGCCCTGCAATTTTGAACCTTCGCCACTTCGTTGCAGCGGCTTCTTCACGGCAACATGTTCTGCTGGAACTGTGCCAAGCAAACCTTTTTGGAAATCATCGAATGCCTGAAGAACTTCTGCCTTTGTGTTCATAACAAATGGCCCCATCCAGGCAACGCTTTCGCGAATTGGCTCGCCACCGAGAATCAACACATCCATAGAAGGGGAGCGAGACTCTTGGTTCTGATCTGCGCGCATAACCAGAACGTCACCATCCGCCATCACCGCAAGCTGACCCATCTGAACTGGGTGACGTTCTTCGCCGACAGTTCCGTGGCCATTGAGCGTGTAAGCCAATGCGTTGTAATCCTTACGCCACGGAAGTCTCAACTCTGCGCCTGGCGCTAGCGTCGCGTGAACAATCGTGATGGGAGTCTGCGTAGAACCCGGACCTTTGTGGCCACCAACTTCGCCAGCAATAACTCGTATGAGCGTGCCGCCATCATGAGAAGCAAGCAGTCCAACATCACCAGCGCGAATATCCTGATAAGCAGGTGTCGACCACTTCTTTGCAGCAGGAAGGTTCACCCAGAGTTGAAAGCCATGGAAGAGTCCACCGCTCACAACCAAATGTTCTGGTGGAGTTTCGATATGCAAAATTCCAGCGCCCGCAGTCATCCATTGGGTATCGCCATTGGTGATCGTTCCGCCACCACCGTGGTTATCTTTATGATCAAAAATTCCATCAATGATGTACGTGACGGTTTCAAAGCCCCGATGCGGATGCCAAGGTGTTCCCTTTGGCTCACCCGGAGCATATTCAACTTCACCCATTTGGTCTAAGTGAATAAACGGATCTAAATCATTGAGATCTACACCAGCAAACGCACGGCGGACGGGGAACCCTTCGCCCTCAAATCCCTGGGGAGCGGTTGTCACACTTTTCACTCGACGTGCACGAGCTCCCGGTTCACTGACAATTCGTGGCAGGACCGTTATATCGCTCACTGTTACAGCTGGCATTGTGCGTACTCTCGATTCTTATCGGCATCGGCTTAATTGAATCTTCAACTAACCTAAGTATAGAACCCGGAATCGAGCCACCGCCTTCCCAAACCAACGGCTTTAGAGATTTTTAAGCGCACTCACAACTTTAGTGAGGGAGTCCTTTGCGTCGCCGAAGAGCAGAGTGGTCTTCGGGTCGTACAGGAGCTCATTTTCGATGCCTGCAAATCCTGGTCGCATTGAGCGCTTGAGGAAGATGACGTTGCCAGCTTGGGAGACATCCAAGATTGGCATTCCAAAAATTGGACATCCTGGAGTCGTGCGCGCCGCCGGGTTAACAACGTCGTTTGCACCGACCACCAAGACCACATCTGTCTGCGGGAAGGTTGGATTAATTTCATCCATTTCGACAAGTTGCTCGTATGGAACATTGGCTTCTGCCAACAAGACGTTCATATGGCCCGGCATGCGACCAGCAACTGGGTGAATGCCATATGCGACATCTATACCTTTGGAGGTCAGCAAATCAGCCATTTCGCGAACAGTGTGCTGCGCCTGAGCAACAGCTAAGCCAAAGCCCGGAACAATCACGACGCGTTGTGCGTAATTGAGCAGGATCGCGACATCGTCAGGGGAGCCAGATTTCACTGGGCGAGCTTCGCCTGCAGCCGCGGCTGCCTGAGGTTTAGCCGTAAACGCACCAAAGAGCGTGCCGAAGAGCGATCGGCCCATCGCAGTTGCCATAAGGCGAGTCAAAATTGTTCCCGAAGCACCCACAAGTGTTCCGGCGACGATAAGCAAGGTTGCCTGTAAGACATATCCGCTAGCCGCCACGGTAAGACCCGTGAATGCATTGAGTAGCGAGATGACGATAGGTACATCCGCGCCACCAACTGGCAGCACAAAGAGAACACCGAAAAGGAGTGAGAGTAAGCCCATGACAAGTAACGAGGTATTTCCCATGGAATGAATGACCCATGCTGCGCTCGCCAAAACTCCGACGAGTGTTCCTGCAATGAGGAATCGTCCTCCTGCGAATACGACAGGCCGAGTGGTCATGATTTCTTGTAACTTCAGGAAGGTCACGACTGAGCCAGCAAATGAAACACAGCCAACGATAACTGTGAAGACAGTAGCAACCACATCAGGCGTACTCGCTGCTGATCCAAGTTTGAGGTATTCCACTATAGAAACGAGCGCAGCGGCGCCACCACCTACACCGTTAAAGAGCGCAACAAGTTGTGGCATCTGTGTCATCTGAATCTTGCGTGCCGCAGGAACTCCAACAACTACGCCGAAGAGGATCGCGAGCAGAATTAAGAGTGTGTGGTGATGGCCTGAAGTCGTTGCCGTGCCACTCTGGCTTATTTCTTGAGGTGCAAAGAAAACGAGCACTGTTGCAGCGGTAGCACCAGCGGCGCCAATGAGATTTCCTCGACGTGCAGATTTCGGTGAAGCCAACCCTTTGAGAGCCAAGATAAAGCTGACTGCAATACACAAACCTAGAAGATCGTAAAGATTGCGATTCATTACTTTTCACCACCAGTCTGTGAAGCCTTGCGCGGTTTGCCCTTAAACATCTCGAGCATCCGGTCTGTAACAACAAAGCCACCGACCATATTGATCGTGGCAAGAACTACCGCAACGATTGCGAGTGAGAGTTGCACGTTATTAACCGCGCGATCGGCAACAGTAATTGCACCGATCAAGATGATTCCGTGAATAGCGTTGGCGCCAGACATAAGAGGTGTGTGAAGTGTTGTTGAAACTTTCGAAACAACTTCAAACCCAATAAAGACAGAAAGTACAAAGATGGAGAGCAGTGCTAGACCATTACTCATGTCAGATACCCCTTATTTCTTCACTAGTTCGGGGGAGCGGCGCGCTCCGTTATGGGTCACTGCTGCGGCATCGATGATCTCGTCAGAGAAATCTGGAGTAACGACTCCATCCTTTGTCATCAAAAGTAAGAGATTGACGACGTTTCGCGAAAATAGCATCGAGGCGTGATACGCGAGCTGGCTTGGAACATCTTTTCCACCCCACATGCGAACACCATTGGCGGTAGTGACAATTTCTCCAGGCAGCGTGCCCTCAACGTTGCCACCCGTTTCAGAGGCGAGATCTACAACGATTGATCCAGATGCCATCGTTGAAATCATCTCGGCGGTGACAAGTCGCGGTGCGGGACGTCCCGGTACTGCAGCTGTTGTTATCAAAACATTTGCTGCACTGATGTACGGAGTCAAAAGTTCGCGCTGTCTTGCGGCACGATCTTCTGTCATCTCGCGGGCATAACCACCCGTGCCTTCAAGTGCCTCGAGTTCTAGAGTGATGAATTTTGCTCCCATCGACTTCACTTCATCAGCAGAGGCCGGGCGAACGTCGTAGGCACTTACTACTGCACCTAATCGTTTTGCGGTTGCGATTGCTTGGAGTCCTGCGACTCCAGCACCGAGTACAACGACATTTGCCGGAGTGACAGTTCCTGCTGCTGTCATCAGAAGAGGGAAGAAACGAGGCGAGAGCTCTGCAGCGACGAGTGCTGCTTTATAACCTGCACAGAGCGCTTGCGAAGTGAGGGCATCCATCGATTGGGCGCGCGAAATTCGTGGGATGAGCTCCATCGAAAATGCAGTGACTCCTGCTTGTGCAGCTGCCTCAATCGAATCAACTGCAGTTGTTGGAGACAAGAAAGAAATTGTGATCGCACCTTTTTTCACCTGCGCCATGCGCTGCGGGTCAAGTGGTGCCACCGATGCGATGATGTCTGCATCGTGAATGACGCTACCAGTAACGATCTTTGCACCAGCTGCGGCGTACTGATCGTCGGAGAACTCGGCTGCGAGTCCAGCACTGGATTCGATTACTACCTCTAAACCGGCTTTAGTGAGCTTGGAGATGATGTCGGGGACGAGTGCAACACGCTTCTCGCCTGCCTTGATTTCCTTAGGAACGGCTATACGCATCGGGTTAATCTAGTAAAGGATTCCCTCATTGCATAGGGTCTGAGGCGTAGTTTTGACGCGGTTTTGGAGCTGGGTTTCAGGGCAAGTGTGAGAGTTAGTGCCCTGAAAGCTCGCCACGTACCAAGTGATACAGAATCGCCTGAATGGTGGTGCGGCGATGGTAAGCCTCGCGCCAAATAACTGCGCGTGGACCGTCGATAACGTCAGCCTCAACCTCTTCGCCACGGTGAGCGGGAAGGCAATGCATGAAGATTGAATCTGGTGTTGCCAACGACATGAGCGCAGGAGTAACTGCGAAAGGTGAGAGGGCTTTAAGTTTCTCGCTCCGCTCGCTCTCAGGATCGCCCATAGACATCCACACATCTGTGTAGAGAACGCTTGCGTCTTTAGCGGCAACCTCAGGATCAGTAACTACTTCAATGGTAGCGCCAGAGTTTTTGGCAATTTCTTTGGCAACATCAACAGCCTTGGCATCTGGTGCATATTTTCCACCAGGAGTTGCCACAACAACGTGTGCACCCATGATCGCGCCCATTGTTAGCCAGGCATGCGCCATATTGTTTCCGTCGCCAACGTACGTGAATTTGCGACCTGAAATATCTTTTCCAAATTGCTCACGAATTGTTACCCAGTCAGCCAGTAATTGAGTTGGGTGATCATCGTCGGTAAGTCCATTGATAACCGGAATGGTTGTGTTGGCACCTAATTCATCGACATCAGATTGGGCAAATGTTCTAATGATCAGCGCTGATGCATAGCCGCTAATAATGCGAGCCGTATCGGCCAAAGTTTCACCACGACCCAGTTGCAGCTCATCGCCACGAATGAAAATCGGGGTGCCACCCAGGTGAGCAACTGCAGTCTCTGAAGCAAGGCGTGTGCGGGTAGAAGGCTTAGTCATGTAGATCGCTACGGTGCGATTGGCCAGCGCCGTATTGGCACTCAGTGGCTTTGCAGCAAATTCCGCCGAAGTCTCGAGCAAGAGCTCAACATCAGCGCGACTTAGGTCGGCGGTACGCAGTAGATCCTTCATTCGATAATCCTACGAGATAAGATTGCCCGCGTGAGAGCAATTCGTGTGGCAATCGAACCGGCCATGATTCGCAACCCATTTAGTCGCCAATCAGGCGACGGCGGGCCTTTTACTCCAGGTTTGGATCAACCCGGCCAACCCGGTATCGCACCTATGGGTGGCACCGATCTGCTCGAAAAAGAGCAGATGGCCCCTCATGACAACGGGGATCACGAGCGTTTTTCGCATTATGTGCGCAAGGAAAAGATCACTGAGTCAATGGTCACCGGAAAAGCTGTGACTGCGCTCTGCGGAAAAAAATGGGTCCCAAGTCGCGACCCGGAAAAATTTCCTGTCTGTCCCACCTGTAAAGAGATTTATAACGGGTTGAAGAAAGAGTGAAGCCCACGCGCTGGCGCGTTTGGCACGTGAGCGGACGGTTCTTGGCGCCACTAGCTATTCTTGCTATCGCAGCAATTTTTATTCAGCAAGCCGTTCCTCAGGGTGCGCACGCCGCGAATCCACCAAGAAAAATTCTCTCGGGTTGGATTCCTTACTATTCAATGAGCACCGCTCTTCCTTCGGCTGTAAACAACGCTGATTTAATTACAGAGGTATCGCCATTTTGGTACACGCTTAAAGATCAGAACACAGTCCAGGATCTCTACACACCTGCAAATCCAAGCGTGCCGATGGTTCAACCGTTGACGGTTTTGCGGGGAGCGGGTTTCAAAATAATCCCAACCATTACGGATGGAACTGATATCGATCCCAAGACGGGAAAAGCGACATCAATGGTTCTTTCTAATCTTCTAGAAAACCCAACCTCGCGTGCCAATGTTGTTGCGACAATTATGAAATTGGTAACGGATAATAATTTCGACGGTATTGATCTGGATTTCGAAAACTTTGCATACGTGGATCCACTCTCAACCTGGCCCACCACGCAGACTCGATGGGTGCAATTTATTTCAGATCTTTCTACTGCGCTCCATGCTCAAAACAAATTGTTATCGATTACAACACCTCCGCTATTTAATCCAACCTCCGGCAAAAAAGGTTATTACCAATATGCCTGGGCCCAAGTAGCCTCAATGATTGATCAGCTTCACATCATGGCTTATGACTACTCGACATCTTCTCCAGGTCCAATCGGACCTATCGGTTGGACTACCGATGCCGTGACATATGCAATCTCAGTTATGCCTGCTTCTCAGGTGTATATAGGTATTCCAGGCTATGGTCGCGATTGGGTGACAGCCGTGACCGGAACCTGCCCATCACTGCCAGTTAACTATCTCAAGACTGTTGCACCTGGAGTTGTGTCAACGTTTGTTATGCATGATGTGAACAATCTCGCCAATACGTATGGTGCGACACCTACCTTCAACGCCAAATACGGCGAATCAACATTTACCTATCAAAAGGTTTACAACGGCACTACTGCTGATGGAACTCTCACTACATGTACAGCAACAAGGACAGTCTGGTATCAGGATCAACAGAGCTTCACACTGCGTGCAAATCTTGTCGGGCAGTATCGCTTGGGTGGAATTTCTGAGTGGACCTTTGGAATGGAAGACGCCACCGCTATAACGTCAGTGCGTACGGTTGCAACATCTATTGCACCTGATCAAGTGATTGCGAATCTGGATCTGCTTAATCCAACGATAATTCCTGCAAATACCGCGGCTGCAATCTCACCTTCCGGCACAGAAGTTCCCACTGGCTCAACGCTTTCAATCGGGACTCCATTGCTGCTGACTGGAACATTTATGCTGCCAGATAAAACGCCAGTCGTCGGAGTTCCCGTACATCTGCAATTCCAAAATAGTGCAGGCACGTGGAGCACGGTGATGGATGGAGCAACTGGAAATAACGGGACATACGCATTGCCAGTACTGCTCGGAGGAAGCACGACACTTCGCGTGATCAGCGATGGTTCGTGGCAGCGCGTGGAGGGTGATTCCAACCCGATCTCCGTTGGCATAAACAGGGTGATTGGTTGGACCATTCCCTCAACGGTGCGGCGAGGCGAGAGTTTTACTATCTCTGGTCAGGTTCAACCGCAGAGTGCAGGCATTGCTGTCTCACTCAATAACCCATCCAATCCCAGTGGCGTGTCAGCTCCAGCGCAGAGCGCGACTACTGATGCCAATGGCAACTTCACATTTACGACTGCTCAATCGCAGCCAGGCTTTTACACATTCAACATTTCGACACCTGCAGATTCCACTTTTGCCGCTACACAGACAAGTTTTGTTACAGTAGTTGTGCGGTAGAAATTCACGTTTCAACGGCGGGACGATCTCGAGAGCATGGCGATATCCAGAGAAGTAGGGGGGCGTAGGTGTCAACAGATACTCTCGCTCACGCTGAATTAGATATCTCCGCAATGTTCGACAAGCCGTGGATCACAATTGTTTGGGATGATCCAGTCAATCTCATGTCATATGTGACTTTTGTCTTTATTAAACTTTTTGGATTCTCGAAAGAGAAGGCGCACGAGCTCATGATGCAGGTCCACACCAATGGTCGCGCAGTCGTCTCTTCTGGAACTCGCGAAGAGATGGAACGCGATGTTCAGCGATTACATGATCACGGACTCTGGGCAACACTTGCTCGAGATGACCAGGGATAGAGATGTCTGAATTTATTCGCGAAGGCGATATCTACTCACTCGATCTGACCATCGATGAAGCTCATATTTTGATCAATCTTGTTGAACAGCTCCTAGAACTTTTAGGAGAAGGAGACTTCCATCATCACTACGATGAGAACGATCCGTTTGCACAACTGATGTCACAATTGAAGGCTGCGCCGGAGGAGATCGCACCACCGGAAGATCCTGTGCTCATGCGGTTATTGCCGAATGCATACGCAGATCCCGAAGCGGCCGCAGATTTTCGTCGTTTTACTGAGCCGACTTTGCGCGGTAACAAACAACGCACGCTACGGGCAGTACGAGAATCTCTGAGCGAGATGGTTGATCTGGAACAGGCGGGCATTGTCGATGACATCGACGCCGAACTCTGGCTTATGGCTATTAATGATCTTCGTCTTGCGCTCTCGGTCCGCCTCGATATCAATGAAGAAAGTCACGATGTATTCGAGTCGCTACCTGACTCGGACCCGCAAAAGTCGATCTATGCCGTCTATTTCTGGCTAGGTTGGCTACAGGAGAGCCTGCTGGAGTTGCTGACTCAATAAATAAGTAACTAAGCGAGTAGCCTTAGCCTGTGTCCGATAGCAAAAATACAAGCGCGCCAATTGGCGTCTTTGATTCTGGGGTCGGCGGATTGACGGTTGCTCGTGCAATTATTGATCAGCTCCCAGGCGAATCAATTATGTATGTAGGCGATACAGCCCGTGGCCCGTATGGCCCTAGGCCGCTAGCGGAAGTTCGCGCATTTGCTCTTGAAATTATGGATGAGTTGGTAGCAGCTGGAGTTAAAGCAATCGTGATTGCATGCAATACGGCGAGCTCTGCGATGCTCCGCGATGCTCGCGAGCGCTATGACATTCCAGTGATCGAAGTAATCCAGCCGGCTGCTCGCCGCGCCGTCTCAGCCACCAGAAGTGGCAAAGTCGGAGTGATAGGCACAACTGCAACAATCGAGAGCGGGGCTTATCTCGATGCATTTGCAGCGGCTCCACAGCTGACAATCACATCTATTGCTGCGCCACGTTTCGTCGAATTTGTGGAGCGGGGCGAAACATCAGGCAAAGAGATCACTGATCTTGCACATCAGTACCTGCAACCACTTATTGATGCCGATATCGACACATTAGTCTTGGGGTGTACGCATTACCCGCTTCTCACAGGTGTGATCTCCTATGTCATGGGCGATCAGGTCTCACTCGTCTCAAGCGCCGAAGAAACTGCCAAGGATTTGTATCGCGCACTTGTCGAAAAAGATTTACTCAATACTGATGGCAAACCAGTGCACCGGTTCATTGCTACTGGCGATGCCCAAAGTTTTGCCCAACTGGCCCGAAGATTTTTGGGGCCAGAAGTCACCGAAGTACGAAAGGGAATTACCGAATGAGTTCACGTCACGATGGCCGGAAAGCAGATTCACTTCGCGAGATAAAAATTACGCGCAACTGGCTTGATAACGCCGAAGGCTCGGTATTGGTTGAGTTCGGCAAGACCCGCGTGCTCTGCGTAGCATCATTTACCCCTGGAGTTCCTCGTTGGTTGGTCGGCAAAGGTGAAGGTTGGGTTACAAGTGAATACGCAATGTTGCCGCGCGCTACGCACACACGCTCTGATCGCGAGAGCGTCAAAGGCAAGCTCGGTGGTCGCACCCAGGAGATTTCACGCTTAATCGGACGTTCACTGCGAGCAATCGTTGATACAAAAGCGCTGGGCGAAAACACAATCGTGATCGACTGCGATGTTCTTCAGGCCGATGGCGGAACTCGAACAGCGGCAATTACTGGCGCTTACGTGGCACTCGCGGATGCAATCTCTTGGGCCAAAAAACAAGGACATGTCCTTGAGGGTCGCACACCCCTTCGCGATTCCGTCGCTGCAGTAAGCGTTGGAATTATCAAGGGTGTTCCGATGCTTGATCTTGCATATGTCGAAGATGTTGATGCTGATACAGATATGAATATTGTCTGCACGGGTTCTGGAAACTTTGTCGAGGTCCAGGGAACTGCTGAAGGCGTGCCATTTGATCGCATGCTACTTAACCAATTGCTCGATCTTGGCGTAGCTGGTTGCGCAGAGCTGACCGCCATCCAAAAAGCGGCTCTGGCCTAATTCGTACCCAGCTTTCATATGGAAAAGAAAAAGCAGCTAGTCCTTGCGACTCAAAATTTAGGCAAGATCAAAGAGTTTGAGCGCTTGCTAAAAAGTGCCAATCTCGAGATCGAAGTTTTAGGGCTTAAGGATTTTCCGGATATGCCCGATGTTGAAGAAACAGGCAGCACCTTTGCCGAGAACTCACTGCTGAAAGCTCGAGCTATTGCGCAGTTCACGGGACTGCCTGCACTGGCAGATGACAGCGGACTCTGCGTGGATGCGCTGGGGGGAGATCCAGGCATTTACTCCGCGAGGTGGTCTGGCGTTCATGGCGATGACCAAGCAAATACTGCCAAAGTTCTTACTCAATTACGCGAACTCGATGCCACATCCCAATCAGGTCGAGTCGATCGATCTGCCCGATTTGTCTGCTCTGTTGCGCTTGTATTTCCGGCTAATCACCCACACCAGGGTCGCGAGATCGTTCACGAGGCGGATATCGCAGGGGAGATCATTGACGAGCCGATCGGCACGAATGGTTTTGGCTACGACCCAATCTTTAGGCCAAGTGGTTATGAGCTAACGACAGCCCAGATGGATTCGCAGACCAAAGACCGGATCAGCCATCGCGGCCAGGCGCTAGCGAAGATTTTGCCGCAAATCGAAGAACTCATCTAAGGTACTATTTTGGCTATTCCCAGCGTTCTTGCACGTACAATTTCGCAATAGAACACCGAATCTTTAGGAGAGCACCTGTGGCAGTAAAAAAGAGCGCGGCTAAGAAAACCGCCAAGAAAGCTCCTGCTAAAAAAGCGGCAGCAAAAAAAGTTGTAGCTAAAAAGGCAGTAGCCAAGAAAGCTGTTGCAAAAAAGAGCGCGGCAAAGAAAGTAGCAGCCAAGAAGGCTCCTGCTAAGAAGGCTGTTGCAAAAAAGAGCGTCGCCAAGAAAGCTGTTGCAAAAAAGAGCACCGTCAAGAAGTCTGCAACCAAGAAAGCTACCGCTAAGAAGGCTGTTGCAAAAAAGAGCGTCGCAGTTTCGAGTGATGCTCGCATTGTTATTCCACCAGTCCCATCGACGGGTGCGCGCACAACAACAGTAACCTCAGTTTCAACAACTCCTGCTCCAAAAGCTGTTACAGCAACTCCTGCAGCGCCAAGCACAATTCCTTCACAACCAGTTGTTCGCGATGGCAATTCGCGTTCATCTGCACGGGTTGTCTTCGCGGTTATCGTGGGTGTCGTTCTCCTCGCTCTGATTGTTGTTGCTCGCAACCACAACTCATCTAGCAGCACATCAGCTACATCGTCAGCTTCAGCAAGCGCATCCACTTCTACTTCTGCTACTGCGGCAAGCACACAGAGTGCGGCTTCATCAACATCAGCTGCGCCAGCAACATCAGCTCCAGCTTCTGCAGCCGCAGCATCGACCACAGCTGCATCAGCTACTGACCTAGCTCCAGTCGGAATCGTTGCTCACTACACATCAACCGGTGCGACAATTTTCTGGGCTGCGCCATCAGGTGCTCAGGGCTTGACCAGCTATAACGTCGAGATTGCTTCAAACGGCGGTGCCTTTAAGTTAATCGCAACCGTTCCTTCGACACAGCTCTCACTCAACATCACAAAGGGTTCTGCATCAGGTTGGGATTCATTTAAGGTTTCTGCTGTGTATTCAGATGGAAGCGTTGTTGCTGGGAAGGTTTTCGGACTTCCTGGCCAGTACTCCTAGTATCTGACCCGAATAAGAGGTCAGTACTCCTAGTATCTGACCCGAATAAGAGGTCAGTATTCGTAATATCTGACCTAGTGAAATTGCCCCCAGAGAAATCTGGGGGCTTTTTTATGGGAGCGTGAGGATGCGGCCCAGGCTACTTGCCGCTTAAAGCAGAGATAATCGCATTAACATAGACGGTGCTTCCTTGGTCACTCAGATGTACGCCATCAGGTCCAAAATATTCTGGATGGCCATCAGAGATCGCGTTCCAGTCCACCAGAGTTGCATTCGGGTAACTGGCGATAACTTCTTTGATAATTCGATCATTATCAAGGCGATATGTCCGCGGAACCGCAGTATTGACCACCACCATTTTTGGCTGATTCTTAAGGAGATTAAAAAGAGTGGTCACGTCATCGCTGGTTAGATGATTGTTATTGCCCAGATCTAAGACCACAGGATCGTGTTCAAGCCCGGGCTTATCCTGTTCAACAACCTGGATAAGTTCACCGATCTGTCGTCCCACCCGGGCGTTGATCTCGGCCAGCGTGTAGTGAGAAGCAAGTTTGGTCTTTGAACCAAGAATGATCGAATCACCCGTAACCCACAGTCCAGATACGGATTTACTGCCACTGTGAGCGAGCACTGTTTGTTCGCTAGTTAAGTTGTTGATGACGTTAGCGTGATCGCGATGTTCTGCAATAAGTGAGCCGGCGATCACTAGGCCCACAAGAACAAGGGGAGTGGTGGTGAGTAAGGCGCGTTCTCGACGTTGCACACTTTTGCGTCGATAGCGGCGACCACGTATCCAGTTGGCTAGCGCTCCTCGTCGAATAGGCACTTCAATAAAGCGCAGTGAAATATCAGCTAGCGCAATAACCAGCAGTACGCGGGCAATATCAATGGCCCAGGTCTTACCTGCCAGATCTGCCGTGGGACGTGTTACTTGAAAAATAACCCAGTGCCACAAATAAATGGCGTAGGAGCGTTGACCAATCCAGAGAAGAGGTTTTGAGCCGATGAGAGGCGCAAAGCGTGAAGCAGGATGAACGAGCGAGATGATTGTCGCGCATCCAAAAATCGCAGCTAATGGAAAAGCTAATTGATATTGGGCGGAGTTGCTCTCGTTAATAAAGAGAAAAGTTGCCAGCAGGCCAAGGAGCCCAATGACTCCGATGCCATCGATAAAATCTTGTGCTCGTCGGGAAATTTCAGTGTGAAGATTTGCTGGTACCCAACTCACTGCCAGTGTCGCGCCGAGGAAAAGTCCGAGTGAGTGAGTGTCCGTTCCAAAATAGATATGGCCAATGCGATCAGCAATTACTGCTGAGCCATGCGAGTCGAGTGAGAGCGAGAAGATAAAGAGAGCAATACCGGAGCTAGCAGCAATGATCAGCGAGGCAACTGCTACTCGTGCCTTCCCGAAATATTTCAAGACAAGCAGGATGACCAACGGCCAGATGAGATAAAACTGAGCCTCAACCGCGAGCGACCAGGTGTGTTGCAATAGCGGTGCGCGACCAATACTTGAGAAGTAATCCTGATGGATAGCAACAAGGTGCCAGTTCTCAGTTCCAGTCAGTACGTATGGCAGGTCCCCGACAAAGCGATGTACCGAATCCGGAGCCCACAGTGCGATGATGATCGACGTCCCGATAAGCATGAAAAAAAGCGCCGGAATAAGCCGTCTTGCGCGTGCGATATAGAACTCGCGAAGATCGAGTCCGCCTTTAGCTGCAACAGAATCTAAAAGTTGGCGAGTGATTACATATCCGCTGATGCAAAAGAAGAGATCGACTCCAAGGAAGCCACCAGGGATCCACGTGATGTTGAGGTGATAAAGAATGACGGCAACAACTGCAATCGCACGCAATCCATCAATGGATGGAATGTAGCCCGACTTGTGAGCTGGTTGAGGTGTAACCGATTGCGCGTGGTCCATTACTTACGCTTGGTTTGCTTGCCTTTACGCGCCGCTGGTGCGGATTTCTTCGCTATTGGTTTAGCTACTGGTTTAACAGTTGGCTTCGGTGCAGATTTCTTTGCAGCGCTAGTTGGAGTGAAAGTTGGAGTGGTTGGCCGATTGTCTTCGGTGAGGTTGCTCGAAATATGAGCGCCAAGTTTTTCTAGGCGTTCGAACGCTTCATTAAGGCGAGAACGCGTCTGCTTAATTGCTTCTTCTGCTGCATTGAGAGACTGCGCTTGGATGCGATGCAAGCGCTCAGTTTCAGAAATTGCAGTTCCGAGCCATCCGCGGAAGTTTGCGATCTCGGATGTTGCTTCACTGACCATGCGTTCTGCTTCGCGCTTTGCAGTTGCAGTTGTGGCTGCAGCTTCCCGACGCTTGGCTTCGGTCAAACTTTCGATACGAGATTGTGCTTGCGCCATCGCTTCTTCTGCTTGAGCCTCTGCGGCCGTGAGTACTTTGCGAGCGCGTGATTCTGCGCCACCGAGAAGTTCTTTTACTTTGAGCTGAGCATCGTTAATCGCTGCACTGGCTGAGCGAGTCGCATCATTCATGGCCTTGGAAGCGATTGCTGCTGCTTTGGCTTCGCGGCTCTGCGCAGTCTTAATGAGATTCATCGCAGTTTCGGTTGCGAGGATTTCAAACTCTTCTTTGGTCAGACTGGTGATGTCACGGCGCGCGCGAAGATCAGCAAGCTGAGCCTCTAATTGACGGATGCGCTCGAGCGAAGATTCTGAGCCCTCTGATGAATTGCCCGGCTTGCTCTCGGTGCTCTTAAAGCCAACCCAAGATAGGAATTTTTTATCGCTCATGGCGCAATTCTAAGGGGGGAAACCCGAGTGCGGGAGGTGGGACTTGAACCCACACGTCCGAAGACACAGGTTCCTAAGACCTGCGTGTCTGCCATTTCACCACTCCCGCTGGAGTGTTACTGCGTAAACGTGCTGCAGTAGAACAGGGGTAAGGGTAATCGGTGAAGAGCTACTTAACCAAACCGAGCGCTCTACAGGCCTAATCGGAGCGTAAGTATCACTCGCCCCGATACTCTTACGCCTGTGAGTGAGCTTTCTATTCAAGACGAGCTAGGAGTCGCGATTCTGCGTGCCTTGGCTGCCATGGTCGAGTCAGGTGAGCTCCCAAGCGGAGTGAGCTTGCCCGATGCCATCACACTCGATCGTCCGAAAAATCGCGATCATGGGGACTATGCGACCTCAGTTGCGCTCTCTTTAGCCAAACCGGCTGGGGTTCCGCCTCGCGACGTCGCGCTCGCTATTCAAAAGCACCTAGAAGCCGATGCTTCGCTCAAGGGGGTTCTGAAAACCGTTGAGATTGCAGGACCTGGATTCCTTAATCTGACCCTGGATACCGCAAGTCAGGCTGAGATTGTCGCTGCGATCCTCAGTGCTGGTGAAAAATTCGGTCACGGCAAAGTTCTAGACGGCGTCTCTATTAATTTGGAATTTATCAGCGCTAACCCAACTGGTCCCCTTCACCTAGGGCATACTCGTTGGGCAGCTGTGGGGGATGCGCTTGGACGCTTGCTCAGCGCAGCTGGTGCAAAAGTCACGCGCGAGTTCTATATCAATGATCGCGGCAATCAGATGGATCTCTTCGGTGCGTCATTGCGCGCAGCTGCTCTTGGAGAACCCACTCCGGAAAACGGATACCACGGCGGCTATATTCAGGATTTGGCAACAGAAGTTGTTGCACAACACCCAGAGTACGTAGGGCTCGATGAGGCAGAAGGTGTAGCAGCATTTCGCGATGCCGGTTATGCGCTGCAATTAGCCCAACAACAATCAGTGCTTGCAACTTTTAGAACACATTTCGATATTTGGTTCTCAGAGAAAAGTTTGTACGAAAACAATTTCTTTAATCACTGCCTAGATCGCCTCAAGGAACAAGGCCACGTATTCATGGATGGCGGCGCGACCTGGCTTCGCACCACGGATTTTGGTGATGATAAAGATCGCGTCATGATTAAGTCAGATGGTGCTCATGCATATTTTGCATCTGACTCTGCGTATTACATCAGCAAGCGAGAGCGCGGATTTGATGTCCTGATCTACATGCTGGGCGCGGATCATCACGGGTATGTCAATCGCCTCAAAGCAATTGCGGCATGTGCAGGAGATGACCCTGAGTACAACATTGATGTCTTGATCGGACAACTCGTAAAAATTATGGAAGGCGGCGAGGAGATCAAACTCTCTAAGCGCGCTGGCACAATTATTACGCTCGAAGAGTTGGTTGAAAAAGTTGGCGTCGATGCAGCTCGCTACACCCTCATTCGCTATCCGGTAGAGACTCCAATGGTGATGGATGTTGATTTGCTGCGCAGCCGTACCAATGAAAATCCTGTTTATTATGTTCAGTATGCACATGCTCGTATTTGTGCAGTGCTGCGCAATGCTGCCGATCTTGGGATTGCTTATGGTGCCTCAGTATTTAAGCCAGAACTACTTGTCCACGAACGTGAACGCGAACTCATGGGCTCACTCGCAGAATTTCCTCGCATGCTCGCACACGCTGCGCAGCTGCGCGAACCACACCGCATCGCTCGCTATGTTGAAGAATTAGCTGCTGTTTATCATCGTTTCTACGCTGATTGTCGCGTTCTCCCAATGGGCGATGAGCCTGCCTCTGATCTTCACAGCGCCCGTGCAACTCTCTGCCAAGCTACTGCCCAAGTTGTCGCTAACGCGCTAGAACTGTTAGGCGTAGAAGCACCGGAGAAGATGTAGCCATGAGCGAATTTTCATCGAAAGTATTTTCGAGCCACTCGAATTTCACACCAGGTCACTTGATGATCGGGGGAGTAAGCGCCACTCAACTCGCGACTGAATTTGGTACTCCGCTATTTGTTATCGATGAAGCAGATTTCTTTGGTCGAGCAACAGCGTGGCGAGATGCACTCCAAGGCGCTTTTGGTGATCGCGCAGGAACTGTTTACTATGCAGGAAAATCTTTTCTCTGCAAAGAGATCACTCGATGGCTCGATGTTGTCGGAATCGGCCTAGATGTTTGCACTGGCGGTGAGTTAGCGGTTGCAAAAGCAGCTAATTTCCCAATGTCTCGCGTTGAGATGCATGGCAACAACAAATCTGAATCAGAGATTCGTAGTGCGATAGAAGCAGGCGTTGCAACCATCGTGATTGATTCCTTTATGGAGATCGACCGCGTAGGTGCGATCGCAAAAGAGCTAGGCAAAATCCAGCGAGTATTTTTAAGACTCACTCCTGGCGTCGAAGCGCACACTCACGAATTCATTTCGACAGCTCACGAAGATGTGAAGTTTGGCTTCTCGATCGCAAGCGGAGCGGCATGGAAAGCGATCGCAGAAGTTTCCTCATGTGAAAGTTTGGAACTTGCAGGATTCCACTCACATATCGGTTCCCAAATTTTTAACTCAGAAGGATTTGCTGCTGCTGCGCAAAAGTTAATTGCACTCCTTGCGCAGTATCGTGATGAATATAAAAAAGAATTGCCTGAACTAGATCTTGGTGGGGGATACGGCATTGCATATCTGCCCGATCAAGAGACACTTGTTCCAGCAACTGTTCTTACGGAGTTGGCTGCAGTCGTGAAAGCGCAATGCGCTGCCCACGGCTTGGCGGTACCGATGATCTCGATTGAACCTGGTCGCGCAATTGTTGGTCCGACAACCACCACTCTTTACGCAGTAGGCACCACCAAAGATGTCGCTCTGGATGATGGCGCAATTCGTCGCTATGTCTCGGTCGATGGCGGAATGTCAGACAATATTCGCCCAGCGCTTTATGACGCCGAATATCACGCAATCATCGCCAACCGCAGCAGCGATGCCCCAACGGTCAATACCCGCGTTGTCGGCAAGCATTGCGAAAGTGGTGACATTGTTATCCGCGCAATCCATTTGGCAGCAGATTGC
>Ga0214170_1000296_pt1 | contig 19131 bp, 15 predicted proteins | sample TroBogEpilimnion_2_FD_153008 | JGI IMG/M metagenome (GOLD analysis project Ga0214170, IMG submission 153008) | Freshwater microbial communities from Trout Bog Lake, WI - 27JUN2007 epilimnion | ecosystem: Environmental > Aquatic > Freshwater > Lake > Epilimnion/Euphotic zone | place: Trout Bog... | reverse complement strand
GAAGTTGATTACGACATCAACGCCACCTTCATAGTTTCTACGTTGTGGTTTGCCATATTTTTCAACAGCCCACTTTGAGAAATCTACTTCTTTGTAGTTAATCACTTCGTCTGCGCCGATTTCTTTTAATTTATTTAATTTATCTTCAGAGCTTGCGCAAGCGATGACTTCTGCACCGAGCTGTTTAGCTAAAATCACGCAACCTGTTCCAACACCACCAGAAGCTCCAAGGATCAACACACGATCACCTTTTTTGACGGTATTGTGCGTAATCAACATTCTGTGTGCGGTACCATATGCTACGGGTAGAGCTGCAGCTTCTTCGTAGCTGACATTGTCTGGCATTTTAATAAGTTGGTCTGCACTAACGAGACAGTATTCAGCCATTCCACCATCGAGCATTTCACCCATGAGACCTTTTGTCTTGTTTAATGGATTGACAAGAACGCGGTCACCAACATTCCAGCCTTGTACGTTAGCACCAACTTCAGCTATCTCACCAGCGAAATCTAAACCGATAATTACTGGAAGTGGTACTTTAATTCCTGGCATACCTTTTACAGTAAATGCGTCATGATAATTAAAAGAGGAAGCACCAACTTTAATAATGACATGTCCGTCAGTAACTTTTGGCATGGGGTAATCTGTAACGTATTGGAGGTTTTCTAGGCCACCATGCTGTGATAGAACTAATGCTTTCATAACTATTTCTCCGGGATTTTTAATGGGATAAGTTGGTAAATTTTTATTTAAGATGCTATTTATTAATTTCTACTTTATTTTAAAGCGTTTAGCAGGTAATACTATTTAATGATTTTACAATTATTTAAAAAGAAATTATGCTTAAATTTTTAAGGTAATCTTTAAAAAAATAGAATAATATACTCATATTATGAAGCTAGATAGAATAGATTTTCACATTTTGAATATATTACAACAGGATAGTACTCTGTCTGTTTCTGCCATTTCTGAAAAAGTTGGAATTTCCTCCACTCCTTGTTGGAGAAGAATTCAAGCTTTAGAGAAAGCCGGTTATATACGTAAAAAAGTAGCCTTATTAGATGCAAAAATGTTAGATTTAGGTGTAACTGTTTTTGTATCAATCAAGACCAGCGGTCACAATCCAAATTGGTTAGAAAAGTTTCGCATAGCAGTCATGGAAATTCCAGAAGTGCTGGAGTTTTATAGAATGAGTGGTGAAGTAGATTATTTACTTCGCGTGGTAGTGCCGGATATTGCAGGCTATGATGCAGTGTATAAAAAGCTAATTCAAATCGCTGATATATTCGATATAAGTTCTAGTTTTGCTATGGAGCAAATTAAATACACTACTGCACTACCAATCAACCTTGTGTAGGTCTTCTTGCACTTGATTGGGGCGATAAAAATTATTTTTTTGAAGTGTAATGCTATATTTTTAAAGAGTAACTTATTGTCCAAATCAAACAAGAGTTAAAAATATGCCAAAGCAATTTAAATTATCTTTAAAGTTTATTGAATTAATTTTCTTTTTTTGTTTGAGTCTTTGCATTACCCAAACTGCATTTTCAGCTAATTATCCCGTTCGCCCAATTAGAATCATTGTGCCTTATCCACCCGGGGGGCAGGCTGATCAAGTAGCTCGTTTACTTGCTGAGAAGTTGACAGAAATTACCAAGCAAGCAGCATTCGTTGAGAACAAATATGGAGCCAATGGAGTCATTGGTACAAATTTTGTAGTCACTTCACCTGCAGATGGATATACCTTAATGGTATTACCTTCGGGAGTTGTCGCAGCTGACAGCATGCAATCTAAAACCCCATACAACTTAGGTAAGGATTTATATGGTGTTGCTGGAATAGCCAGTTACCCACTAGTATTGGTTGCTCATCCAAAAACAAAATTTACGCAGGTAAGCCAGTTAATCGCTAGTGCAAAGGCCAATCCAGACATATTAAATTATGCATCTGGTGGTGCTGGTGGCGGTTCACATTTAGCAGCTGAAGCTTTTAAGATTCAAACTGGAACAAAAATTACTCACATTCCATATAAAGGAACTGGGCCAGCAGTTTTAGACACTTTAAGTGGGCAGGTCACAATGATGTTTGCATCTTTACCATCTGTCATACAGTATATAAAAGCAGGTAAGTTAAACGCTCTAGCAGTGACGACTAAAAAGAGAGTCGCAATGTTGCCAGATGTGCCCACACTTGCGGAGAGTGGTCTAGCCAATTTCGAGATTAGTTCTTGGACAGGGGTGGTTGTGCCGAGCGGTACTCCTGAAGATATAAAATCATATTTAAGTAATGTTATTTCTAAGATTATCCAAATGCCAGAATTTTTAGAAACTTTAAAACAAGAAGGTGGAACACCCATGCCTATGGGTGATAAAGAGTTTAATGAATTTATCAATCAAGAGTTGGTAAGATGGGCAAAGATAGTTAAAGAATCAAACGCTAAAATTGAGTAACAACTAAATAAAAGAAGAGAGATACTATGAGTCAAGCAACAATACCATTCACTGAGGATTTACGGCAATTTACAGAGCGTTTGAGACAGGAAGGTGAGTTGATTGATTTACATCAACCGATTGATATTCGACACATTGCAACCTTAGTGGATCAATCTGATAAAGCAATTTTATTTCACAATGTTATTGGTTATGACATGCCTGTTTTATCAGGTATCGTGAGATCTCAAAAACGTGCAATTATGTCTGTAGGATGCTCTACTTTTCGTGAAATTGAAGACAAATTACAAAAGGGTATTTCAAACCCTATAGCACCGAATAGAGTAACAACATCATCCACCGAAGAAATCATTTGGACGGGTGATGAAGTTGATTTATTTAAGTTACCTATTCCAATGAGTTCTATCTACGATGGTGGACCAATGATTACAGCTGGAGTGGTGATAGCAAAAGATCCAGAGTATGGAATGAATACTGGTGTGTATCGATTTATTGTGAAAGAAAAGAATTTAACAGGTATCGATATTGTTACGCCAAATAATATGCGTTTATTTGCACAGCGTGCTTATGAAGCAGGTCGTCCTTGCCCAATATCTATCTCAATTGGTACTCACCCAATGGAAGTTTTAGGTGCGGGTTTTAGAGCTCCGATTGGTGTTGATGAAATGGGAATTGCTGGAGGTATACGTGGTTGTCCAGTGAATTTAGGAAACTGTAAAACGATTGATATGCCTTACATTGCTGATAGTGAAATTGTCCTTGAGGGAGAGATCTTACCGGTTGGGTGGACACAACCCGAAGGTCGTTTTGGTGAGTTCACGGGACTGATGGGTGGCTTGCATTGGAATCCAGTCGTGAAAATTAAAGCGATCATGATGCGAAAAAATCCAATGTTTTATTTCTTGCACATGCCTTGGGAAAACACATGGTTAGCAGCACCTACGCGTTACCAATCTATTAGACAAGCTTTGAAAACTGCTGGAGTACAAGTTAAAGATATAAATGTTACTTTAGGTGGTAGAGCATTTTGGCATGCGGTGATATCTATTAAAAAACAAGCAGGTGAAGGAAAAAATGCTTTGCTTGCGGCCCTATCCGTCATGGATTTAAAACATATTGTCATTGTGGATGATGATATTGATGTATTTAATCCAACTGAAGTTGAGTGGGCTATTGCAACAAGAGTGCAAGGCGACCGCGATGTCATTATTATTCCGGGAGCTAGAGCAAAGCCTCTTGATCCGAGCTTGTATATAACTCATGGACAGGTTCCAACGGGAGCTAAGGTTGGGATTGACGCAACGATTGGAGAGGGTATTCCGAAAGAAAGATTTGAAAGAATTTCTTACGCATATGCTGAGCGCGCAAAAATTGCAGATTACGCCTCTGGTAAAGAAGATCCAGTAGCTGTTTCAGGATCGGATAGTTATTTAGAGTTGGCTGAAAAAATTGTTGCGATGATTGAGCCAATGCCTATTTATTATTCAGAACTTGCAGAGAAGTTTTCTGATTATGACTTCCCAACAATTGCAAGAGCCTTTGGTCATTTACATGCTGAAGGAATACTTTGGCAAGATGCTCGTGGCAGGTTGTGTTTGAAAAACTCTAAATTTGCTGCCAAATTACCAACGTAAGTTTTTAAATTTGCCTTAACCAAATAACAGTTAGATGAATATCTAACTGTTAATCTAATTGTTTTAGGCGACCTTCTTTGACTAGTTTTGCCCAACTAGCCACATCGGCTTGGAACCATTTTGCAAAGTCTGCACCCAGACCAGGGAGTGATGTTGCGCCAACAGCAGCAAGCCTACTTTTAACAGCTTCAGACTTGAGTGATTGTAGAACTGCCTCTTCTAATCTTTTAGCAACAGGTGTTGGTAAATTGGCTGGAGCGAAAAAGCCGAACCAAGTACCGAATTCAAAGCCAGGATATCCTTGTTCAGCAATAGTTGGAACATCAGGTAAAAGTTTGGAGCGTTGTAGTGAAGTAATAGCTATTGCACGCACGTTACCACCTTGTACTTGAGGCAATGAAGATCCCATTACATCAATTAAAGTAGTAATTCTGCCGGCGATTAAATCTGGATAAACTGCACCACTACCTTTGTAGGGTACATGGGTCATTTCTATTCCGCTGACGGACTTTAGAAGTTCGCCTACGAGATGACTACCTGTATTGTTTCCAGAAGAGCCAAAGCTCGCTTGCACTTTATTGGCTTTTACAGCAGCAATAAACTCTGAAAGATTTTTATATGGGGAGTTATTGGATACAAGCATTAGGCTTGGAATCGAACCAACGCCTGCAATTGCTTGTAGGTCTTTTTGAGGATCAAAGCTAAGTTTAGTTAAGCTTGGGCTTGTAGCAAGACTCACTGATGCAAATAAAATGGTGTAGCCATCGGGCTTAGAAATTTTAGCAACGTATTCAGCACCAATATTTCCGCCAGCTCCAGGCTTTAGATTAACAATTACGCTTTGGCCTAAGATCTTACCCATCTCATCTGCAATAACTCTTCCTAGAACATCAGCTGAACCGCCTGCTGCATAAGGGATAACCATCTCAACAGAGTGCTTTGGAAAATCATTGGCATAAAGATTTTGAATCAATATAAATGGTAGAAAGAGAGTACCTAAAAGGACTTTAAAGAAATTGTTTAATGTATTCATAAATTTATTCTATTACAAATAAACAAATTGTTTCAGATGGAATCACAAAAATGGTGCGTTAAAGCAATCTCATTAACCGACTTATCAGCATTGCCATCAGGTAATTGACGATTAATTTTTATGCTGTTGATTTTAGTCAGCGAAAGATTCTTGTTTTCGCGAATGATGATTTTGCAATTTGGCATAGATAAACAATGTTCCCCCGAGGAAGCATTGATATTTTCTTTAGATAATTGGAGTAATCTTGCAAGTGTTGAACTTGTATCTTCTAATTGATTTGTTTCGAGGCTTATCTCGCTTAAGTGATTACTTAAATTAGGATGTTTTAAAACTTCATCAAACCAAAGAAATTGTGGCGTTAAATGCTCGCAAAAATAAATTCGTAAACCAGGGATGGGTTGGCTAGCAAATCGAACAGTATTAAATTGAGCTAATTCTTCTTTGCCATTTAATTGCGCTGGACGGGACAGTTCTTGAACTGGATTAGGAGAGAATCCACTTTTTTTGAGTGACTCATATGTTTCTAAAGCGTTATAAGATCTAAATACGAGAGCATCCAAACCCATGGGCAAATCAGCTATTTCTTTTCTTTGGGGGATTGTTCCTTCCTCCCAACCAAGAACTTCTAAATAGGAACTCGATAACATGGCAAGCTGATTACAGGAGCCAAGATTGTGCTTGGCCATTGGGGTTAATAAAAACCCTAGTGCCTTAAGTTTATTAGCAACAGGTAAGATTTTATCTCTTGCAATGATGACTAAATGATCGAATTCGTAAGGCATTTAAAGAACTTTTTAGAATTTAAGAAAGTGTTTAGAAACTAGTTTTCTAGAATTTAATTATAAGAGAGGTGTAAAGCTTATGGTTTTTATTGACAATTCATTGTGAAGCCGAATAAGGCTTTTAAATTGTTAAAAAAATATTTGAAATACATTAATTTTCTTTGGCTTAATTCATTAGATAGTTATTTTCCAAGCATCATATCCGTAGACCCAATCAGAATCCGTTCGCTTACTCATCCATTGATTTTTATGCGAAGTCAGCTGTACCTGAGAGGTTCGTTCTTTTCGAATACTTTCAAATATCTTGAAGGCTTCGGGAAAATTCTCATGTTTTTCTAAAACACGAGTAAGAATAGCCGCATCTTCAATTGCCATTGCCGCACCTTGTGCCATATAGGGAACCATTGGATGACATGCATCTCCAAGAAGGACAACTTGCTTATCACACCAGTTAGGTAGAGGATCGCGCTCATATAAAGACCATTTATGAACGTCAGGGCATGCTTCTAGAACTTTTTGTACTTGCTCATGAAATCCCTCAAAGGCTTTTCGCAGTTCACTTAAATCACCTTTTGCAGACCAAGACTCATTATTCCATTCTGGTTCAGGTACGCTTGTCACAAAATAAATCTCATCCTTTTTAGGGGTTACATAATAAATAACGATGTGACGATCTATTCCCCACCATTTAGTGCAATCATCGATGGTGTACCCATTCATCAGTTCTGCTGGAAAAGTAGTTCTGTAAGCTACTCTTCCGGTAAAGCGAGGCTTGTCGACACCTAACATTTGTTCACGAATTTTAGAATGTATGCCATCTGCCCCAATTAATGCATCTACTTCATAAATAGATCCGTCCTCAAATTCTAATTGAACGATTTCGTTAATCAGTTTGTATTTTTGCAGCTTTTTTTGAAGATGGATTGATTGAGGATTTACTTTAGATAAGATAGCTGCGTGTAAATCTCCACGATGTAGTAAAAAATAAGGTGCGCCATACTTTTGTTCAAAGCTTGATCCCAGAGCTAATTCGTATTTAACCTCTCCAGAATCCCACTCACGGTTATTCCAACTTTGGGGACAAAAGGCAATACTCTTTAGTTCATCCTCTAAGCCAATATCCCGAAGCACTTTTACAGCATTTGCACTTTGTTGAATTCCGGCACCTACTCTAGCAAATTGGGTTGCTTGTTCAAAGACAGAAACTAGATAACCTCTTTTTTGTAATAGAGCTGCAAGAGTTAGGCCTCCAATTCCAGCTCCAATTATTCCTATGTGTTTTTTCAAGTTTGTTCCTTAATCAATTTTGATTTGACCTAGCTTAACCATATCTGCCCATTTTAAAATTTCAGCGTGAATAAATGTGCCAAATTGTTGAGGACTACTTGGTAAAGGTTCTGCACCAATTTTTGCAAACTGTTCTCTTACTTGTGAGTCGTTTAATACTTTTACGATATCAAGATTTAATTTTTGAACAATTTCATTGGGCGTACCATTTTTGACGGAAATACCACCCCAAGAGTAAGCGTTGTAGTTTGGTAATCCAACCTCAGTAAAGTTGGGTAAGTTTGGTAATTGACTTAATCGTCCTGAGCTAGATATAGCAAGAGGTTTTACTTTATTCGCTAAGATGTGTTGCATAGATGTAGGGGCATCGCTAAACATCATATCTACATGCCCACCTAGTAAGTCAGCCATAGCTGGGGCACTTCCTTTGTAAGGAATATCTCGAATATTCACCTTAGCTTGCATCTTAAAAAGTTCTCCAGCAAGATATGTGCCGCCGCCATAACCTGAATGACCAAATGTTAATTTACCAGGATTATCTTTTGCGTACTTAATTAATTCTGGAATTGATTTTGCTGGAAAATTATTTCCAACAACCAAGATGATTGGATAAACAGCAGCTGAAGTAACTGGTAAAAAATCTTTTTCAATATTGTAGGAAAGATTACTTTTCAAGCTTGGAAGTACAGAGTGATGAATCACTGAAAAGAGGATTGTATAGCCATCAGCGGGCTGAGACATAACATACTCTGCGGAGATGACACCGTTTGCACCTGTTTTATTTTCTACTATGACACTTTGCCCCCAAACATCACTTAATTTTTGAGAAATAATCCTAGCTGTTTGATCAATTGGCCCACCGGGAGCAAAAGGTACAATCAGTTTGATTGGTTTGCTGGGGTAATTTTCAGAATACGTAATAGTACAGAATAAGCTCAGAAAGAGAAGAGTAAGCCATGAAAGGTATTTCATGTTAAGGGTCTCCATATGGATTTAAGTTATTTAAATATATTACCTTAAATGAGTTACCTGTATTTGGTACTTTAAAAACTACATCAATTTTATTGTTTGAGTGGATATTGGTGCGGAAAGCATAGACTCCAAAGTGTCAATAATGTTTTCTATAGTGTAAGGATGTGACCAAAATCGATTTGATTTATCAGAGGCCTCAATAGCAGCCTCTTTAGTAGCAAAAATGGCATTTGAGTAAATGCCAATCATTGATAATCTTTGTTCTAAGATTGGTGTTGGTATTCCCTGAGATAACTCCTCAAGATGCTTTAAACATCTACGATAACCTGTATTCCATTTATTACCCAATATATCTCTCATTAACTGACGATTATTTAATTGTAAGTCTGAAAAAAATCGAATATAAGTGCTGCCATCACTATCGCTATCAATTATTTCGTTTACTGGATAAATTAAAGCTTCGAGTAATTTCCGGATAGTTAGAGGCTTTTTTTCAGAGAGTAATTTATCTAAAAATTGCTGCCTATTTGCGTCAATTTTTTGAGCACCATCAATCAGTAGCTCAGCTATTAAAGATTCTTTGTTACCAAAATGGTAATAGATTGAGGCCTTATTTTTTTGCTCTGAAGCATCTATTATGTCTTTAATACTGACACCATTAACACCTTTAGTAGCGAATAGTTTTTGAGCAACTTGTTTGATTTTGATTCTTGTTAAATCTCCATCCGATCTATTTACTCTGCTCGACTTTAAATTCATAAGTACCTTAAAAGGTTAAAAATTATTTTATCCATATAAACCCCTAGTTAAGTAATTAAACTTAATTGATATACTTTACTTAATTATAGATGTAAATTTCCGGAGGTTTCATGAAAGTTATTGTTGTCGGTGGAGGTATTGGAGGATTTACAACTGCATTGTGTTTGCGATTATTTGGCATTGATGTCTTGGTTCTTGAACAGACAAAAGCATTACGAGAAGTTGGTGCCGGTATACAAATCGCCGCAAATGGAGCCTTAGTACTAAGAAAGTTAGGGTTAGAGGCTAATCTTGCATCTGTTTCAGTTCAGCCCTTGTCATGGGAGTATCGTGACATGGAGACTGGAGTTGCTCAAGTTTCTTGGCCTCTAGGAATTGAGGCTGCAAAGCGCTATGGAGCCCCTTTATATAATGTTCATAGGGCTGATTTAATTCAGTTATTGTTAGATGCTTTGCCTAAAGAATGTGTTAGGTTTAATTCAAAATGTGCTGATATTGGACAGGATAAAGATCAGGCATGGATTCGGCTAGAGTCAGGTGAAGTTTTGCATGCAGATGTAATTATTGGCGCAGATGGAATTCATTCAGTCGTTCGCGAGAAACTTTTTGGACCTGCTCAAGAAAGCTTTGCGAACTTTTTGGTTTGGCGTGCCCTAATTCCAGCTGAAAAAATGCCGCCTTTAAATTATGAAGAGCGAGGTAATTATTGGGTTGGTCCAGGAAGAAGTATTGTTTCATATTGGGTCAGACCCCAAAAGCTTTATAGTTTTCTCGCATCGGTTCCAGCAACGGAAGTTCATAGAGAGTCTTGGGCAGAGAGTGGAGATGTAAGTGATTTATTAAAATCTTTTCATGGTGCTGAACCTCGAGTTCAAAAGATGCTTGAAGCAATAGATAGTACTTTCATTACTGGTATGTATTATCGAGATCCATTAGATCATTGGACAAATGGTAGATTTAGTTTAATAGGAGATGCAGCACATGCAATGGTTCCATACCTTGCACAAGGTGCTTGCCAAGCTATAGAGGATGCCTGGATATTAGCGACCACGCTCGCGCGACACGGAGATGAGTCCGTACATGATGCGCTTATAGAATATGAACAAAGACGTTTACCAAGAGCTACCAGAGTTCAATCAGCTGCCAGAAATATGGTGAAGGTTGTTCATGAATATGATGCCGATCGTATTAAAGCAAGAAATGGAAGGTGGCGGGGGTTATCTCGTATTGATCCTTTAGGGGAAACAACTTGGAATTTTGTCTGGGGTTATGATGTTCTAAAAGCAGCAGAGGAAGCAGTTGGTGATGTACTCGGACATACGACGACTAAACAAGGAAAAAAACTAAATCGTCCGGAAAGCCAGAAAGCTTTTGAGATTTGGAAAACTGCTTTATCCCCTGAGAACATAGCGCGTGGTCATGATGGAATGCGTGAAGGATACGATCACTTTTTAATCAATAATTTCCCTCAGCCTAGCGAAGCTTTAGTTAAAAATGTTGAATTTGAGGGCGTAAGATGTTTAGAGATTAAAACAGCTGAAAGTCATTCAGAGAAAATTATTTTGCACTTTCATGGCGGTGCATATGTAATTGGTTCTGCTAAAGGTTCAATAGAGTATGCAACGCGTCTTGCTAAATCGGTCAGTGGAACATGTATTAGTGTTGATTACCGGTTAGCTCCTGAACATCCTTACCCTGCTGCTATAGATGACGCAGTGAGCGTATACCGAGGATTATTAGAAAGTGGTGTTTCTTCTAAAAAAATTATCTTAAGTGGTGAATCTTCTGGTGGTGGGTTAGTAATTGCATTAGCGATTGCAATTAGAAATGCTGGGTTTGATATGCCATCAGGAATACTATCAATATGCCCATTTGTAGATTTAACTCTAAAGTCAGAAAGTCTTAAAAAGTTTCATGGTGATGATCCAGCCGCGAATATAGATCTACTCTCATATTTTGCTGCATCGTATTTTCAAGGTCATGAGCCTACAGACCCGATGGTTTCACCTTTATACGATAGCTTAGATGGATTGCCACCCATCTTTTTGACGGCAGCAACAAATGAAGTACTTTTTAATGATGCTACGCGATTAGCTGAAAAAGCACAAAAGGCTGGGAATAAAATTGTGTTTAAAAAGGTAGATGATTCAGTGCACGTTTTTACAATATTTCCATTTCTACCCGAAACAAAAGAAATATTGGCGGATTTTTCAGAATGGTCAATGACACTTTAAATAACAAAACCTTGGGAGGCAGTTAGATGAAATTTAAATTAAAAGAATTTATAACTTTCTTTTCTTTAGTAAGCGTTTCCAGTTCATTTGGAATACAAAATACATTTGCACAAAATAAAGTTGGATTAACTGGTGATAAAGTAAAGATTGGGGTTCTCACAGATATGTCTGGAGTATTTTCTGATTTATCTGGAACTGGATCAGTCTATAGTGCGCAAATGGCAATTGATGATTTCAAAGCCAAATATAATCCGAGTTTTCAAATCGAGTTAGTAGTTGCAGACCATCAAAATAAGCCTGATGTAGCATCTGCTAAAGCTAGAGAATGGTACGACACTCAGGGTGTCGATATGATTACAGATGTTATAAATTCTGGAGTGGCTATAGCAGTATCAAAAATTGCCCTGGATAAGAAAAAAGTGTTAATGGTGACAGGCTCTGGTTCAACTCGAATTCATAATGAAGATTGCAATCCTTACACAATCCATTATGGTTGGGATACGAGAACATTTGCAAATGCGCAAGTTAAGGCCCTTGCAGAACAAGGAAAAAAATCTTGGTATTTTGTTTCTGTTGACTATGCCTTAGGACAAGCTTTAGAAAAAGATGCTACAGAGGCAATTAAGGAATCAGGTGGTAGTGTTGTAGGTTCGGTAAAACATCCTTTAAATTCATCGGACTTCTCTTCTTTCGTGTTACAAGCGATGGCATCGAAAGCTCAGGTTGTGGCGTTTGCTAATGCTGGCGGCGATTTAATCAATTCTGTAAAAGCTGCTAATGAATTTGGAATGAAAAAGAATCAAACTATTACAGGTTTAGTCACCTCAATTATTGATGTTAACTCTATTGGCGTTGATCTAACACAAGGTATGTACTTGGTAGAAGATTATTACTGGGATATTGATGATAGTACGCGTGAGTTTGGAAGAAGATTTTTTATTAAGCAAAAGCGTATGCCAAACTTTGTTCATGCAGCTTTGTATTCATCTGTTATGACTTATTTAAAAGCGGTTCAAGTTGTTAAAACTGATAATGCTGAGGATGTCATCAAACAGATGAAAAAAGTTCCAATTAATGATTATTTCACTAAAAACGGCAAGATAAGAGAAGATAACAAAATGATTCATGATGTTTACTTCTTTGAAGTTAAGAAACCTAGCGAAGTTAAAAGTCCCTGGGATTACTATATTCTTAAAAAGAAGATTCTTGCAAACGAAGTATCTCAATCTTTAGCAAGCTCTAAATGCTTCATGGTGACAAAATAATTTTAATAATCCCTAGTATTTAATCTTGTCTGAAGATTAAAGATTTTTACTAGGGATTACACCAATCTTTACTAAATTACTAAATTTGTTAACGTAATATTTAAGAATAATATAAAAAATTAAAGGAGACTCGTGTGGACTTTCCTGCAGGTAAAGCTTGGTCGCAGAATTTTAAGCAAATCTCATATATTGATTTAGAGAACCGCCCTGGTTTTAAGATGGCTATTCATCAGGCTGGGGATAGATGGTATTTATATACTGCACATTTTTGGTGTAGTGGTTGGACAATCGTTGAAATAACAGATCCTGCCAAGCCAAGATTTGTTCGGTTTATTGAGGGGCCGCCAAATACTTGGACCTTACAAATACAAATTGCTGATGGCAAGATGATCACTTCCATGGAACGAATTATGGATGGTTGGGGAGGAGATCCAAAGGCTCCTTTCGGAGAGGGTTTTACCATTTGGTCTTTAGATGATCCAGAAAATCCCAAAAGACTAGGGCACTATTACACAGGTGGGGAAGGAACTCATCGCAACTATTACGCAGGTGGAAATTATGTTCATGCAACGGCCCTACCCCATGGGTATGATGGACATATTTATCAAGTGGTAGATATTTCTGATCCCTCTAAGCCCAAAGAGGTTTCACGCTGGTGGCGAAAAGGTCAATGGGTTGAAGGTGGAGAGGGAGGTGTTCCGAAAGGATTACTCCTGCATGGTGGCGCATATGTAAAAGGTGATAGAGCATACCTACCTTACAGTGCTGGCGGTTTTGTCATCTTGGACATTTCAGATATTAAAAATCCTGTAATGATTTCTGATTTGCCTTTTTCGCCGCCATTTGTCTCTTATATATCTGTGCACTCGGCAATACCACTAACTAAAAAACCTTTAGTTGTAGTGAATTCAGAGGCAATTGCAGAAAACTGTGGTGAGCCTATAGGTTATGCAGCTATCGTTGAAATTAAAGATGAAAAAAATCCGCGCTTAATTTCTTTGTTTCCAATGCCTCATCCACCAGAGGGTATGGGTGTAAAAAATTTCTGTGAACGTCCTGGACGTTTTGGACCTCACAATCAACATCAACCACAGTTTCAAAATGTTCTTTGGCAAGATGAAGATGTGATTTTTTTAACATACTTTAATGCTGGGCTTAGAGCATATGACATAACTGATCCGCGTTTACCTAAAGAGATTGGGTATTTCATTGCACCAGATCCTCTTGTTAGAAGAGGACCTTTACCCAAGTCTGGCTTAGCAACACAATCAGAGGATGTGGTTGTAGATGCTCGTGGAAATGTTTTTGTATCTGATAAAAATCATGGAATTTATTGTTTAAGGCTAGAAAGGTAGTAATTATCTAATTTATTAACCCTATAAGTGGATTGACTAGGAGATAGTATGATCTTTAAAAATAGTAAAAAATTAAAACCCGTTTTGATTCTCAAACTATTATCAGTATTTGTAACTTTTGCATTCATTGGTAATGCAACTGCACAACAGAAAACATTAGTTGAAAAATGGCTTGATGGTGAAGTCAAAGCCAATTATCCAAAAGTTACCTATTCTGGACCACCAATAACTCTTAAATACAGTACTTTTGTTGCTCCAGGGACTCCTATGGCAAAGGTTCAGCAAAGAACTTTTGATCGTTTAAAAGCGGATACAAATGGAAAGATTGTTGTTCAACCTTATTGGGGATCAAGCCTAGCTAATGCTCAACGTGGAGCATTTGATGCCATATCTCAAGGGATTGCAGATTTTGGTACTTGTTATGTGCTTTTTAATTCAGGTGGATTTAAGTTATTTCAAGGCTTACAACTACCTTATATTTTCGAAAATTCATTGCAATCTTCGTCAACAGCTGAGGAGCTATATCCTAAATATTTAAAAAAGGAATATGAGTCTCGTGACGTTTATCTTTTACACGTAAGTACTACACAACCACAGCAGATACTTACCCAGAAAAGACAAATCTTAAAACTAGAAGATATGAAAGGCCAGAAAGTTTGGGCTCCTGGAAGTTTATCTCAAGAAATTGCTCAAGCACTTGGAGCCTCTCCGACAAGTGTGCAAAGTTCAGAAATATATACTGCTTTTCAAAGTGGAGTTGTAGATGCTGTTCCAATGCATGATGCCGGTACAAAGTTATTTCGATTAATAGAACTTGCTAAATATAGGACAGTTGCAAATCTTTGGATTAATCCAACTGAGTATTGTTTAAATAAAAAAGCTTGGGCGGGATTACCACCAGATTTAAAAGGTGTTTTTTATCATTGGGCACAACTTGCAAATACTGCAGAAGCACAACTTTATTATGACCGAGAGTCAGTGGATGCATTAAAAGATATGGATGCTAAAGGCATAAAATCTGTAACACTTTCTCCGGAAGAAATCGCACGTTGGGCTAAAGTTAGCGAACCTGTCGTACAAAATTTTATTAAGACACATTCTGCCGATGGGCTACCAGCCAAAGCGTTTTATGAAGAAATGGTCGCTTTACAAAAGAAATATAAGAAGATGACTCCAGATGAGGTTACTCAGGCATTGTTAGATAAACCTATTTCAGGAATTATTGATTTCTAAAATTAATTTAAAGAGTACTTAGGATCATCATTAAACGGAGGTCACATGAGTTTTAAGACTGAAAAACGCTCTGGAATGTTAATTGATTGGGATGTTCCCATTCAAATGGATGATGGGTTAATTTTAAGAGCAGATATTTATAGGCCTATAAAGAAAGGTAAATATCCGGTCATCATTACTTATGGACCTTATGCTAAATGGTTACATTTTGAGCAGTTATACAAAACATGTTGGGATCGTATGTGTGAAACTTTCCCAGATGTTCCTGCTAATTCTTCAAATAAATTTCAAGCTTGGGAAGTTGTAGACCCTGAAAAGTGGGTGCCTGATGATTACGTTGTTATTCGGGTTGATTCAAGAGGTTGTGGTCGTTCACCAGGTTATATTGAGCATTGGAGTGCGCGGGAAACCAAAGACTTTAAAGACTGTATCGATTGGGCTGGAGTACAGTCATGGTCGAATGGCAAGGTAGGCATTAACGGCATATCTTATTATGCAATTAATCAGTGGCAAGTAGCAGCGTCACAACCAAAGCATTTAGCAGCAATGTGTGTTTGGGAAGGGGCTGTTGATTTCTATCGAGATGTTAGCCACCACGGCGGAATTCTCACAACCTTCTTATCAAATTGGTATGACATGCAAGTCAAAAGCATACAGAATGGATTAGGGGAGAATGGTTTTCGGAGTCCATTTACTGGAGATTGGGTTTCAGGCCCACAAACTCTAACGGATGAAGAACTTGCTGCCAATCGATTTGATTTTGGAAGAATTGCTTACGAGCACAAGTTAGATGATGAATATTGGAAAGGGCGAACCCCCGACTGGTCGAAAATCAAAGTACCTTTTTTATCAGCAGGAAACTGGGGTGGACAGGGTCTTCATCTAAGAGGAAATATTGAAGGTTTTGTAAATGCAGCAAGCAAAGACAAATGGCTTGAGATGCACGGAATTGAACACTGGACTCATTTTTATACAGATTATGGAATTGCTTTACAAAAACGATTTTTTAATCACTTTTTAAAAGGTGAGCGTAATGATTGGAATAAGCAACCTAAGGTATATTTACAGGTCCGTCATCCAGGAGAAAAGTTTGAACCTCGAAGTGAGTCAGCGTGGCCTCTAAAGTCAACTAAATGGAAGCAAGTGTATTTAGATGCTAAAGATTTAACTCTGAATGAAAATATCGTAAGTTCTTCAGCGAAAGTTTCTTATCGAGGGCTTGGGAATGGGGTCACCTTTATGACAAGCCCATTAGCTGAGCAAACTGAAGTTACTGGTCCCTTGGCTGCAAAATTATTTATTTCGTCATCAACCACTGATGCGGATTTATTTTTAATTGTTCGAGTTTTTGATGAGAACATGAAAGAAATTGTTTTTCAGGGAGCTTTGGATCCGCATACACCAATCGCACAAGGGTGGTTAAGGGCCTCACATCGTGAATTAGATCAAAAAAAATCAAAGCCATATCAACCATACCATCCACATACAAAAATTGAGCCACTCAAACCAGGTAAAGTTTATGAATTAGATATAGAAATTTGGCCAACCTGTCTTGTGATTCCTGCAGGGTATCGAATAGCTTTGACTGTTCGTGGTAAAGATTATGTTTACCCTGGTGGTACAGGTGGAAAACTTTCTAATATGAAAAATGAATTTACGGGAGTTGGTCCGTTTTTACACAATGATGTAAGAGATCGTCCTCCAGAAATATTTGATGGGAATATCACAATCCATACTGGGCCTGAAAATGCTTCATGGTTGATGTTGCCAATTATTCCAAGTTCTACCAAAAAAAGTAAAAAATAATGAGTGTTACATCATTAGAAAAAGGCTTCATTTATAAAATTGCACTTTACTTGCAAAATACCTGCGCATTTTTCTTGTTACCGATGTTGGCATTTATTGTCTGTTTAGATGTTGCTGCAAGGTATATATTTAATAATCCTTTTGCATGGGCTTCTGAACTTACAACAATCATTTTGTTGTGTACTTTTATGAGTGCAATTCCAATTTGTACTGCGCAAGATGGGCATATCAGAGTTGAGACTTTCTATGAGGATTACTCTCCTAAAAAGAGCGCATGGGCAGATTTGTTAGGAGATCTAATGGGAGTTTTTTTCATGGGACTTTTAACTGTTCGGTCTTATTTAGATGTCCCAAGGTTTTTTGCTAGAGGTGAACGATCAGACATGATTAATATACCCCATTGGATTGTTGCAGCCTTTGTTGGTACTTGTGCTTTAGCAACTTGCATAGTTTTATTTGGCAGAATGTATTTGGCATTTCATCGGGTATTGATGAAACAAGAAGCAATATCATTAGAAAAAGAATAGGTTAAGTCATTATGGAACCAATTTACATTGGCTATATTGCTCTTGTAGCGTTGTTAGGCCTTCTTGCATTGGGTATACCTATATCTTGGAGTGTGGGTTTAGTGGCTGTATTAGGTAGTTTTTATTTAAATGGTGTGAATCAAACAGCCTCTCAAATAGTATTGACTGTTTGGGAAAATGGAACTTTATTTGTTTTTATTGTGTTGCCATTATTTTTATTGATGGGGCAATTATCTTTTCACACGGGCATTGCAAATGATTTGTATGACTGTATTCATAAATGGTTTGGGCATCTTCCGGGTGGTTTAGCTGTAGCGGCTGTTATTGCAAATGCAATTTATGGTGCTGTAACTGGCAACAGTGTTGCGGCAGTGGCGACTATGGGACCAATGGTGATGCCACAGTTTCGAAAATATAATTACAACTTATCACTGGCTACCGGAACTTTAGCTTCCGCAGGAACCTTAGCTGTATTGGTTCCACCATCAACACTGCTTACTATTTATGGACTGTGGACTGAGACATCAATTGGCGAATTATTTACCGCTGGAATTATTCCATGTTTGCTGATTGCTGTTTCTTATTGTATTGTTCTTATGGTGTGGTGTATTCTCAAGCCAGAGATGGGGCCCAAAGGGCCAATATATTCTTGGAATGAACGTATAGGATCTTTAAAGCAGTTACTGCCAACAATGGTTGTAATGTTCATGGTATTGGGTGGAATTTATGGTGGAATAGTTACACCTGCAGAGGCTTCTGGTATAGGAGTTGCCGGCGTCTTATTAGTTGCTGGACTTACTGGTCGGCTCACAAAGAAGGCTTTGGTAGATTCATTACGTGCTGCATCAACCACAAGTGGGATGGTATTTACGATTCTCATCACAGGAATCGTTTTTAGTAGATTCCTCGTACAGACTCAAGTTACATCAAGTATTTTGGAATGGATATCTGCAATGCACTTATCTAAAATACATGTGTTACTTGCAATTCTTGTATTTTATTTTATCCTTGGAACAGCATTAGATACTTTTGGAATGTTGATACTATCACTTCCTTTTGTTATTCCTATCATTGATGCTTATAACATTGACAAAATTTGGTTTGGGGTATTTGTTGGAGTAATGGTAGAACTTGCAGCAGTAAGTCCACCAGTGGGTATTACAGTTGCTGTTATGAGGGCGGTTGCTCCAGATGTATCAACAACTGATATTTTTAAAGGGTGTTATCCTTTTTTAATACTCACATTGCTACTGGGAGTAGCGCTCATTATTTGGCCTGAATTAGCTTTGTGGTTGCCTAGAGCACTTAGATAAATTGTTGAATATATCCTAAAATATTTATTAGGTACTCAATTACAGTGTGGAAGCATTACTTAAGGTAATGCTTCCAAATATCCCAAGAAGATAATTATTCAATAAAAGTTACAAAACTTTCTTTTGGACGTCTAACTTTTTTCAGTTTTAACAACCAATCTTCATCAGCATTTCTATAACCTACAGCCATAATGACTGCACTGCGTAATCCTTTTTCTTTGAGGTTTAAAACTTCATCGAGTGCTTTAGCATCAAAACCTTCCATAGGTGTAGCATCAACGCCTTCTTCAGCAGCAGCAATTAAGGCTGTTCCTAAACCAATATAAGCTTGCTTTGCAGCGTGGTTATAGTTAACTTCTGGATCTCTCGCAGTAAAGTTCTTCAATAACATTTGACGGTATGCAGTACCAGCTTCACTTCTGAAGTTACGAACTTCTTCAGTCATATCAAAACAGTCATTGATACGCTGTGCTGTATAAGT
>Ga0214170_1000294_pt1 | contig 19285 bp, 26 predicted proteins | sample TroBogEpilimnion_2_FD_153008 | JGI IMG/M metagenome (GOLD analysis project Ga0214170, IMG submission 153008) | Freshwater microbial communities from Trout Bog Lake, WI - 27JUN2007 epilimnion | ecosystem: Environmental > Aquatic > Freshwater > Lake > Epilimnion/Euphotic zone | place: Trout Bog... | reverse complement strand
GCGTTTGTGCCAATGTCACCCGTCAATAGTCTTCGAGTAACTTACGTAGCTTTTCCTGTAACTTGGGCGCAAGTACCGAATTAAGTTTTACCGCGTTTGTACGACAGTAGTTATACATGCGCTCTGCGTTTCGGCTGTCTGAGTCATGGTCGTATAAATCACACCAGCTATCGAACGTTTCATTCTGTGCGTCAGAGTCACCCAACAAACACCACACTACCGATGCGATCGTCGGCTCTACAGGTATATTATTAACCCGCAAGCCACAGCCCTGCGTATAGTCAAAGTGATGTTCGATATGTCCATGGCTTAGCCCGATACTGTACCGATCAGTGATATATGACTTGTTGCCCTTGGCGTAGCCCTTCAACCCCTCACCTAAGTACGTAGCAGTGAAGCCCACGCCGTACAAGCGCAGTAGTTCAGCGCATATACCCTCTAACTGTTCTGTTGTGGTCATTGCATCGCTCCTTTATATTAGGCCAAAGGCCAGTAAGATTAAAAATACCACCAGCAATATTGCCACTATGCTATCTACTACCTTATCTATTAAAAGCATCTTGTTTCTCCTTTGGGTTAGTAGCCGGACATCATGTCCGGCTACTGTTAGTTACTTATTAAACTCTTTGTTAATGGTAAATAGGCCGTGCCATGTTCTAGGTAGCGCCGTGTTGTTACTAAGTCCCATCAAGATACCTTTGGCAAACAGTAACTTTTGCTTGTTGTTTAGTAGCACCTGTTCCGCCCCCTCTTCTCTATGTGTGGGGTCCCACGCGGTATGGATTAAAGAAAGCTCTCGGTCGATAGCTGCTAGTTCTCTATCCATTGCCTCAAACAAATCCTGCGCGTTCTTTTTCCAAGCGCCCGCCGGAACCCTGCGCACAAACAACTCTTTTCGCTTTACGCGGGGGCGATAAGGTATTGCGTAGAAATAGTGGAGAATCTGGTTTTTAGCTGTCTCACTTACAAAATCAGACCAGTGCGTACCATTAAACGGTAACTTTTTCTCTGTTGCGTACTGCGCCGGTAGTATGCCCGCTGCTTTTAATTCTCGAAGCCCGGTATTAAGCGTCTGTAGCATAAACATATACTTATCAAAAGCTATCTTGCGCGCTTGCCTTTCACCATCTATCAGTGTGCCGACTACGTGATACCCAATGCTGGACCCCGCAGATATCATTTCCCGAACTAGCGCATTTAGTATCGGTTCCCAGTGTTTATCTAACTCTTTTTTGCGCCTCACATTGTTACGTAGCGCAGCACGCTCGTCTACTATGCGCGCTTTAAATAGTTCCTTTTCTTCATCTGAAAACTTCTTTTTTGCTAGTGACGTTGCTATTTCAGCATCTGTCATCTCTACGTATAGCTTTCTGCGTGTGGCAGTCATGTTAGCCCCTTTTATAAATAATCTCACTGGAAAACCCAGTAAGTACGAACACTGTACACTACTTCGATACACAATGTCAATGTTGTAAAAACCCCACAGTATGCCTATTTTGTTCAAATGAACACAATAACCTCGTAAAGCCTTGATATATAAGGCTTTTGTACCCCATTTAGCTACCGTCCATATGTTTTACCAGAGCTAGCCAAACATTCTAGAGGCTCTTATGCATGTACAGAACAATAGCTGTACGTGTACATGCTACATTATCTTATTTACTTTACTTAATAGATATATATATATATGGACGGTTACTATCTGCGCGCCTAAGTCATTGAAAACGCTAGCTTTATTAGGTTCTTGTGTTCATTTGAACAAAATAGTCTCAATGGTCTCTTTTTTACAACAAAAGTGTGGTATCTCAGCAACAAGTACGCGATGACACCCGTTCTCTTTGCCTTACTGCGCTAATAAGCCGGACAAATTGTCCGGGTACTAAAACCACTCAAAATTTAGGCGAAAAAATAACCCCGAACAGGTCGGGGGTGAAGGGGTGCTAAGGCGCTTCGTTAGGGAGTACCCGGACAAATTGTCCGGGTACTAGTGGGTTACTTGTACGCGGCAATCGACATCTTAAGAGCCGCGATTAATAGCGCTTTATCCTTCTTAGTATCAGTAAAACCGGCTAGGCTTACCGCTAGGTCAATAGCGGTTATGACTGCTTTCTGTTGCGCACTGATAGGGGCGTCTTCTTTTTTGCAAAGCTCTTCGCCTTCTTCGATATCATCGGTTTCGTCCAATTTAATTTCCGCCGGTAATACCGCCATTACAAGACGCTGTAGACGCTTGTTTGCTCGCTCATACGATACGCTTGCACTATCTAAAACCATCTTGCCCGCCTCCGATTTTTTAGGCGATTTTGTCAAGACTAAGGCAACCTTATAGTGAACTGACACAGCGTGCAACAAGGCCGAGCGTACGTCATCACGTGCTTGTCCTGTGATACTCAGTTTAATCTGATCCATCAAGCCGTCAAGTGTTTCAGAACCGACACAAAACGCGGCAACCTGAGTATCCAAGGCAATGCGCCATGCTGCAATAGTGACCGGCACAGCAGGCTTAACAGGCTTAACAGGCTTAACAGTCTTAGGCAAGCTAGATGCTTTCGGTAGCTTAGGCAGGGTTGCGATAAGGGCATGGGCAGAAATGGCGTCAAGAGTGGAAGTGATTACGTTTGATTTAGTAGTGGTTTGCATGGCGGTTCCCTAAGTGGCCTCAATGCGGTATTGCATTAAGTGGAGCCAGTATACAAAACGACACCTTGCGGTAGATAGTCAACGGTATAGCTGGGCCCTGTGCGGGTACTCTGCGGCTCAAATCCCGGCGGAAAACAGCGTATTTTGGGTTATCACAACACCACCGTACCCCCATCCCCCACAATGTCCCATGCCTCAGCTCGCTGGACTGGAACACTGTTTTACAACCGCACAGAGCAAACTCAGTTATCTTTATGGCAACATGGTTACAAAAGTCCAAAAAAGCTACATGAGTAGCAGTAGATCTTATTAAAACCACAACAGCAGAGCTACCCCCAGGCTCAAATAATGAGCCCCACCCAAAAAAATTATAAAAAAAATCCCGCAAAACCGAGGTGTGCGGGAAAAGTGACGTGGCTGTAACCACCCCAAAGGAGAAGCAAAACACGATATCTTGCGTAGTTGCTAAAGAGTAGTGTACTATAGGGCTTCGAGGGACGCAACCTTTAATGGAATAACCACGCGCAATGCTAGATCACTTAATTGACTTTGAGCCCGACGTAGATTACGTCGAAGAAACTTTTCGACCACTTGCAAAAGCAACGGTGGCGGAGACTATTGACGCCAAAGTAAAAGTAGTAGACTGGTTAAAAGAAATTGACGTGTCCACCACCAAAGAGATTGTAGATAGCGCTCAGATTGAAGCAGCGCGCCAGTCTTTTACAAATATTATCAACGCCGCACCTCAAGCGGTAACTAAAGAAACCATCGCAGAGATAAAGAGTCCTGCGGCTGTGCAGCATTTAGTAGGGATGTTGACCGCGTTTGACTGGGAGTTCATCCATCAAGCCCAAGAGATTAGAGGCTATTGTGTTGCACAGCTCTTAGAAGAAACAAAAAACTCCAACGCTAACATCCGCATCAAGGCGCTAACAGCCCTCGGTAAAGTTACAGAAATCGGGCTCTTCACCGATAAGATAGAAGTCAAACAAGCGGAGTTGTCCGACGATGACATCGAGCAGCGCATCAAAGCCAAGCTACATAGCTTTATGAAAGTGGTTGACGTTATAGACGCCCAAGACGTTATCGAGTATCCTGCGAACGAAACGCCACTAGAAAGCCCTGATGAACATATCTGAGTTCACAACGCTAACCCCCAAAGAGATTGCCGCTATTCAACTAGCGCTGCCCTCAATGAGTACTGCCGATAAAATCGAGCTGCTAGAAGATTTAGACGTGCGTGAAAAACGTGCGCGCCTAAGTGCCGCACAAAACAACATGCTCGGCTTTGCAACAGAAGTGTACCCAGGGTTTAAGATCGGGCCACACCATCGTAAGCTAGCAAAGATATTCACCGACGTTATTGAAGGTAAGAAAAAACGAGTAATTATTAATATCGCACCACGGATGGGTAAGTCTGAGTTTTCGTCATACCTATTCCCCGCATACTTCTTAGGCAAGTTCCCAGATAAAAAGATTTTGATGGGCACACATACTGCCGGTTTGTCAGAAGATTTTGGGCGGCGCATCCGTAACCTAGTCGAAGGAGAAGAATATGCTAAGGTATTTCCTAGAACACAAGTTGCTAGCGATCAAAAAGCGGCTGGTAAATGGTCTACAAGCTTGGGTGGACAGTATTACGCAGCCGGGGTTGGAGGTGCCTTGGCTGGCCGTGGCGCTGATCTTTTCGTTATTGATGACCCACATTCAGAACAAGATGTAAAAGCCAACAGTAAGCTCGCCTTCGATAGCGCATGGTCTTGGTTTCAAACTGGCCCACTACAACGGTTAATGCCGGGCGGTGCGATCATTGTTATTATGACGCGCTGGGGTAAGCTAGATCTGACCGGGCGTATTATTGAGTACCAGACAAAGAACCCTAACTCTCCTCAGTGGGAGATCGTAGAGTTACCCGCAATACTTAATGAGGGCACAGAGGATGAAAAGTCTTTGTGGCCAGAGCAATGGCCACTTGCCCAGCTTAAAGCAACGAAGTCTAGTATTGATCCGCAATACTGGAACGCGCAGTACATGCAGAATCCTACGAGCAACAACGCGGCTATTATTTCTAGGAAGTTGTGGCGTATATGGGAGGGAGCTAAACCTCCAGCGTATGACTTCTGTATTCAAACATGGGATACTGCACATGAAGTATCTAATAGCGCCGACTATTCTGCATGTACTACGTGGGGCGTTTGGGTAAATGAAGAAGAAGGCAATGAGCATCATGTTATATTACTAGATGCTTTTAAAGAACGCATGGAGTTCCCCGAACTGAAATCCTCCGCGCTGAAACAGTACAAGGAATGGGAACCAGACTGTTTGATCGTAGAAAAGAAAGCTTCGGGCGCACCCTTGATCCAAGAACTACGTAGAACAGGCATTTTGGTACAAGAATTTAGCCCTAGCCGAGGAAATGATAAAACAGTTCGCTTAAATGCTATCGCAGACCTATTTAGTTCTGGTAGAGTGTGGGCACCAGACACACGATGGGCACGAGAAGTAATTGAAGAAGTTGCCGAATATCCTATGGGAAGCCACGACGACTTTGTGGATTGCGTGTCTTTGGCGTTATCAAGGCTACGACAAGGGGGGCTAATTGGCACAAGCAATGATGAACCAGAAGAACCTACATACTTTAAACGGCAGCACCGAGGATACTATTAATGGCTACTAATTTTGATAAAGCATCATACCAAGCGCCTAAAGGCATGGATCAAACGGACGATGACACACTAGAGATAGAAGTGATCGACCCAAAAGCCATCAATATTAAGCATGGTGACACTGAAATTGAGATTATCCCTGACGAAGGCGATGATTTTGCAGCTAATTTGGTTGATTTTATCGAAGATAACAAGCTTCAATCGCTTGGCCATGACCTGTTAGAAGACATTAGTAACGACAAAAATAGCCGAAAAGACTGGGAAAAAGCCTATGTAATGGGCCTAAAACTCATGGGTTTGCAGTACGAAGAGCGTACCGAGCCTTGGAATGGCGCATCTGGCGTGTTCCACCCAATGATCACCGAAGCGGTAGTTCGCTTTCAAAGTGAGACGATCACCGAGATGTTCCCAGCCTCCGGCCCCGTGCGCACAGCCATCTGGGGTAAAGAGTCCCAAGAAAAGAAAGATGCTGCAGCGCGTGTCGAAGAAGATATGAACTACGAGCTCGTTGAGAAGATGCCAGAGTTTCGACCTGAGCAAGAACGTATGCTATGGAGCTTGCCCGCTGCAGGTTCGGCGTTTAAGAAAGTCTACAAAGACCCACGCATGGGGCGACAAGTCTCCATGTTCATCCCAGCAGAGGATGTTATCTTGCCATACGGCTGTACAGATCAACGTACATGCCACCGCGTAACGCATCGTATGCGTATGACCAAGAATGATATTTTAAAGCTCCAGCGCAGTGGCTTCTACGATGACGACGATTTGCCAGAACCAACAAAGATGTCGGACGAGATTCAAAAAGCCAAAGATCAAGAGACAGGCTTTAACGACATTAACGATGACCGCTATACTTTATATGAAACCCTAGTTGACTTAGACCTCCCAGGCTACGAAGACAAAGATTCTGAGGGGGAAGAAACAGGTATCGCCTTGCCCTATGTCGTTACTGTAATGGAAGGTACCGGACAGATTCTTGCTATCCGCCGTAACTGGCGCGAAGAAGATCCCCTCAAACTTAAACGTCAGCACTTCGTACACTACCAGTACATCCCAGGCTTCGGTGCGTATGGCTTCGGGCTATTCCATTTGATCGGTGGTTTTGCTAAGTCAGCAACAAGTATCATGCGCCAGTTGATCGACGCGGGTACACTATCTAATCTTCCAGGCGGGCTTAAATCACGGGGCCTTCGTATTAAAGGAGATGATACCCCGATTGCTCCTGGGGAGTTCCGCGACGTTGACATTAGTTCAGGTGCGTTGCGCGATAATATTCTTCCACTGCCATATAAAGAGCCAAGTCAAACGCTGTACACGTTACTAAATAACATCGTTGAAGAAGGTCGTCGCTTCGCTGCTACTGCCGATATGAAGGTTAGTGATATGTCAGCGCAGGCACCAGTAGGTACAACGCTGGCGCTGTTGGAACGTCAACTTAAAGTAATGACGGCAGTACAAGCCCGCATCCACTACGCGTTTAAACAAGAACTACAACTGCTGGCTGAGATTATTGCAGAAGACTCCCCGGAAGACTACGACTTCGATCCTGAAAAAGGTAGCCGCAAGTCCAAGAAGGAAGACTTTAAACATACTGACATCATTCCTGTCAGCGATCCAAATGCAGCGACCATGAGTCAACGCGTCGTTCAGTACCAAGCTGTTATTCAAATGGCACAGATGGCCCCACAGATTTATAACCTGCCGGAGCTGCACCGCCGTATGCTGGACGTACTGGGTATTAAAAACCCAGATAAACTGATCCCTATGACAGATGATCAAAAGCAAACAGACCCCGTATCGGAAAATGCAAACATCTTGCAAGGTATCCCAGTAAAAGCATTCCAGATACAAGATCATGTGTCGCACATCGCCGTACACCAAGCTGCTATGCAAGACCCTAAGATTCAAGCGATGATCGGGCAGAACCCACAAGCACCAATGATTATGGCCGCTGCACAGGCGCATCTGGCCGAGCATACGGCGATGGAGTACCGCAATCTTATCGCACAGCAAATGGGCACACCGTTACCACAACAAGGCGAAGCAATGCCACCACAAGTGGAAGTCGCCCTTTCAGCAATGATGGCAAAAGCCGCACAGCAGCTATTACAGCAGCATCAACAAGAAGCCGCACAGCAGCAAGCCCAACAGTCTCAGCAAGATCCTGTGGTACAGATGCAACAGCAAGAGCTACAGTTACGTCAGCAAGAGCTACATATTAAACAGCAAGAAGTACAGATCAAGCAGCAGCAAGCAACAGCACAGACACAGATTGAGATTCAGAAGATGCAGAATAGCCTTAAAGTACATACTGACAAGCTGGCACTGGATCAAGAGAAGACTAAGGGTAACTTGCAGCTCGGCGCAATGAAGGTAGGGGTTGATGTACAGCGCTCAAAACATCAGCAAGCGTCCCAAAATAGCCAAGCAGGGTTGCGTACGGGCTTAGAAATTGCCAAGCACAAGAAAGAGTCTGCACTACAAGAAGCACAGATGGCAGCAGATGCAAAAGCCCAAAGTCAGCCTAAGCAACCTAAGCAACCTAAGCAACCTAAGGAAGCAAAATGATTGATCACTTTGCCCGAGTACTAATAAGTTCTATCCGAAAAGATATGAACAACTATGCCGACGATATTGCAGGCGGCAACTGTAAAAATTTTGAAGAGTACCAAAAACTTTGCGGAGTTATCCACGGTCTAGCTATCGCAGAGCAGTATATTAAAGACCTTGCTAAAAACATAGAGGAAGATGATGAGTAATTTGATTTTGCCACCGGGTTTAACCCTCCCACGTCAGATACAGCCACAAGTGGCCCCTGAAGCAACTGATACCGACGAAGAAAAAGCAACGATGTTGCCCGAGCCTTCTGGGTACAAGTTACTGTGTGTAGTCCCTGACGTATCAGAAAAGATTGCCGGTAGTATGTTGCTCAAGGCTTCTGAGTATGCGCGCCAAGAAGAACATTCTACCACGGTACTATTTGTGGTTAAAGTGGGCCCAGATGCTTATGGCGACAAAGCCAAATTTACAAGCGGCCCTTGGTGTAAAGCAGGTGACTTCGTTGTTGTCCGGGCATATGCCGGTACACGATTGAAGATCTATGGCAAAGAGTTTCGTCTTATTAATGACGATCAAGTCGAAGCAGTTGTCGCTGACCCTCGCGGCATTACTAGAGCATAAGGAGCAAGACCATGGCATTTAAATTCCCAGATGAAATCGAAGCGGAAAAGGTTACTGCTGCAGCGCAAGAAGATGACTTTGAAATTGAAGTTGTTGACGATACCCCTGCAAAAGACCAGAACCGCAAGCCTTTAGAAAAAGAAGTCGTTGACCCAACAGAAGACGAAATCGAAAACTATTCCGAAGGCGTCAAGAAGCGCATTCAAGAGTTGACCCATGCTCGGCACGACGAACGTCGGGCTAAAGAGCAGATTCAGCGTGAGCGTGAAGAACTGGAACGTATGGCCCAGAACTTGTTGGATGAAAACAACAAGCTTAAACAGTACGTGAACAACGGTACTCAGGAGTATTCAGTAACCCTGAAAGCTGCTGCAGAAGGACAAATGGAAATGGCGCGGCGTAATTACAAAGCTGCCCAAGACGCGTTTGATACCGATGCTATCATTGCCGCACAAGAAGCGATGACAGAAGCTAAGTTTAAGATCGAAGCTGCAAAGAATTTTCGTCCAAGTGCTTTACAAACAGATGAAACTCCTGTAAAACAGTATCAGCAAGCACCTCAAGCGGTGCAGCCCGACGAAAAAACACTGCGCTGGCAGGCACAAAACCAGTGGTTCGGGGCTCCAGGATTTGAAGAACATACCAGCTTCGCACTAGGGCTGCATCAAAAACTAGTCAACTCGGGCATCGACCCGCAATCCGACGAATACTTTTCGACTATTAATGGTCGCGTAAAAAGCACCTTCCCTGATTTATTCGGTGAAGAAGCACGCCAGACAACGACTCCAGCTAAAAAGTCATCAAGTGTTGTAGCCCCGGCAGCACGTTCTACTGGGACAAGAAAAATCCAATTAACCCAAACGCAAGTAGCGCTAGCTAAAAAATTCGGATTAACCAATCAACAATATGCAATTGAAGTGATGAAAGCGGAGAGATAATATGGCAATTGATACTAAAATTTCACGGGAATTAAGTACCCGAGATAAAAATGCACGGTACGAGTACAAGCCTTCCAGTATTCTTCCAGACCCCACCCCTATTCCTGGCATTGCATTTCGCTGGGTAATGACCGCCCTTTTGGGTGTATCAGACGCTACAAATATGTCGCGTAAGATGCGGGATGGCTGGGAACCAGTTAGAGCCGAAGATCATTTAGAGTTGATGCTCCCAGGTAATAAAAATGGTAACGTGGAAATTGGTGGTTTGATCCTTTGCAGTATGCCAGAAGAACGGTTAGCAGCACAGGCCCGATACTTTGCCGAGCAAGCGCACAATCAGATGGAATCAGTAGATAACAACTTTATGCGGGATAATAACCCAAAAATGGCAAAGTTTTCAGAGAGTAAGTCTGAAGTGTCACGGGGAAGTCGTTTCGGTTCAGGAACTAAATAACATAGGAGTCTTTCATGGCTTATCCAAACGTAACAGCACCATACGGCCTAAAACCCGTAAGTTTGATCGGTGGGCAAGTATTTGCGGGTTCTACTCGCAATCTGCCAATCCAGTACGGTTATGCAACTAACCTTTTTTATGGCGATGTTGTTAAACTCGTACAAGGTTTTGTAGTTGAATCTACAATCACTTCTAGTAACGGCGAGACGACTCCCGGTACTACTGCCCCTACCGATAACATCGTAGGTATTTTTTTGGGTTGTTCGTACACAAACCCAACTACTAAACAAAAGCTGTTCTCACAGTACTGGCCTTCTGGTACCAATGCTGGTGATGCCGTTGCTGTTGTTGCAGATGATCCTGATCAATTATTTAAAGCAGTAATGATTGCTTCCGGTACCGCGCTAGGTTCTGCCGCTGTTCCAGTCGTAGGTCAAAACATTCAGATCAGCCGCCTCTGGCAAGCTGGTACTGGTTCTGCTGTTGCAGGTAACTTGAATACTGGTAACTCGTATATTGGTGCCTTGGCTACCACATTGAGCACCGCTGCTACTGCACCCCTGCGTGTTGTTGGGATTGTTCCAGATACCTCGTTCTCTGTTTCTGGTACAGGTTCTTCTACTACCACTACAGTTACTTTGACTGGTGCTGGTCTGCCAAGCGCAATTCTTTTGGGTGCTGACGTAGGTTATTTGGCTGCAAATGGCCAACTGATTGAAACAGGTTCTTTTGTAACTTCCGCATACGCGGCAGGTGCCACCTCAATCACCATCAACGTAGCAGTAGCAGTACCGGGCGGCATTACCGCGATCCCATCGGGTTCGACGATTGTGTTTACCAATTACCCAGAAGTTCTGGTCAAGTTCAACCAAGGCACCCATGGGTACTACTACCCAGTAAGTGTTTAAGGAGTAATATAATATGGCAATCTCACGCGCACAGCTACTTAAAGAACTCTTACCCGGCCTGAATGCTTTGTTCGGTCTGGAGTATGCCCGTTACGGCGAAGAACATAAAGAAATTTATGAGACCGAGACTTCAGAACGTTCGTTTGAAGAAGAAACCAAACTCTCCGGCTTTAGTGCCGCGCCTGTCAAGGACGAGGGTACTGGTATCTCTTACGACAATGCTCAAGAAGCTTGGACTGCACGATACAACCACCAGACCATTGCTCTGGGTTTCTCCATCACTGAAGAAGCTATCGAGGATAATCTGTACGATTCTCTGTCAGCACGCTACACCAAAGGTCTGGCCCGCGCCATGGCCTACACCAAGCAAGTTAAAGCCGCTGCCGTTCTGAACAACGGTTTCAGCTCTGCTTACCAAGGTGGTGATGGCGTGTCGCTGTTTAGTACAGCACACCCACTGGTCAATGGCGGTACTAACGCCAATACGCCAACCACCCCCGCCGATCTGAACGAAACAGCCCTCGAAGCTGCCGTCATTCAAATCGCTGCATGGACCGATGAACGTGGTCTGTTGATTGCTGCGCGTCCTAAGAAACTGGTCATCCCGCCAGCTCTGATGTTCGTCGCTACGCGTCTGTTGGATACTGAACTTCGCGTCGGTACTAACAACAACGATATCAATGCAATCAAAAACAACGGCTCAATCCCAGAAGGCTACACAGTCAATCACTTTTTGACTGCTTCTAATGCATGGTTCTTGACTACTGACGTACCTAACGGCTTGAAACACTTCGAGCGCGTGGCTATGCAGAATTCAATGGATGGTGATTTCGACACAGGTAACGTCAGATATAAATGTAGAGAGCGTTACAGTTTTGGTTTCAGTGATCCTTTGGGTGTTTACGGCAGTTACTAAGCAATAAAGCACTTTTTAAAAGGCCTTTACGGGCCTTTTATTTATTTATTGCGTATAAAGGTAGTTAGTGATATACTTTAAAAACACTAACCTTTTCGGAGTTTATATCATGGCAGTAATCTATAAAATATTAAATGTAGTAAATGACTGTTTTTATATTGGAAGTGCAGTAAACGAAAAAAGACGGCGGTGGGAACATTGGACAGCTTTAAAAAAAGGAGTGCATCATTGCAAAAAATTACAAGAAGCATGGGGGGTATTTGGGGAAGACGCTTTTGAATTAGTTATACTGGAAGAAGTAGCCGTAGAAAAAAGGTTGCAGATAGAAGACCTATATTTACAGCAGCATGCAAAAAAAGAGTACTGTTACAACACTATGTCAAGCACAAAAGGTTGTGCAGAAGATGTAAGTATACGAGAGCAAATAGGCCGTTCGCTAAAAAAGTACTATATAAACAATGCCCACCCACGCCAAGGTACGCAGCATAGCGAAAAAACAAAAGATAAAATAAGTTCCTCACGTACAGGTAAAAGTGCCGGAGAAGCCCATTACCGCTATGGCCAAGTAGTATCTGAAGAAGTACGTAAAAAAATAGGGGACACACAACGCGGCGTCACTAAAGCGCCGCGCACATTCAGTGCGGAAGGTCTTTTAAAAGCCCAAGAAAACATGCGCCGCAACGCGCATAAAAATATGCCAGCCAATTTTACCGAGGTGCACGCCAAATTTACAGAAGAAGTACAACAAAGATACAACTTTGAAAAAGCGGTATATACCGGAGCACTGGCCCGCATAGAAGGCGTCATATGCCATACGCACGGGGTATTCTCTCAGTATGCCGCACAGTTCCGTAAAGGACGCGGTTGCCCGGACTGCGGCGTGGAACAACGCGCACAAAGTAAAAGTGCACAAATGAAAAAAGCATGGGCAGACGAAGCGTACCGAACAAGTACAATAGCGCAACAAAATAAAGGCCGCAGTTTAAAATGACCCCAAAGTCCCGTGTCGAAGCCCTCGCCACAAACAAGAAGCACTACGTCACGGGACGTCCTTGTAAAAACGGCCACTACGCGCCAAGAAACATGTTCAGGCAGTGCTTAACCTGCAGTAATAACAGGAGTAAAGTATATAAAAAGTCTCACCCAGAAAAGATACGTACATCTAACTCACTGCGTAAGAAACGCACCCAGATAGCAACGCCTAAATGGTTAAAGCAACGGCACAAAAAAGAGATCCGCGCCATGTACGAAGCGGCCATGTTAATGACCGAAGTAATGCAAGAGCCCTACGTTGTAGACCACATTGTGCCGTTAAATGGAAAAACTGTTTGTGGACTTCATGTCCCATGGAATTTGCAGGTAATCACAGCGCACAAAAACTCAAAAAAATCAAATAAATTAATTGACAACCCCTAGTGGCTATGTAATCATCTAAGCATCTGGGATTTTGCTCTTACCATGACTGCCCCAGCAGACGATGCAACGACAGGTAAGGGAACCTTTGCATAGGAAATTAAAATGGCACGCACAGTTTTTGATGGCCCGATTTTATGTGGTCTGAACCGCTTTGGCCCTACACGCGATGTAGGCTACGCTGACTTAGTTCAGCAATGTGATGTAAATTTCACTAACACCGTTTATGGAACTCCCGGCTACGCCGGTGCTTCAGGCCAAGCTGCCTGGGGTAACGCTATTCCTAACGTCAATGGAACTCTCTACGTTCCACAAGCAGGTGCCTTTAGTAATTTGGGTTCAGTAGCGATTGCTCCAACTTCAGATTCTACTGGTGCTGCGGGAACGTTGTATCGCACTTCAGTTGTTTATTTGCCTGCAGGCGCAAGTATCAACGACATCTTTGTTGACTGTGGTGTTGTACCCACAGTTTCAGGCGGCACAATCGGTACGATTTCGGTGAACGTAGGTAATCAGTTTAACGGTTCTCAGTACGCTTCCGTAACGGCTGTTTCTGCAGTAGGTCGTCAAACCTTAGCAGCCTTCACTGATACACAGTATATTGCGCAGTCGAGCACAACCCAAGACTTCCAAAACCCTGTTGTTGGTCAACAGCCTACATGGTTCTCCCAAGTCGTCTTCACTATCGTTGTTCCGTACACTGTATCAGCCTCTGCGCTGACTGCAGGTAAATTCTACTTGACTGTTCGTTACACACAAGCAGACGGTAATATTGGCTCTATTACTGTTTATCCAAACGGTAACTTCGACTAAGCTTTGGTAGGGGCTTCGGCCCCTTTTTAGGAATCTTAAATGACATATCCAAATGCCGGTAATGGCCGTCCAAAGTCCGTAAGTGCGAGAGGGGTAACAGAACCTTTTGACTTACAAGTATCTAGACAAGATATTGCGTATCATTGGCAGTTTGACCTATGTGGATACACAAGTAATATAGGTACTACTACAGGCGCATTGTGGGAAGGCCAAACAGGAACTAGTGGCTTGTACGTGTACCCTTCTAGCGCTGTATTAATGACGTTTGTATCAACTTCTGCAAGTGACACCTCCACAGTAACAATCAACGGTACTGACGCTAACTTTAACATGCTGTCCGAAACGGTAAAGCTGAACGGTGTTACTGGCGTGAATACAGTAAATGCGTACTTCCGTGTGAATAGTATTATGTATGTTGGTGGAACAAACGTAGGTGTGATCACTGCTAAGAATGGCGGTATAACGTACGCGCAGATCAATGTAGGTATTGGCCAAAGTCAGATGTCGGTATTTACCGTCCCTGCAAACTTTACGCTGTTCATCAACACTGTACAAGCGCAAACAAATATCCACTATACGACAACAATCGATTATGTTTTGTCGGAGTACAATAAGCAAAATATTGCTTCCCAGATTCCTATTAACGGCTATCTGACAACATATCAAGCAGGTTCGTCTACTACATTGGGGCAGTCACCAACAAATGCATTGTTCCAGACTTTTTATTTACCCCCAACACTGCGCCCAGCAGGTACAGATATTCAATGGTTAATGGTAGCTTCGTCAGGTACAACCAATCCAGGAAGTGTCCTTGTCTCTGGATACTTAATTGCGAACACGGTGAGCTAAATGGCGACGACTCCCGCATGGACTAGAAAAGAAGGCAAGAGCCCAGCGGGAGGTTTAAACGCTAAAGGTAGGGCCTCTGCAAAGAAACAAGGAATGAACTTAAAGGCTCCCCAGCCCGAAGGTGGAAAACGTAAAGACTCATTTTGTGCCAGAATGGAAGGCATGAAGAAAAAGCTGACTAGTAGTAAAACCGCTAAAGACCCGGACAGCCGGATAAATAAAAGCTTACGTGCATGGAAGTGTTAAAATGAAAGTATTCGACTATATCCCGCTTGAAGATAAGCATATTTTGGATGCAGTATCTATAACAGCGACCATCGGAGCGCTCTTGAACATGTTACCTGCTATTGCTACTTTACTATCTATTGTGTGGATCGCCATTAGGATATGGGAGACTGATACTATTCAGAAACACTTCGGGCATAGCCGCGACGAAGTAGATAACATTGTTGGAAATGTATTGACAGGTGTAGTCGTTAAGGAGGATATAAGTGCCAAGCACGAGTAAATCCCAAGCGCATTTAATGGCTGCCGTCGCGCACAATCCTGCTTTTGCAAAGAAGGTGGGTATCCCTCAGTCCGTAGGTAAGGACTTCAACAAGGCCGACAAAGGCCATAAATTTTCACAAGGCGGAACTATGGCTACTAAAAAAATGGCAGAAGGTGGACTGGCTAAGAAAGAACACCAGCATCTAGCTACACATCACATGAACATGGCAGCGCATCACATGGCAGCAGCAGGCGAAGATAGCCGCAACCCAACTATTGAGAAGGGCGAGTCAAAGCGCCCACACGGTGAACACTCAATTCAAGAACGCGGCAAGACGCGTGCAATGGAGCCTAAGATGTCGGGCACAACTACTGGTTTGAAAAAGGGCGGCACTGCCCGCAATAAATAGGAGCTATCATGAGCAAAACAGAACGCGAAGTACCTCACATGAACGAAAGTGAACAGAAACATGCACATAACGTCGATCACGTTATGGCGCACTACAAAGAAGGCGGGCACACCCATGAAACCGCAAAGAATGCAAAGCACGCTGCGGGGCACACCCCTTTCCACGAGCATGTTAAAAAGATGTCCCACGGTGGTAAGTGCTAACTAAGGAACGACAATGGCAACGATGATGAAGAAGGGTTCTAAACCGAACCCAGCAGCAATGGCAGCTTTAGCAGCACGCGCACAACAAGGTGGCCCCCCAGTACAAGGTATTCCCGGTGGTATGCCAAGTGGTGGTATGCCAGGTGGCGGTATGCCTCCTCCTTCTGGTGCTGCTGGTGGCCCTCCAGGTATGAAGAAGGGGGGTAAGACTAAGAAGATGGCTGTTGGTGGTTCGGTAACACGCGGTGATGGTATTGCTGCACGGGGCCACACCAAAGGTAAAAACTGCTAGGAGTTATGATGCGCGCAAGTCGAGGGATGGGAAGTATTTCCCCAAGTAAAATGCCAAAAGCAAAGCGCGCACAACGGCGTGATAATACGAACTTTGACGAGTACTCCAAAGGGGGGAAAGTCAATAAAAAGAAGGTAAGTAAAAATGAAGACATTCCAACTAAGCGATGCCGATGTTAATGACACTGTTGCTTTTATTACCCAATACTTAGAAGCACAGCGCGCCAGTTTTGGTGGCGAAAATAGTTCTTTGCGTAGCGTACTTAATGCGCTGCTAGTACCTGTTGTGCAAGTAGTTGACGTTCCAGCAGCAGTATAAGACCCTTAAATAATTGGATAAAAAATGAGCACAGCACTCACGTCAGGCACAGCCGCATATAACCCAGCACTGACGGAGCTTGTTGAAGAAGCCTTCGAGCGCGCAGGTAGTGAGTTACGCTCCGGCTATGACTTAAAGACAGCAAGACGCTCATTAAATATATTGTTTGCCGATTGGTCTAATCGCGGTATTAATATGTGGACGATGGATCAGCAGACCATCACGCTTGTTCAAGGGCAGTCAACCTACGCACTTCCTGCGGATACTGTAGACATCTTAGAGCAGGTTATTCGTACCAGCGCCAATAGCAGTTCCAATCAAGCCGATCTGACCATTACACGTATTAGCGTATCCACATACGCGACGTTACCAAACAAACTACAGCAAGCACGTCCTATTCAAGTTTGGATACAGCGCTTGACTGCACAGAATACACCTACAGCAATTACAGTAGCTTCGGCAGTTGGCTTGACAGATACCACAATATCGCTTTCGTCCGTAGTGGGACTTCCTGCATCAGGATTTTTACTGATAGGTAGTGAAACAATATTTTACCAGTACATTGCTAACGGCACCCTTAATACGGTAGCACGCGCACAAAACGGTACGGTTGCTGCAACACACGCAGCAGGAACAGCCGCCATAATACAGTACCTCCCAGCCATTACCGTTTGGCCGATTCCAGATGGCGCGCAGACATACACTTTTGCTTACTGGCGTATGCGCCGCAGTCAAGATGCTAACGGCGGTGTTGGTGTTATGGACATTCCCTTCCGCTTCTTACCTGCGCTAGTAGCAGGACTTGCCTACTATTTATTGTTGAAACTTCCGGTAGCCCCAGATACAATGATGCGTATGCAAATACTTAAACAACAGTATGACGAAGCTTGGCAACTTGCTTCAGAGGAAGACCGTGAGAAAGCAAGTGTTCGGTTTGTTCCACGGCAGATGTTCATAGGCCGGAGCTACTAAATGGGGAATCGTTTTTCCTCGGGCAAGAACGCGATTGCGGAATGCGATCGTTGTGGTTTTCGCTATAAGCTGACCGAACTAAAACGAGAAGTAATTAAGACAAAAAACTATGAGCTGTTAGTATGTCCTAATTGCTGGGACCCAGATCACCCACAGTTGCAATTAGGTATGTTTCCTGTGGACGACCCACAGGGCGTAATGAACCCAAGACCAGATCGCACGTACTATGCGGCGGGGCTATTAAATGGGGTTCCAAGTGTAGGATCACGCGATATACAATGGGGATTTAGTCCTGTTGGGGGCGCTAATAGTAATAACGGAATACTGATAACACCTAATGCGCTGGTAACAAGTACTTATATAGGTATCGTAACTTTCATAACAGGCCCTACAATAAATATTTCTGGGCTATACTTTGTCACAGACTCGGGCCTGGGTTTGGTAACTGACAGCGGAATTTTCTTAGTAACAGGATAACAATGGCAAACATAACAATCTCAGCGCTAAACTCTGTAGGAGTGTTAACAGGGGCAGAAGCTATTCCAATGGACAATTCTACTGGGACAGTAAAAGCTACCGTGTCTGCTATTGCTGCATATGCCACTGCCAATATTTCAGGATATAGTGCCAACCTAAGTATTGGGGGAAATGCGGCTACGGCAACTAATGTCGCGTACTCGGGATTAACAGGAACAGTTCCAACTTGGAATCAGAACACTACCGGAAACGCTTCTACTGCAACAAATGTAGCATATTCTGGCTTAACAGGTACAGTTCCTACTTGGAATCAAAACACGACAGGAACCGCTGCTGCGCTTAATGCTAGCCAAGTAGATATTCTATTCACGCCACAAACAAGTGCGCCTACAGCCACACGTGGGGCTGTTTGGTATGACTCAACACTTGATGCTCTTGCATACAATAACTCACTTGGTGAAGTTGTTCTTGGTGAGCAAGTTTTACAACAATATTGCTATAATAATACAGGATCTGCTATTCCTGCTGGTTCTGCTGTTTATGTAAATGGTCAGTTTGGTACTTCACCATCTATTGCTTTGGCGACTGCTGCGGCGATAGCTACATCCAATGTAATTGGTTTGGCTGTTGTTGCTATCCCTAACGGTACTTATGGTTATGTGATTAATCAAGGCGTATTAGCTAATCTGAATACAAGTGGATTTACCGCTGGTCAGACTTTGTATTTATCGGCTTCAACTCCAGGCGGGTTAGTTAATACGATCCCAGGCACACAGTTCTATAACTACCGAGTAGCAATATGCACGGTATCTAGCGCCACTATTGGTCAGGTATTCGTTAATATTGCAACCGCGTATGTTTTGCCTTCGGCTATTGTCAGTCCGATTACCTTTACCGCGCAATCAACTACGTATATACCGTTGCAAATATACGGTTACAGCTCAGGACAGATTGCTGACTTGCTTGATGTCTGGACGTACTCAGGCGGTACTAAAGCGCTAAGTATTAGCAATACCGGCGTGGTGGCTATTCCTTCCGCTACGACAACAACACAAGCAGCAACAGATAACACGACAAAGATTGCCTCAACCGCGTTTGCAAATACTGCGGTAAGTAATTCTGTAGCTACGCTACCAGGCTGTAACGTACTAATCAACGGCGACATGAGCATTAGCCAGATAAATAATGGTACTGCGGTTACTCCTGCAACTGGATTTCCTTATATTTTAGACCAATGGTATGCGGCGTTAACGCAGTCAAGTAAGCTAACATTTCAGCAAGTAACAACAAGTTTAAATTCAATCGGAGCGCCACTATCGTTAAAATTTACGACAGCCGCCGCATTTA
>Ga0214170_1000293_pt1 | contig 19401 bp, 17 predicted proteins | sample TroBogEpilimnion_2_FD_153008 | JGI IMG/M metagenome (GOLD analysis project Ga0214170, IMG submission 153008) | Freshwater microbial communities from Trout Bog Lake, WI - 27JUN2007 epilimnion | ecosystem: Environmental > Aquatic > Freshwater > Lake > Epilimnion/Euphotic zone | place: Trout Bog... | reverse complement strand
AGTGGATCGTACTTCTCATCGACGACGCGCTCCTTCATAGGGATGATCGCGTTGTCGGTGATACGAATGTGCTCTGGGCAAACTTCAGTACAGCACTTGGTGATGTTACACATTCCAAGGCCATGCTCTTCCTGCGCGCTCTTCTTGCGGTTACGCAAGATATCGAGTGGGTGCATATCGAGTTCGGCGATACGGATGAAGAAGCGAGGTCCAGCAAAGGACTTCTTATTCTCTTCGTGATCGCGAATAACGTGGCAGGTATCCTGACACAAGAAGCATTCGATGCACTTACGGAACTCTTGTGAACGCTCGACATCGATCTGTTGCATACGTGGCTCACCTGGCTTGAGATCAGCTGGCATTTCAACAGATGGGATCTCCATCGCCTTCTTGTAGTTAAAGGAGACATCGGTAACGAGATCCTTGATAACCGGGAATGCGCGAAGTGGGGTGATGGTGATCGTCTCATCCTCTGGGTATGAAGCAACCTGTGTCATGCAAGCAAGACGTGGCTTTCCGTTGATCTCCATCGAGCAAGAGCCGCACTTACCGGCCTTACAGTTCCAACGAACTGCGAGGTCACCCATCTGGGTTGCCTGCACGCGGTGGATGATGTCGAGAACTACTTCACCGTGGTTCGCTTCGACGGTGACATCTTGTAGGCCACCGGTCTTATCGTCGCCACGCCAGATACGTAATTTGAGAGTGCGTGCCATTAGTTGGAACCGCCTTTCGCAATTTCTTCCGGTGTCATGTACTTCTCGAGTTCGTGTACATCAAAGAGATCGAAGAGCTCCTTAGGAAGCACAGCAAGTGGCTGTGGCTTCACAGTTACTTTCTCACCATCAAAGCTGGAGATGTGGTTGACCTGACGCCAGGTTGAATTCATTCCTGGGAAGTCATCGCGAGTGTGACCACCGCGCGACTCTTCGCGTGCGATGGCAGACTTTGCAGTGCTCTCTGCAACTAACAACATATTGTCGAGATCGAAAGCCAAGTGGAATCCAGGGTTGAACTTACGATCACCTGTCACGGAGATATTGGCGCTGCGCTTTCGAAGATCTGCAATCTCTTTAATCGCTTCTTCAAGTTCGGCGCCGGTTCGGATAATTCCAACCAAGTTCTGTGTGACTTCTTGGAGCTCTTGGTGAAGTGAGTAGGCATTCTCGCCACCAGTGCGGCTAAATGGTGCCTCAATCTTCGCTGCCGCCTTTGCGATCGTTGCATCAGAGACGGGATTCTTACCGTGTGACTTCACATAATCGACGGCGCCCATTCCGGCGCGACGACCGAAGACGAGTAGATCTGTCAGTGAGTTACCGCCGAGACGGTTTGAACCGTGCATACCGCCAGCGACTTCACCAGCTGCGAAGAGACCATCAACACCAACAGCTGCAGCTGTATCTGGTTCTACTTCAACACCGCCCATGACGTAGTGACAGGTTGGTCCGACTTCCATCGCCTCTTTGGTGATATCCACGCCAGCGAGTTCATAGAACTGGTGCCACATAGATGGCAGGCGCTTCTTAATAACTTCGGCAGGGATGCGCTTTGAGACATCGAGGAAGACTCCACCATGCTCGGTTCCGCGGCCAGCCTTCACTTCAGCATTGATCGCGCGAGCTACTTCATCGCGTGGGAGCAACTCTGGTGGACGGCGGTTGTTATCCTGATCGAGATACCAGCGATCGGCTTCTGCCTCATTATCCGCGTACTTATCCTTGAAGACATCTGGAATGTACTTGAACATAAAGCGCTCACCGAGTGAGTTGGTGAGAATTCCACCCTCACCGCGAACAGATTCAGTAACGAGGATTCCCTTTACTGAGAGCGGCCAGACCATTCCAGTTGGGTGGAATTGCAAGAACTCCATATCAACCAAGTTTGCACCGGCTTTGAGAGCGAGCGCATGGCCATCGCCAGTGCCCTCCCAAGAGTTAGAAGTAATCTTGAAGGTCTTACCGACGCCACCTGTTGCGATGACAACTGCTGGTGCTTCGAAGAGAATCTCTCCGCCACTTTCACGGCGGTATCCGTATGCACCCGCAACCTTGCCATTCTCTTTTAAGATCTCAGTGATTGTTACTTCAGCGAAAACGCGAAGTTTCTTCTCGGCATCACCGAACTCCTTCTTATCCTTCTGCTGCAACGCAACGATACGTTGCTGCATGGTGCGAATAAGTTCGAGACCAGTGCGGTCACCGACGTGCGCAAGACGTGGGTACTCGTGGCCACCGAAGTTACGTTGTGAAATCTTTCCTTCTTTAGTGCGATCAAAGAGTGCGCCCCACATTTCGAGTTCCCAGATGCGATCTGGCGCCTCTTTTGCATGGAGTTCTGCCATGCGGTAGTGGTTGAGGAACTTACCGCCGCGCATTGTGTCGCGGAAGTGGACCATCCAGTTGTCATTGTCATTGACGTTACCCATTGAAGCGGCAGCGCCGCCTTCAGCCATAACGGTGTGGGCCTTACCAAATAATGACTTACAGACGATTGCGACAGAGAGGCCAGCTTCGCGGGCTTCTACTGCAGCGCGAAGTCCAGCGCCACCGGCGCCAATAACAACAACGTCGTAGGAGTGTTTCTCTACATTAGCCATGATCTATGAAGCCCCCGACTTAGAAGAAGTACCAGTTAGTGATCGCGTGGGTCGCGACTTCACGGACGTAAACATCAGCGAGCGCAACGCCAATCAGCGATACCCAAGCGAAGTTCTGGTGATAATGGTTGAGCTTTGAAACCACTGTCCATGCCTTGTAACGAAGTGGATGCTTCGAGAAGTTACGGAGACGTCCGCCTACTGTGTGACGGCAGGTATGGCATGAGAGCGAGTACAACCACAAGAAGGTTGAGTTCGCGAGAAGAACTAATGTGCCCACTGACATGTGGCCCCACTGCTTCTCTGAATTACGGAACGCAAGAATCGCATCGGTAGTGAGCAAGACGTTGAAGACCAAACCGGCGTAGAAGAACCAGCGATGCGCATTCTGCATAATGAGAGGTGCGCGAGTCTCGCCCGTGTACTTCGCATGCGGTTCTGCAACTGCACATGCTGGTGGTGACATCCAGAATGAGCGGTAGTACGCCTTACGGTAGTAATAACAAGTGAGACGGAATCCAAGTGGGAAGATCAAGATCAGGAGCGCTGGTGAGAGCACCATGCCGAGGATATGAATGATTCCAAATGGTGTTCCGAGCAGTGATGCACCAGCGACGCATGCAGTAGATAAGCATGGTGAATAGAAAGGTGAGATCAGCGGTTCGGCAAAGTAATTGCCATTTTCAAATGCACGGAAGGTTGCATAGACGATGAATGCGAGGAGAACAAGAACGGTGATGAGCGGTTGAATCCACCATTTGTCGGTGCGCAGTGTGCGCTCGGATATCTTCGCTCTACCTTCGGAAAATACGCCTGTAGCCATAGGAGAAGTCTGCCGATGCGCCTGAGTGTTTGCTAGATAGAGGTAAGCGCAGGGGCTGTGAAGTCAGCCACCTGCGCCTGCCTGCTTACTTTCTTACTGGTGCTTAATATGGCGGAGGACGTGGGATTTGAACCCACGAAGGTTTCCCTTGCCGGTTTTCAAGACCGGTGCACTCGGCCGCTATGCGAGTCCTCCGTGGGCAAACTTACCTTGGAGCTCGGATCCCTCAAAATTGAGAGCTTTTTTATGCGGGGAGTTATGCCAGATTTATTCAGGGAGGGTCAGAAGTTCTTCAATGATGCGAGCGACCGAATCTGTGTAATGAGGTTCGGCAACAAACTTTGCATATTTGACGCCATCGCGGTGACCATCGCCCATCGCCCAGGATCGTCCAGCCCATTCCAACATTGAGAAGTCATTGGGGTTATCACCAAAGGTGACGCAATCATCTGGGCCGAGTCCAAGGCGTGCTGCAACCTTGGCAAGTGTCTCACCCTTGCTCACGCCGATCGCTGAAATTTCAAGAAGTGATTCAGTGGGATTGGAATGTGTCACCGTTGCGAGATGGCCGATCTCGCGCTGGGCGATCTCTAACATTTCGTCTGAAGAGATTTCATAATCACTGCAACGGGCCAACATCTTAAAAGCTGGGCGAATCATCGCAGCTTCAATCTTCTCTAACGGTTGCATATCGACACCGATATCCCAACGAGGGACATATCTGATCTCATGGTGGAACTCATCGCCATATTCAATCGCAAATGAGATCGGTGGAATATGTTCACGGAGAATCCGCGCAATCTCGAATTGATTCTCGATCGGAATTCCCCACTCTTCGAGAATCACCTCATCATTAAAGTCATAGAGCATCGCGCCATTTGCACAGATTGATTTACCAAATCCGAAGGCCTCTTTAATCTCAGGCATCCAACGCGGTGGTCGACCTGTGACAAAATAAATATGTATGCCGAGATCAGCTGCCCTTTTAAAGGCATCAATGGTGCGCTGGCGAATCTGACTATTGTCGTAACCACTACCGTGGACAACGATGGTGCCATCAAGATCTGTTGCGATTAGTTTCGGACGCTTGCCCGGAATGCTCACGCTGTAGGCAACAATCTATCTACGCCGAGGAATGGGCGAAGCGCAGCTGGAACATTGACTGATCCATCAGCGTTCTGGTGGTTCTCAAGAATTGCAACGATCATGCGTGGAATAGCGACCAGGGTGCCGTTAAGCGTTGCTACTGCTTTAGTTCCGCTCTCTTCGCGGTATCGAATGTTGAGTCTACGAGCTTGGAATTCAGTGCAATTCGAGGTCGAAGTGACTTCACGATATGCGTTCTGAGTAGGGATCCATGCTTCGATATCGAACTTACGAATCGCCGATGCGCCAAGATCTCCTGATGCCACATCGATCACTCGATATGGAATCTCCATCGCATTCATGAAATCTTTCTCCCATTGCAACAAGCGCAAGTGTTCGGCCTTTGCATCTTCTGGCTTGCAGAAGGTGAACATCTCGACCTTATCGAATTGGTGGACGCGAATAATTCCACGAGTATCTTTGCCGTAGGTGCCAGCTTCGCGGCGGAAACATGATGAGTAACCGGCATAGCGAAGTGGAAGCTGGTCGAGGATCTCATCCATGTGATACGCGGCGAGTGGAACTTCTGAAGTTCCGACTAAGTAGAAATCATCTTCTTCTAAATGGAAGACATTCTCTGCAGCTTGTCCTAGGAAGCCAGTACCTTCCATGGCTGGTGGTTTAACAAGAACCGGTGGAATAACTGGAGTGAAGCCCGCCTTTGTTGCAGATGAGATCGCGTAGTTAACGAGTGCAAACTCAAGGAGCGCTCCCATACCGGTGAGGTAGTAGAAACGTGATCCAGAGACCTTTGCACCGCGTTCGGTATCGATCGCCTTAAGGATCTTTCCAATTTCAACGTGATCGCGCGCTTCAAATCCTTCAGTTGTGAAATCGCGAGGAGTTCCAACGTGCTCGATAATCTTGAAATCTTCTTCGCCACCCACTGGGGCATCGGTATCGATGAGATTATGAATCTGCAGCAAGATAGCTTGAGATTTTTCAGCTAACTCACTTGCTTGGGCCTCTGCTGCCTTTACTTGTGCAGAGAGCGCCTTCGCCTTCTCAAGTAATGGCGCCTTCTCATCGCCCTTTGCCGCAGCGACGCTCTTTGAGAGCAGATTCTGCTCGGCGCGCAGTGATTCAAAGGATGAGAGTGCAGCACGACGAGCATCATCTGCCGCAATAACTTGGTCGATCAGGGTTGAGTCTTCACCGCGGACTTTCTGGGATGCACGAGCAGCATCGGGATTATCGCGAATTACTTTGAGATCGATCACGGGTTCACTCTACCTAACCCTTGGGTATGAACCGAGGAAGCGAATATCTTCACAGATCTCACGCAAGCCCTGTACCGCTGCAGCCACCGGTGCATCAGAGATATGGCCTTCGACATCCATGATGAAGTGATAGTGGCCGAGCTCGCGCCCAGTTGGGCGGCTCTGAATAAAGGTGAGGTTCACATTGTTCTTGGCGAATTCAGTAAGGATCTCAAGGAGTGCGCCGGCATGATCGATAGCAATGTAGGCAACGAGTGATGTTCGATCATTTCCGGTTGGGGCTGGGACCTCACCAGGAAGCTCGGCGACGACAAATCGAGTAACTGCGCCTTGGTTCTCACCGATATCTTCGGCAATAACGGTGCGACCATATTTCTCTGCCGCCCACTTTGCCGCGATTGCAGCATCAAAGGTGCCATCGGCGAGATTCTTCGCGGCAGCAGCAGTCGATGGAGTATCAATAATTTCAACATCAGGGAGTTCGCGCGCAATGTAGGTGCGGCATTGTGATTCCGCGTGTGGATGCGTTGCAAGGCGATTAATCTTCTGACCCACGCGCTCCGGCATCACCATAAGTGCGAATGCAACTGGAAGTGTTGTCTCAGCCGTAATGACGAGTGCGGTGCCGGTTGCTAGTTCATCCAAAGTGCGGGCGACCACGCCTTCAACAGAATTCTCAATCGGGACTAAGGCCTTACTGACGGCGCCAGCGCGAACCGCATCGAGGGCGGCAGTCACATTTGCATATGGGATCAGCTCATCATCAGCGCTTGTAATCTGATGGAGGGCCGCCTCCGTAAATGTGCCTTCCGGTCCAAGATAGGCATATCGAGTTGCTGTGCTGGTCACAGAGCAAGGGTAACTTGTTAGGCTCAGGGCACGTAATCCTTATTTAAAGGTATCTCGCTCGTGCGGAAGGGGCAGCCATGGTTCGATCATTTCGCGTACTTGCTGCAACCGACCGAGGTCTCGTCCGCGATGGCAACGAAGATGCTGCATACGTCTCCCCACGACTGATCGCTGTCGCAGATGGAATGGGCGGACATGCTGCTGGTGAAGTAGCGTCAAATATTGCAATCACGACATTGGCTGCTCTTGGTGAAGTCCTTGATGACGGCGCGATCGACGATGAATCCCGTGAAGATCTACTACTCAATATTTGTTATTCAATCGATCAAGAGATTGTTGATCGCACCTCGCAAGATCCATCACTTGGTGGAATGGGAACGACTCTTACAGCCCTACACCTCACTGAGACGACGATTGAACTTCTCCATATTGGTGATTCACGTGCATATCGCTGGAATGGGAAGAAGGTCTCGCAATTAAGTATTGATCACACCGTGATGCAAGAACTGATTGATCAAGGTCGCCTCACTCCAGAAGAGGTGCACGATCATCCACAGCGTTCACTCTTAACGCAAGCACTTATGGGAGATTCTGGGATTGATCCTGTCCTTGTCTGTCTTGATGCAAAGACACACGAGAAGTTCTTACTTTGCAGCGACGGCCTAACATCGGTTCTCTCTGATCATGAAGTTGAACAGATCATCAAGAAGAGCGATGAATCAGAGTTGATCGCAGCTCTTATCGAAGCGACTAAGGCGAAGGGTGCACCGGATAACATCACAATTATTTGGGCAGAGATTGTTGAAGAAGACCTCACACATCGCGAACTCTTAGGTGCTGCACATGAGTAAGGTCTTAGGAAGTCGTTACACCGTCGGGCCGATGATCGGAACTGGCGGAATGGCTGATGTCTATTCAGCACACGATGAACGCCTTAACCGCGAAGTCGCAATCAAGATCCTGCGCAGTGACCTAGCGCGCGATCCAGCATTTGTGGCACGCTTTCGTAAAGAGGCGCTAGCTGCGGCTGGCCTCAATCACCCTGGAATTGTTGCGGTTTATGACTCTGGTGAGGATGGCACTGACTCCTACATCGTGATGGAGCTAGTCAAAGGTCAGACGCTGCGCGAGATCTTGCAGCAAGGCGAGCTTGATACCGATACGGCGTTGCGTTATACCGCCGGAATTTTGGATGCGATTGAGTACTCACACTCTAAGGGCATCGTTCATCGCGATATCAAGCCAGGAAATATCATGATTACCGATGATGGTGAGATCAAGGTGATGGACTTTGGTATTGCTCGCGCTCTCGCCGATATCGGTGCGACGATGACAAATACATGGAATGTTGTTGGAACTGCGCAGTACCTCTCGCCTGAACAAGCTACGGGTGAGACTGCAGATGCCCGAAGTGATATCTATTCAGTTGGTTGTGTCCTCTACGAGATGCTCTCCGGTGAGCCGCCATTTACCGGTGACACTCCAGTCTCGATCGCCTTCCAACATGTCTCAGGAGAGCTCATCCCTCTTTCTGAGAAGGTGGCAGATCTCGATCCTGGACTTGGCACGATCTGCTCGGTCGCGCTCTCAAAAGATCCCGGCCATCGTTATCAAAGCGCCCACGCCATGCTCGCCGATCTTAAGCGAGCGATGAAGGGTGAGCCTGTCACCACCAAGATCAGACGAATTAAGCCACGCAAGAATCGGTTCCTCATCTCATTTGTTGTGATCGTGCTTATCTCAGCGCTAGCTGCTGTCATCGGTATCGTTAAGAGTGGAAGTACAACGATTCAAATTCCGAGTGTCGTTGGTCTGACCCAGGATCAAGCGAAGGCGTTACTGCATAACTTCACTATCAACATCACGCAAGGTCCTGATGCGCATATTCCAGTAGGTCGAGTTGCGAGCCAACTTCCACTTGCCACCACGAAGGTAACTCCAGGCTCTTCTATCTCTATTGTGATTTCTAATGGACCTGGTCAGACAGCTGTCCCAGTTGATCTTCTCGGATTGACGCTCGCTGATGCCCGTAACTCGCTACTTTCAGCAGGACTTTCAGTAACTCAAATTATTCCGGTTGACTCCAATCAGAACCCAGGAACCGTCTTACAAGTATCGCCTGCTCCTGGTACAACACTTCCTGCAGGAAGCGGTGTGGTCCTGCAAATTGCTAGCGGTAGCGCTGTTGTTCCACTAGTTACCTCTGTTAGCGAGATTCAAGCACAGACAGTCTTGACTCAATCAGGGTTCTTAGTAAAAACTATTTATGCATTTGATGCTTCACAAGCAATCGGAAATGTTCTTGCTCAAGCACCAAACGCTGGCGCATCACAACCGATTGGTTCATCAGTAACAATTACTGTTAATAAACAGAATTAATAAGACCCACTTATTACTTTCGAATTACGACGGGGGTCAATCCTTCAGATCGTTCGCGAGCAGCCGTATCTCCACAGACCACTAACCAATTACCTAACATCTTGTGGCCATGCTCCGTAAGAACTGATTCGGGGTGGAATTGCACACCAGAGATCGGCAGGGTCTTATGTTCAATTGACATGACAACACCGGATTCGGTGGCGCTCGTGACTTCAAGTTCGGAAGGAAGTGTTGCTGGCTCAATTGCGAGTGAGTGATAACGGGTGACGGTGATCGGTGAAGGAATATTCTTCATTACACCGCGATTGGTATGGGTAATGACGGAAGTCTTGCCATGTAAGAGTTCTGGAGCGCGAGAGACGGTTGCACCGAATGCTGTTGCTATCGCTTGGTGGCCCAGACAGACTCCAAAGAGCGGAATATTTTCGCGAGCGCAGTACTTCACCATCTCGATCGAGATTCCTGCAGCTTCCGGAGTGCCAGGTCCTGGGGAGATCAGTACGCCATCAAAGTCTTTCGCAGCCGAGACGCTGATCTCGTCATTGCGGACGACGGTGCACTCCGCGCCAATCTGGCCCAGGTACTGGACGAGGTTGTAGACAAAAGAGTCGTAGTTATCGACTACAAGGATCTTTGGGGGCACCGACCAATTCTCGCCTAAGTTGTAGTAGCCTTGCGCCATGCCTAAATCCAAGGTCCGCAAGAAGGTCAAAGAGCAGCACCATCACGATCAGATCGTGGAGCAAGAGGAGCACGCTCACCTGCTCAAGGAGTCACCTTCCTGGCTCGCGCCAACTATGGTCGGAGCCTTCCTCGCTGGCCTCATCTGGATCGTCATCTACTACGTGACAAATACCAGCTATCCAATCCCGAAGATCGGCGCTTGGAATATGCTCATCGGTTTTGGCTTCATCGGAGCTGGATTCACGCTCGCCACACGCTGGCACTAATTACACCGCTGTAACTCTCTCCACACTTGTTGATATCTCTGTGGATTGGCCCTTCTCAAGGCTCGGATTAGGCTGGTTCTCAGGAAACCCCCAGCCAGCAGGAGCACTCTATCGACCATGGCAACTACAACACTGCAGACAAATAATGGCGGTTCAACCACTCAGGCAACCCAGCGGATTCTCGTCGTCGATGATGAATCGAGTATCTCTGAACTCATCGCAACGAGCCTCAAATTTGTTGGCTTCGATGTTCGCACTGCGGCGACTGGATCAGAAGCACTTCGCATCGCCGAAGAGTTCAAGCCACATGCACTTATTTTGGATGTCATGCTCCCGGATCAAAATGGTTTTGATGTCTGCCGACAACTTCGTCAAGATGGACATTCAGTGGGCGTCCTCTTCCTCACCGCTAAAGATGCGGTTGAAGATAAGATCGCTGGACTTACTATCGGTGGCGACGATTACGTCACCAAGCCATTTAGCTTGGAAGAACTTGTTGCTCGTCTTCGCGCACTCTTGCGTCGCATTGGTGTGACCGAGACAGATCTTGATGAAGAGAAGATTCGCTTCGCAGATCTCGAACTCGATGAAGCAACGCATGAAGTTCGTCGTGCCGGCAATCTTGTCGATCTCTCCCCAACCGAATTCACGCTGCTTCGTTACTTGATGATTAACGCAGATCGGGTTGTGAGTAAGTCACAGATTCTCGATCACGTCTGGCAATACGACTTCCGTGGCGATGCCGGAATCGTTGAAACCTATGTCTCGTATCTTCGTAAGAAGATCGATATCTACGAACCACCGCTGATTCACACTGTTCGTGGTGTCGGATATCGCATGAGAATGCCTTCCGCGAAGTAATCATTAAGATTTAACTATGCACTTATCTCGGTGGAGTCTGCGTAACCGATTGCTCGTCTCGGTCGTGATCGTTTCAGCAATCGGTATCGCAGCATCTGATTTCGGTGCAATTCAATCGCTCCGTAATTTCCTGGTCAATCAACTCGATACTCAGCTTTCGACTATCTCTCATGCAACACAGACTCAGTTGGATCGCGCCGGTATTGAGGCGCAACAACAGACCACTGATGACACACAATTTCGTCCGATCCGCCCGCTCCGCGGCGTTCCAACCTCTACGAGCGTCACGCTCCTAGACCCTACGGGTACTGTGATTGGCCAGCTTGGTGGCGACCTCACAGGAGGAGTGGTCGGCAGTACCTTCGCTAGTTTCACTACTGCAAAAGTGTTAGCAACGAACGGTAAGCCATTTACCCTGCAGGCAAATCAAGAAACTTCCTACCGGGTTATTGCCACCGTCTTGCCATCACAACAAGGTTCGGTGATCGTCTCCTCATCACTTGAGGGTGTTAACCGAACTCTCGGCGAACTTGGCTTTCTCTTCTTCCTTATATCGTTGATAGTTCTTATCTTGATTGCGCTCCTTGCTCGAACCTTTATTCATATTAGTTTGAATCCATTGAGCGAGGTCGAAGTAACTGCTGCTGCGATTGCAGGTGGTGATCTATCGGCGCGTCTGCCTGAAGGTAATGAGCGGACCGAAGTCGGCAAACTTGCGACATCGCTCAACCGAATGCTTGGTCGAATTGAAGAATCTTTTGCAGTACGAGTCGAATCGGAATCCAAACTTCGTCGCTTTGTTGCGGATGCCTCTCATGAATTGCGGACACCACTGACTGCAATCCGTGGTTTTGCAGAATTGCATCGTCAAGGAGCGGTCTCGGGTGAAGAGAAGACGAAGGAGTTGATCGGCCGCATCGAAAAAGAGTCAATCCGAATGGGTTCACTCGTAGAAGACCTCTTACTGCTTGCCCGAATGGACCAGACTCCCGAGTTGGCTAAAGAGCCGATCGATCTCAATGAGCTCATTCATGAAGTTGCAGCTTCGGCTAGTGCAGCAGGTCCCGATCATCCACTAACGCTTTCACTTGGCGAAGAACACTTTATCTTGGGCGACTCGACCCGAATTCATCAGGCGGTTGCAAACCTGCTGGCTAATGCGAGAACGCATACGCCAACCGGAACTCCGATCACAGTCACTATTGCTGAATCAGAGCATGAAGTCAGTGTCACTGTTGCCGATAGCGGCCCGGGCCTCTCTGAAGCAGATCAGGCTCGCGTCTTCGAACGATTCTTCCGCGCCGATACATCGCGTGCCCGCACCAAGGGCGAGGGTTCAGGCCTTGGCCTATCGATCGTTGATGCGGTGATGAAGGCCCACGGTGGCACCGTCACACTCGAATCTGAGCTTGGTCAGGGCGCAGCCTTTACCCTGCACTTCCCTATCACTGCTTAATTAAAGCGGGTTTGATTCCATATTTCGAAGGATTGCAATCCGCTCTTCTAGCGGTGGGTGGGTACTAAATAACTTAGAGACGCTCTTTCCATCCAGCGGTGATTCAATCCAGATATGTGCGACCGCATTTGATCGCTGCCTAACCACGGTTGTATCTGCAGCGAGTGCTTCAAGTGCTCGGCGTAGCCCCGCAGGATTGCGAGTAAAAGCGACCGCTGTGGCATCAGCGAGTGATTCACGCTTACGTGAGATCGCAGATTTTAAGAGGAGCGCAGCGATTGGCGCCAAGATTAAAACGAGAAGTGAGATAACAATCGCAAACGGATTCTGATTGTTGTCACGATCATCTCGATCGCTCATTCCGCCGAAGATCATCATCCGCGTCATCATGTCACTCAAGATTGCGATCGCACCGGCGGTTGTTGCTGCCACTGCTGATACCAATGTATCGCGGTTTGCAACGTGGCTCATCTCATGCGCGATAACGCCTTGCAACTCATCGCGATCCATAATCTCGAGGATGCGAGTTGTAAAAGCGATAACAGCGTGATCAGGATTGCGTCCAGTTGCGAAGGCATTCGGTGCCGGATCATTAACGATCGCGACCTTAGGAAGCTTTAACCCTGATGCGATACAGACTTCCTCAATAAGATTGAAGAGGTCTGGGTGGTCTTCACGTTCGATGATCTTTGCACCCGTCATGGTCATAACAAGTGAGTCTGAGAAGTAATACGAACCCCAGACTGAGATCAAGGCAAAGCCGACCGCAACTGGAACAATCAGTGTTGTCGACTTGCCAAGATAGGTCATCGCCGCAAAGACAACGAGCCAGACCAGTGCGCCCATTCCGGCCAAGAGGCCGAAGGTCTTACGACGATTTGAATCTTGTAATTTGCGGAAGTTCAGCGATGAAGCAGTCATACGTATAGGTACTTAAAATTTTACGTTGGGAACGTTGCGATCTGCAGGGTTTTCAACCTCGTAGAAGGCACGTGCACTTACCTTCGCCATGCCCACAAAGAGGCTTGATGGGAAGGTCTTTACCGCTTGGTTAAGGCTACGAACGGTGTCGTTGTAGAACTGACGAGCAAATGCCACCTTATTCTCAGTTGTTGAAAGCTCTTCTTGAAGTGAGAGGAAGTTCGCAGATGCTTTGAGATCTGGGTAGCTCTCAGCGACAGCGAGCAATCCACGAAGTGCAGTAGTGAGTTGACCATCAGCTGCTGCAACATCAGTGATTCCAGTTGCAGAGGTCGCCTTAGCGCGGGCAGAGATCACGGCATCGAGTGTGCTCTTCTCGTGCGTTGCATATCCCTTAACAGTTTCAACAAGGTTAGGGATGAGATCAGCACGACGCTTGAGTTGTACCTCGATCTGTGCGAATGCTTCATCGGCAGAGATGTTGAGGCGAATCAGGCTGTTGTAACTATAAACAACCCAAATAATCAAAATTAGGAGCAGGGGTAGGACCAACATCGCGATTTTCATACTTTTACTCTACGCCCTTTTCCATGGATTTCCTTAAATACGAATCTGGGAACGCTTGGGATTAACTGAAAGTTAATCTGGTTACTGAATAGTGGATTGGTGGAAGTTAAGCCATGACTTTGATGGCGTAGGTCCACGTTGTCCTTGGTAGCGCGATCCGTAGAGCGCTGAACCATATGGGTGTTCAGCCGGAGATGAGAGCTTGATCAAGCAGAGTTGGCCGATCTTCATTCCAGGAAAGAGCTTCACTGGAAGGTTTGCAACGTTGGAAAGTTCGAGCGTGATGTGCCCGCTAAAGCCTGGATCGATAAAGCCAGCGGTGGAGTGGGTAAGTAAACCGAGGCGACCGAGTGATGACTTACCTTCGAGGCGACCAGCGATGTCATCTGGAAGTGTGATGACTTCGTAGGTGCTCGCGAGCACAAACTCACCTGGGTGGAGGATGAAAAATTCGTCGGGGGCTACGGCGATCTCGCGGGTGAGCTCGGGCTGTTCGATCGATGGATCGATCACGGAGTATTTGTGGTTCTCGAAGACGCGGAAGAAGCGGTCTAGGCGAACATCGACGCTAGAAGGCTGGATCATCGCCTCTGAGAATGGCTCGACCTTTACTCGGCCTTGCTCGACTTCGGAACGGATATCGCGGTCACTTAGTAGCACTCGCCGACCTTATATCCTCGCTTCCTCTTGCATAAGTTACTGGTCAGTAGCATTATTGAGTCATGGGCCATTACATAGCAAATCTGCGTGATATCGAATTCTGTCTCTTCGACCTCTTGGGGCGCGAGCGCATCCTGGGAAGCTCGCTCTATAAGGAGTTAGACCGCGAGACTGTTATGGGCATGCTCGAAGAGGTGAAGCGCATGGCTGAGAACGACCTCGCTGAGAGTTTCGTCGACGGTGACCGAATCGGCACAAAGTTCGATAAGGCGACCGGATCAGTCACTCTCCCTGAGAGTTTCAAGAAGTCCTACCGCACCTTTATCGATAACGAGTGGTGGCGTATTGATGCCCCGGTCGAACTCGGTGGAACTCTGATTCCATTCTCAGTTCGTTGGGCGATCGCAGAAATGGTTCTTGGTTCAAACCCTGCAGTGCATCTCTACACAACCGGTGCATCGATGGCGAATGTCTCCTATCAACTCGGGACTGATGAGCAGAAGAAGTGGTCGAAGTTCATGGTCGATCGTGAATGGGGAGCCACCATGGTTCTCACCGAACCTGAAGCAGGTTCAGATGTTGGTGCCGGTCGCAGCAAGGCTGTGAAGCAGGCAGATGGTTCATGGCACCTCACTGGAACAAAGCGCTTCATCACTTCAGGTGATTCAGATCTGCAAGAGAATATTCTCCACTATGTCTTAGCTCGTCCAGAAGGTGCTGGTCCTGGAACGAAGGGTCTCTCACTCTTCTTGGTTCCAAAGTTCCACTTCGATAAGGAGACTGGTGCACCACTTGGTCGCAATGGTGTCTATGTCACCAATGTTGAACACAAGATGGGTCTTAACGTCTCAGCTACATGTGAATTGAGCATGGGTGAGAAAGAGCCTTGTGTTGGATATCTTCTTGGTGAAGTCCACAACGGAATCTTCCAGATGTTCAAGGTTATTGAATTCGCTCGCATGATGGTCGGAACCAAAGCGATTGCAACACTTTCAACTGGTTACCAACAAGCTCTGAAGTATGCGAAAGAGCGTGTTCAAGGTGGTGATATGAAGGTCATGAATGACAAGGCCTCACCACGTGTCACCATCATCCATCATCCAGATGTTCGCCGCTCACTTATGGTGCAGAAGGCTTACTCCGAAGGTATGCGCGCACTCGTTCTCTACACTGCATCGATCCAGGATGCGGTTGCGCTCGCTAAAGCTGAAGGTAAAGATGCTGAAGATCTTGAGAAGCTCAATGATCTCCTCCTTCCTATTGTGAAGGGTTATGGCTCAGAGAAGTCCTACACACTCCTTGGTACTGAATCACTTCAGACCTTTGGTGGATCAGGATTCACAAAGGATTGGCCACTCGAACAATATGTTCGCGATGCAAAGATCGATACCTTGTACGAAGGTACAACTGCGATCCAAGGTCTCGACTTCTTCTTCCGTAAGATCATCAAAGATGGTGGACGATCAATTGGTCTCCTCAGTAAAGAGATCGGTGCCTTCGCTGCAAGTGGTGGCGAGCTCGCTGCCGAGAAGGCAGAACTCGGAAAGACGCTTGAGACTCTCAATGCCATGATCGGAACAATGGTCGGTTATGCAATGGAGTCACAAGAAGATCCAGAGAAGATCTACCAGGTTGGACTTAACACCACTCGCGTCTTGATGAGCGTTGGTGAAGTCATCATCGCCTGGTTGCTCTTGCGCCAAGCGGTCATTGCAACAGAGAAGCTTCCAACTGCGACCGGTAAGGATAAGGATTTCTATACCGGCAAGATTGCATCGGCGAAGTACTTCATCCGTACCGTGCTTCCACATCTTCGCTCTGAACTGAAGATCATTGAATCTGAAGATGGCGAGATTATGAATTTGCCTGAGAGCGCTTATTAAGAACGAAAGTTAGGTAGGCTCGCCTCTGTGTTGAAACGATACAGAGGCGAGCTGCTTTTAGCCCTTGGCGCACTCTTCTTCTCCGCCAATGGCACCGTCTCAAAATGGGTTCTCGAATCGGGTATGCCCGCATGGCGTTTAACTCAGATCCGATCGACCGGCGCATTCTTTGTACTCTTTCTCATTACCTATCTCCGAAGTGGAAACCCACTAAAGGCGACGCGGCGCGAAATTCCTAAACTCCTGCTCTTTGGTGTCATTGGTTTTGCCGGAGTTCAGACGAGCTACTTCTTTGCGATCGCTCGACTGCCAGTCAGTATCGCGCTGATTCTTGAATTCACCTCACCACTCTGGATTGCACTCTGGCTCCGTTTTGTGCGTAAGCGCGAGGTAAAAGCGACGATGTGGATTGGGCTCGCCTTCGCTTTTCTCGGTCTGATCTTCTTAGCGCAGATCTGGAAAGGACTTACGCTCAATGGGCCAGGAGTGCTCGGCGCGCTAGCGAGCGCATTCGCACTCACCGTCTACTTCTTGCAATCTAAAGGGATGGCAGAGAGGAGGTCATCTGGAGAGATCCTCACGTGGGGCCTTGGAGTCACTGCCCTCTTCTACGCGATCATCATGCCGTGGTGGAGTTATCCAACAAAGTACCTCACCCAGAAGGTTGAACTCCTGGGTCGATTCCATGGCCATCACGCGCCGGGTTGGCTCTTGGTGGCATCAGTCATCATCTTCGGCACTGTCGTTCCATACTCATGCGTCATGGCAGGAATCATTCAGACCACAGCATCGACTGGCAGCGTCATTGGAATGCTCGAGCCGGTACTGGCTGGGGTCTTCGCCTGGATCCTGCTCGGAGAGCGCTTTAACACGATTCAACTTATCGGCGCAGCTGTCGTACTCGTCGGTATCGCTATTGCCGATCGTGCATCCTCGACAACCGAGTAAATTACCGCCTATGGAAACTTTCAAAGATCTACTCGAGGCAAACCAAAGCTTTGCAGCTTCCTTTCAATCACAAGAGTTAAGTGGCGCCGCTAAAAAGGGCCTAGCGATCGTCACCTGTATGGATTCACGTATCGATCCACTCCGTATTGTCGGTATGGAAGCAGGCGATGCAAAGATTCTCCGTAACGCTGGTGCGCGTGTTACTGATGACGTACTGCGCACACTTGTTTTGGCAACACATCTTCTCAATGTTGATCGCATCCTTGTCATGCCACATACAGATTGTCGTATGGCGAGTGCAACTGAGGAAGAGGTACACGCTCTGATCCTTGAGAAGTCAGGTGTTGATACTCGCGGTATCGAGATCCGCACTGTAAAAGATCAGCACACCGCTCTTGTAAAAGATATTCAACGAATCGAAAGTTACCCGCTCTTGAAAAACGGAATAACTGTGATGGGTGCGATCTACGATGTGAAGAGCGGAAAGCTCAACCCGATTTAATTAATTAAATCCACCTGTAAAGGAATCAGATGGTCCGGCACTCTGTGTTGGTGGAGTGAAACTTGGGGCCATATCGCTAAAGCGTGCGAAGTGAAGTTGGGATGCAACGGTAATTGTCCGTGTTGGTCCATTACGGTGCTTGGCGATGATGAGATCAGCTTCGCCTTGACGCATCTGTGAATCGTAGAGATCGTCGCGGTGCAGAAGAATCACAACGTCGGCATCTTGCTCGATCGATCCAGATTCACGAAGATCTGAGAGCATCGGCTTCTTATCGGCGCGCTGTTCTGGTCCACGGTTGAGCTGTGAGATAGCGATAACAGGAACTTCTAACTCTTTTGCAAGGAGTTTGAGGTTACGTGAGAACTCAGAGACCTCTTGCTGACGGTTCTCTACCTTCTTGCCAGATGTCATCAACTGTAGGTAATCGATCACGATCAATTTGAGGTTGTGCTTCTGCTTGAGGCGACGAGCCTTTGCCCGGATCTCCATGAGTGAGAGATTAGGTGAATCATCGATAAAGAGCGGTGCTTGGCTGATCTCACCCATGCGCTTAGCAAGGCGGCCCCACTCTTCATCAGAGAGTGAACCCGATCGAATATTGTTGAGGCCAACGCGCGCTTCGGCAGAGAGCATACGCATTGTGATTTCAGAGCGTGACATTTCAAGTGAGAAGATCACAGAGGCATCGCCATTATGAATAGAGGCGTAGCGCGCAATATCTAAACCGAGTGTTGACTTACCTACTGCAGGACGTGCAGCGAGAACAATCATATTGCCGGCATGTAGCCCGCCTGTGAGCGCATCGAGATCTTTAAATCCAGTCTTAACGCCGTGCTCAACCATTCCCTTGGAGAGCGCTTCGATCTCATCGAGTGCTGCAGGGAGTAATTCAGAGAGTTGGATGTAATCCTCTGATGCATTGGTATCGGTGACTTGGTAGACCTCAGCTTGCGCTTGATTTACTGCATCTTCGATATCGCCCTCTTCGGAGTAACCGATCTGAACGATCTTTGTTCCAGCTTCGACGAGGCGACGAAGGATTGCGCGATCAGCGACGATACGTGCGTAGTAGCCGGCATTCGCTGCAGTAGGAACAGAGGAGATCAATGTGTGGAGATATGGCGCGCCACCTGCACGCGCGATATCACCACGCTTTGTTAATTCGGCAGCGACAGTCACTGGATCGGCAGGATCACCGCGGCCATAGAGATCGAGAATTGCATCGTAGATAAGTTCGTGAGCAGGGCGGTAGAAGTCGCGCGCTTTGAGAACTTCAAGGACATCAGAGATCGCATCTTTACTCAGAAGCATTCCACCGAGAACACCTTGTTCAGCGACGAGATCTTGTGGCGGGTTACGCTCAAATTCAATCGGCCCAGGCGTGCGGATAGGACGCGGAGCGGAATTATTTGCTGGAGGTACCTCTGCCAAACTCATGGCTTAATCTTGGCGTGGAGCACTGACATTCCCAAGGTTGCCCAGGGCGCGCTGTGCCTTACCCTGTGTAGTACCTCGTTATTAAGGTGGAAAAGGTGTGGGTAAGTGGGGGATATCTGTGGGTAACTTCCCCGATTCACGCCTTAATGAGCGTTAGCCCCTGTGGGTAAAGAATTCTCTGAGCATCTCATTATATG
>Ga0214170_1000290_pt1 | contig 19436 bp, 18 predicted proteins | sample TroBogEpilimnion_2_FD_153008 | JGI IMG/M metagenome (GOLD analysis project Ga0214170, IMG submission 153008) | Freshwater microbial communities from Trout Bog Lake, WI - 27JUN2007 epilimnion | ecosystem: Environmental > Aquatic > Freshwater > Lake > Epilimnion/Euphotic zone | place: Trout Bog... | reverse complement strand
CGGAACCATTACAATTTTTTGACTTTAACTTTGACTTTCCCGCAACTGGAAATTCGTTGGGCATGGTCAAGGGTTTGACAGCAGTAAGGACTGGACATGGTGGAATGAATGATTGCTTAGTTCATGCAGTCTTAAATTGCTGCGATCCCACCTTTAGGTACCGTACACTCCATCAAAAGGATCGTATTGCTTCCTTTATGCGACGAAAAGTCTTTGCAGAAATTCCAGGTCTTAGCAAAGAACAAAAAATTCTATTCAAGTCACAGGATTTTTTAACAGATGAGTCGTTAGTCGCAATTTCAAATTGCCTAAAGATTTGCTTCGGTATTTTTTGTGTTGGATCTACGCATCAATATGAAAAGACATTTCAGCTCATTGGCGCTGGTGTTGCTAAACAAGTTCCGCAAAAGTGCTTCTTGATTCAAAATGATGGAACTTGGAAACGATCTGGATTTCACTATTCCGCTCTCTGCTTTAAACCTGCAAATAAAGTGGATGGGGACGTTTTGTTTTCAATTCCTATTCAAAGAGCCATAAAATTGACTGAAGATTATAATGGAACTGGTAAGATAGACGATGAAAATAGGTTCGGGTGGTACACTTCATTAGAAAACGAGGCAAAAAGAAATGGTGGTGGTGAAGGAAGAGACGGAACAAAATCAGTCCTCCCCCACTTTGCTTTGCAGCAAATGCAAGCGCAAGTGCAAGTGCAAAAAAAAGCTAATTCAAACTACTCTTCTCCTCCTTCTCAAAACATTTTGAGTAAAAGAAATTTAGTTCCTGCCATCTACTCTGCTCAAAGTAGAAGAAGATCATTGAGTAGAAGAAGAAGATCATTAAGTAGAAGAAAAAGTCCAAAAAATATTCAAAGATGGTCAAAACGACGTCATATTGCTTCGCTTCTTAGGAAGACAAAGAAGAATTCGAGAAGTATTCAAAGGTGGTCCAAAAAAAGATACTTGCAATCTGTGCTTCATAGATCTCGTTAAATTACACTTCTGATTATTATCAGTGTCAAAAAAATCTTAAAATTATTTTTATTTTTTTGTATTTTTGAAAAGTATTAATAATTCAATTCAATTTTGCGCCTCGATTGCTTTTGCTTGCTTTGGACTCTTTCAAATACATACTTTACGGATTTTGAGTTTGGCGGCGGCGTTGGTGGGTGGTACTTTTGCAAACTGCAAAACAAAATGACTCGGCCCGAAACATACCTTGATTCAGAATTTTCACCAATTAAGAATCCATGGACTTCTAGAATATTTTTGAGTACTGGAATTAAAAAAAAAGAGGCTTTATATTTGGCGAGTGCGTTTCATGAACAAAACGGTTACTTTTATGCAAGTTCTGTAAAATCTGTGCATGAATGCATTGTGTGCGGTTGCACAAGTAAGTTTCGTGATCAAGAGAAAGTATGTGGTTGCGATAGTTGCTCAAAAGTAGAATGTCACATCTACAGTGATCAGCCTGACCTCGAACGTCGTAAATATATTCAAGAAGTAGACAAGATGGCCAAAAGGTTTTCATCAAACATGGTTGACTTACGCATAGCATTTCGATCAATGTCTGAAAGAGAAATTGAAGAGCACATAAAATCTAGTCTTAAAAACAGCGAATTGAGTCAACAAATATTATTGGAAAAGCTCAATATTCGCGCGGATGAAAATCTGTGCTCAGTCTGTATGCTCGAAAAAAAAAATATCCTTTTATCTCCATGCAACCATCTTTGCGTCTGCGAAAAATGTTCTCCTCATATTAATTTTATTTGTCCAATATGCAGAACGCCTGTGAAGAATATATTAAAAGTATTTTTATAGATTTAAAATTCCCATTTTTAAAATCTCACTTCTCTAATTCAATTTCCCTTTCTCTTTCTGCACTCCTTCGTCTGCGGATCCCTCACTTCCCCTTTCGGGCACGGTAATTTTCTATCATCCCATTTTGTTAAAAACTCTAGCATTTCTACTTGAACTTTATCCTCAAGATCAGAAGTTTTTTTTTTCGAACATTAAAAAGCGGCCAAGTTTCCGACCCCGGTTCGGGCTTCGGCTGGCTTTGGCTTTGTCGGTGACCACTGACCCTGACCAAAACTTGATTTCCAAAACTTTTGCGTAAGTCCACCGCACATTCCCCAAACTTCACCAAACGTCTTTAATTACATTTCTAAGACGCTCTGCGCTTGTTGCGGGTCGTAAATCGCAAAATCCGATTCTAAACTTGCATTTTTGGTTTTTGATTTTTTTGAGTACACTGACCTCAAACCTTTTTAATCCATTAAATCCTCAAATCGCAGTTTAAAGTTCAAGCTCTCTCTAGTCTTTCTACTGTACTGCACAGCAAGAGATCACAGCAAGAGATCGAGATGGCACGCGTCAAGCAGACTGCGCGTATGAGCACGGGAGGAAAGGCGCCGCGCAAGCAAATTTCGACTAAGATGAACCGCGCGGCTTCCAAGGGACTTCCCGCGGGCGCAGTCAAGCGCCCGCACCGTTACCGCCCCGGCACGGTGGCGCTGCGCGAGATCCGCCGCTACCAGAAGAGCACGGAGATGCTCATCCGCAAGTTACCGTTCCAGCGCCTCGTGCGCGAGGTTGCGCAGGAGTTTCAGGCAGACATTCGCTTTCAGAGCCAGGCCTTGCTTGCCATCCAGGAGGCGGCCGAGGCTTACCTCGTCGGGCTTTTTGAGGACACAAACTTGTGTGCGATCCACGCCAAGCGCGTCACGATCATGCCGAAGGACATGATGCTGGCGCGGCGCATCCGCGGGGAGAGGTCTTAGGCTAAAAGGCGAAATTTGACAGTGCAAAGAGTACAAAGAGTGCAAAGAGTTCAAAGAGTTCAAAGCATCAATCCCTTCTCCTTCTTTGATCTCGATTCCGGCATGCTGCTACAGCAGTTCTTATAGGCCTCTTTACTCTCTCTTCCGCACTTGATGCCTTCTTGATTCTTTGTCTTCCAATGCGTATACTCTGGATGCGATGAATTTAGGTACCTGAGCCAGTCGTCAACTTGAGCTTCACTCAAGACATAAAGTCCGCCTCCTAGACATCCTGTCGGGCTTTTCCATCGAATCGAATACATTTTTTGTTTTTTTGTTTTTTTGTCGAGAAAAAACTTTTATTTAATTAATTATAGTTTATTAAATAAATTGATATCTATAAAAAACAAGATTTTAAAAAAATTTAAATCACACTGTCCTTTATATTCATAAAACCTTTCCAGATACCAGATGTTCGCAGATAACATCGACGCTCTCCGAAGCATCGTTCTAAACCGCAAGCGCGTCCTCCATCAAAAGCAACTCGACAGCCGACAATGGAACGTTCGGCGTTCCGTCATGCGGGACGTGAAGGACACCTTTCTTCCCGCTCTCGAGTCCGCCATTGCAAAGTCTCACAGCGACTACGGCTACTCGGTTGTCCTCCGCACTTACTCGAACGCCGAGTGGGAGGAGACCGACGCGGATTACATCAAAATAGCTGAGGTTTTTAGCAAGACGGATGTTCTTAAGCGCGTGGCGAACTGCCTCGCGCCAGGATTCTTCAAGTGCCGCGTACAGCCTCGTGCGGTTTCTGGCCGCCCAGCCGTTCATCATCTGGTGCGCGTTTACGACATCGTCGCCCGCTTCTATCCGGATGGGATTGAGCCCGACAAGATACCTTGCACGTGCGTTTGCTCTCATTTGACGAATGGGTTCTGTGGAGTGTGCGGTGGACACAATGTTAAAGAGGATTCATAGCAATTGTGTGAAAATTGATTGAGCGCCCAGCACTTTGCCAAAAGGGTAAAAAAGAATTTAAAATCGTTCAATTTTTTTTAGCTACTTTTCTCTTTCCTTCTCGTCCTTTTCCTCTTCCTCCTCCTCTTTCTCGTTCTTATCCTCAATCACATTAAGGCAGTTTTTGCAAAGCTCACTGCCATACTGGTCTGTTATCTTGCGACTCTTCTTTTCATCCTTTTCCTTTTCTTTTTCCTTTTCCTTTTCAGAAGCAGAGCAGCAGCAGAGCATTCGGTGCACGCACCAAAGGCCTCCAGGACATAGGCCGCCAGTGCAATTCAGGACGAGCTTGTCCGCGAGCCCGGAATCAAGTGCGGCCATCTGAAGCGGCCGATACTTGGAAAGAGCGTCATTGTAAGAAATAAGCATGTTCTTCCAATCGCTCTTCATGGGAGCAGCGTAGGAAATAGGAGTAAGGCCCTTGCCATTGAGCATTGCGTACTGTACGTCAAAATCGCCCTTCTTGCCTGCAGTAGTGTGCACAGAAGGAGCGGAAGGAGCAGAAAGAGCAGAAAAAGCAGAAGGAGCCAAAGCTTTCTCCTCTACATTTGCATCTGCTACTGAATACGTGCCCAAACGGCCGCTGCTCTCGGTCAGCATTCCTCCACGCAGTTTGAAAATGCAGTGAATTATGGAGTCGGTGCGAATATTGAGATCGGAAAGAAGCGAGCCCGATTCGTATTGCAGCTGCCTTCCTGCGAAAACGAGTCGAAACCCGTCTGGATGACTAGAAAAAGCCCTTGACGACTGCATAAAGATTTGATCAATGCTCATTGACTCAATCGCCTCAAACGTAAAGGACTTGTCAAGAGTCTTTACCTGCAAGGTAAAGGGCTTAACTGCTTTTGGCTTCAAATTAAAATTGAGATTAGGAGTCGAGGGGTCGACGCGTGGCGGATTTGATTTGTAGACGTTCTTGTTCTTGAGAGGATCAAAAAACTCAAAAGGAGCTATCGAAACCATTTTCACTTGTTCCGACCCGCGAACAGCACGCCTTCCCTTAATCTATGAAATGAAATGAAGTTGACGCGTTTGGAGACTGAAAGCAGAAAAAGTTTTGCGTTTCGTTTAGTTCTGGTCTATTTCGTTTTTTGATTTTATTGGGATAAATAAAATAAATGACAGATGATTTGAAAAAAGAATGGAAAGCAATTGTAGACTTTTATACTGAAAGGCTTGCCGTCGCCCAAGTCAAGCTTCGTGATTTTGAAGAAGGAAAATTAACGAAAACCCAGTTCAGGGAAAATGTTCTACATTTAGCAAAAAATCGATCAGTGGCTTTCAAAAAAGGATGGAAGAAAATCATTGACGAAGGAATGGTTGAAAACGTTTGTGGAATACTGCACGAATGCTATGACAGTTTTTTAGAGCCTAACAACTTTAATGAATCATGTTTGGCTACGGTAAGAGAGAAATTGGGATCTGAAGACAGTCTGAAGTTTCAACAATTTAAGTTCAAGGTCATTGAGTGCTTATTTAACGAAGGCAGTTTTGGAAGTGACAAGGACGAAGAAGGATTTCGAGATTTTGAGGATACAGCAGGAGGCTGTGACGAGATTGCTTGGGATGCTGGTTTAGCAGTGCTTCAAAAATTTAATTTAGATAAAAAGAAGTAGCTTCAATTTCAATTTTGCATTATGAAGGCCTATTCCTATCGCACCACATCAATCCACACTCAGCTAGTACGAAGTGAAGTTCGCCCACGCGTAGTTCATGAGAAGCTCCTTGAGGCCGGCCTCGCTCGTAATGTAGGTATGGTCGACGCCGTACTCGTCCAGAGCCTTCTTGACAAACTCGATGTCCACGTGGCGCATGCAAAACTCGAGATTCTGGCGGTCGCGCTCCTTTGCGTAGTGCTCCCAGATAACGCAGCCACGAAGAATGCCGACAAGGTGAATGGTGCTCTCCTTCTTGATGCCGAAGCTAGAAAGAGTCATGTTCATGTCGACCTCCATCATGTCCTTTCCAGACCAGACGATGCGGAAGCAGCGCTTCGGCGACGTCATGTCGTCAATTGGAATTCCAGACATGGAAGAGATGACGCTGAGAAAGTCGATCACCTTCATGTCGAGATGCACAAACGCAGTCTTCGTGCAAGAAAGGAGCTTGACAAAGATCTCGACGCGCTCGTCTGCGAAAAGAGGAACGATGGAAAGGATTTGCGGCAGCTCAACTGGTGGAACTGCCGGAACCGACATTTTTTTTGTATAAGGTTGTCGAGATCTGCAACTTACGACCCGCAACCCACTCAGATCGCTTTATAATTGACTTTTCAATTTGATTGAAGGAGGAGAGGTTAGTTTATGGGCTTTCTAATGAATTTGGATTTTTTGAATAGAATGCGCCAAGACAGAACTCACTTTTTTTTTCAATTTTTCCACTTTACTTAAACAATCGCATCCGCCGTCCACTTCCCACCCGCGTATGATCCATTGACCCAATTTCCGCCTACACCCGCTTCAGAGCCTGCTCGATGCTATCCGAACACCACGCACAATCCAAGCACTCGCGGTGCCCGTCCTTGTTGATCATAAAGTGGGGAAAAATTGAATCAGGGCAGAAGAGAAGGGGAAAGGCAAAGAAGCCAGTTCTGCCCTGTTGTACGAAGGGGCGGGTGCAAAGGCCGCGAAGGTCTACCCGGACAACGGGCCGGATGCAGAGGCGATCAAGTTTGTGCGCAAGTTCTGGAGCTCTGGAGCTCCGTCTATCGACGTGAAGCTCAACTCTTTTAAGCGCCGCCAAATTCACGAGGCCGCTACGTTTCTCGTCAAGTCGGAGGGCTTTCAGATCTCGCACGAGTCGCATGGCGCTGGCTTCACGCGCTGCCTAGTTCTGCGCAACTTTATGATGGTGCTTAAGGAGAAGGAGAAGGACAAGGCGGAGAAGGCGGAGAAGGAGGATTTGAACGCGTGCGGCTGCCTGGCGGAGGACTTGAAGTACTGCATCTGCAAGGAGTTTTGAAAATGTGAAGGATCTGAGACTGTTTTAAAACCTTATGCGCATTCTTTCCCTGGTTGGCGTCCTTAAACGAAGGCGGGGTAGCGGTGCGGTTTTGGTACAATGGCGCTTTTGTTTGTAAAGTTCAAAAGAAGGAGGACTTGCTTCAGCGGCCACAAAGCGGGGTTGGCAATTTTGTGACCTTGTCTGCCAGTGGGTCCCAGACCACAAAGTCAAAATCAAAACCACTTTACCTGCAAAATCCGAAAGTGAGTCCCTTGGTCCCGAAACCACCCCCAATCGTTTTGAATTGATATTAGAACGCGTTTGTGAGGTGGGCGGGTCGTAATTTTTAAAATTGAATGCGTCCGACTTGACATCTGAAATTCCTTTCCCGTTTTTTCCCGCCCTTTCCTGCGCCCCAGGTTGCCATGGCCACCCCCGGCTCGCCCTCGCGCACCACGCACAGCAGCATCCTCGCGGCGCCCGCCTCGCCGCCCCCCGCGCCGGCGGCTGCGAACTTCTCCTCCTCCGTGGCCGGCACGCCTGCGCGCGGCATGGGCATTGACGTTGGCGCTGCGCCCGCTGCGCCTGTGCGCCTCGCGTCCTTCCGCAGCATGACCGAGAGCGAGCGCCCGAACCGCGCGGACACGGGCGGCGCCGGCGGCGGCACGGCGCTCAGGTTCATGGAGACCTCAAGCAACATCACGGGCGGAGGCGGCGGAGGCGGCGGAGGCTTTACCGGCACTGCCGGGTCGCTGCTCTTTTCTCCTTCGCGCTCCTACACTGGCGGCGGCCCTGCCGCGTCGCTGCTTTCCTCTCCGTCGGGCTCCTACACGGGCGGCGGCCCTGCCGCGTTGCTTCTCTCCTCTCCATCGCGCTCCTACACGGGCGGCTGCCCCCGGCGCGCGCTCAATCTGACGATGAGCCGCAGCACCACGGGCGGCGGAGGCGGCGGAGGCGGCGGCCCTGTCTTCCCCGAGGACGAGGACACGCACGAGAGCGCGATGCTGCGCATCAAGCACCTTGGCGACAAGAACAAGTATCTTCACATCGAGCTTTGCGCGAAGGACAAGCAGATCATCAACCTAAAGCTGCAGGTGCGCCGCCTGCAGGCCGCCGCCAAGGATGAGAAGGACAAGATCGGCGCCGTGCTCGCGGGCTACAAGGCTTTCAAGCAGATAGCGGCGGAGGCTGAGGCGGACGTCGTCGAGGTTGATGACGAGGACGAGGAGGACGAGGAGGACGAGGAGGACGAGGAGGACGAGGAGGACGAGGACGAGGAGGACGAGGAGGACGACATTGAGGACGACGAGGAGGATGGCGTCAAGCGCGGAGTCAAGCGCGGGCGCTTCCAGAAGGGTGTCGAGGCTGAGGCCGTGTCCGTGTCTGAGGGTGCGTTTGCGGTTGCGGTTGCGGTTGAGGCCTCTTCCTCTTCTTCCTCCTCTTCTTCCTCCTCTTCTTCCTCTTCCTCTTCTTCCTCTTCTTCCTAAAAAATGAAAATGAAGGTTCTTGACAGTGCAGGGACAGTGCAGCGTGAAAGCAGGGGTCATCAGCAGCCATCACAGCAGCCATCGAGAAGGGAGCAAGGAAGGGAGCGAGGGAGGGTTGAGTGCACATGATCGTGCAAATGGAAGGCGAATTTAGTATGAATATTATCCCAAAAATTTCCCTAAATACCTCCGAGGGCGTTCTTTTTAATAAAAATCCAATACCACTTCCTTCACCTACTGCAAAACCCGAAAGTGAGTCCTTCGGTCCTAAAACCTCCCCCAATCGTTTTGAATTATACTAAAATGCGATTGCGAATTGGTGCGGGTGGTAATAAATCAAATTGAGCACTTGAAAATTAAAAAAATTCTTACTATCGTTTTTCCCCTTTCCGCTTACTTCCCGCTCTTTCCGGCCCAGTTTTGTCATGGCAAACCCCGGCTCGCCTCCGCGCACCGCGCACAGCATGCCCATCGTACAGCTCATCAAGAATCCCGCGCCTGTTGATCAGCCCATCGAGCAGCCCGTGGAGATTAAGGACGGAGAGCTTGAGGACGAGGTCGAATACGAGGCCGAAAAATTTGAAAGAGAGCGCAAGGATTTTCTTCGGCGCATCGAGGAGCTAGTTTACGAGAACGCTGCTCTCAAGAAGCAGAGGGACGAGCTCATGCAGAGTCACATTGAGAAAAACAAGTGGTTCATCCCGCTGCTCAAGGGTTTTAAGAAATTCAAGAAGGTGGTGGCCGTTGCCGCGGTGGCCGCGGACGAGGACGAGGAGGACGAGGAGGAGAAAAACAAGTGGTTCTTCCCGCTGCTCAAGGGTTACGACGAGGAGGACGAGGAGGACGAGGAGGAAGAGGAGGACGAGGAGGACGAGGAGGACGAGGAGGACGAGGAGGAGAGCCGTTTCAAGAAGCGCGAGCGCAATGAGTAGAAATAATGAAATCTGTGTGAAATTAAATGGAGCAGGATCAGTTAACTGCGGCAGTAATTGCCGGCATTGTAATTGTTACATCGTGTGTAAGTATAGTTTTATCGTTCTTTGGATGCGGACGCAATCACCCAAAATCAAATCAATATTTTGATGTATCGTCCGAAGATCTTAATTTAATTCAGTAAATCAAAGACCTCTTGTTTTAACTGAAATTTTCATCCAAATCGCATAATAAGCGCATTTCACATCGTTTTGAAGTAGTTGCGGGTCGTAAAATTTGTTTTCTTTGAAAAATGGACACAGCCTGCGTTTTTGCGTCAGAGGTCAACTTGGACTCGATAAAGGTAATGTTTTGCGTTCCTTCTTCTTCTGTGTCCGCGATTTCGATATCAAGTGAGCTAGGAGATCTCTGCTGCATCGAAAGCCCATTGCTTTCTGCAAAATTTGATGGAGAGGACGTTTTTTGCTTTTGCGTCTTTACCAGCCCAGTCGAAGACACAAAATTTTCTCTCCTGCATTTTGCCTTCTTGCGAGGATTAAGCGAGATGAGTCCGGACCCTTGCTCGCCACGAGCAGATTGCTCTTGTGAGAATCTCAAGTCCCAGGTTGCTTTGGCTCTCGATTCACTGGGCTTCAAGATTCTTTGCAACATTTTTCAGGTAAATGGGCTTTTTGGACATGACAGCGCATCTCCTTTATGTCTTGAGCCCATCGGAGAGGTCAAGCATCAGCGCATTGTGATTCCAGACCGCCCTTTTCTTGCTGTTAGCGACAAGGACGTAAACATCATCCTACAACATATTGGAATTCTTTTTGAGAATGGCGAAAATGGCGCTGGCGAAAAGAGCGCGTAATTTAGCAACAATTGAAATAAATTGAGCCCCTTTTAAAGCGGAAAAAGCGGAGAAAAAAGGCTTAAATTGTTCAATTTCAATTAAATTCACTTCTTATGGTCATCGCATTCGCAGCCTTCCGCAATGCAGAGGCCATCCGCGTCAAGCAAACCCTCAAGCGCCGAGCGCGGACGCGAAGGACGAGGAGACCAACTGGAGGGAGCGGAAGGCAAGATCGCAGATGAAGACGAAGAAGAAGAAGACGAAGAAGAAGAAGACGAAGAAGAAGAAGACGAAGACGAAGAAGAAGACGAAGAAGCCCCCACCTTCTCTCCCTTCTCCTTCTCCTCCTTCTTCACCTTCTTCTTCTTCTCGGGCTTGTAGGCGAACTTGCGCGACGTGGCCCACGCCTTGGCGCGCTTGAAGAGGCCCACGGAGGCCATTGGGCGGCCGCGGCCCTTGGGCTCGTCCTGCGTCATGATGCCCCAGCAGTCAAGCTGGATCTGGCGCTGCTCGTGCGCCGTAAGCTCGATGTCTTGAAAGAGCTTCTCGAGAACCTCGCGGCTTACCTCTTCCTTGTCGCCACAGATTTCATCGAGCTCCGTCTTAAATCCCTCCTTAAGGTGCAAGAAGAGCTGGCATCGGCTGCGCTTGCTAAAGTTGTCGACGTCGTCAAAGAGCTGCTCGAGCTCAAAGTCGTAGAGCTCACTGTCAGGAACGGGCTTCTTTATCGCCTTATTGGCCTTGGTCGACTTTTGCTTGTTCTTGGCGCGCTTTGTAGAGCGCTCGCTCTCCGTGCTCCCGTCGTCGTCCTCGTCATCGTCCGAATCCTCCTCCTCCTCGCGCTTGCGCTTAGCCTTGGCAGCCTTGACTGCCTTGGCCTTGGCCTTCGACGGGCCGCCTCCGGCTGCGGCGGCGCCTGCGCCCTCCTCGTCCTGCTCCTCCTCCTCTTCCTCCTCGTCATCTTCTGCCTCCTCGTCCTCGGACTTCTTGATCTGGGGCCGGAAGGCGGCCGAGGATCTTGCGAGGCGCTTGCGGAAGGTCTCGTTATCCGCCTTCAATTTGTCAATTTCTGCCTTGTCGGTAGCCCGGTCTTTCATGAGCTGCTTGATTAGCGCCACCGATTCGATGTCCGCGGTCTCAATCTGCTGCAGGCGCTGCTTGATGCTCCCAACATCGGCGACCTTCTCGAAAGCCGCTTGGCGCGCCGCAAAGGCTTGCATTTGGCCACCAAATGAAGTCTCTAGGTCGGCAACAACTTCGATGATTCTTGCCAAATCCGCCGAATTACCACCCGCCTGCGCGGGGCTTGCCATTTCAAAGATGCTTAAAATGGTTTGCGAGGCGCGGAGGACGTGGAACAAAGTTTTTTTGATTTTCAGAATTTTCGAGTTTTGAATTCTATTGGTGAAAATGGGGATGCCTGTAATTTTTCCGCTTTTAATTTTTTTTTTAAATCAATTCAATCAATTCACTTCCGACCTTATTTCAGCTGCGCAATCAGCTGGTCCATCTTTTTCAAGGTCGACGAGGACCGCCTACCGGGACCGACGCCCCAAAACTTCTTCTTGATTTCGGGATACTTGTCGTAATACTCCTTAGTCTTCAAGCTCTGAAACTTCAAGAAAGAAGAAGAAGTAGAAGGAGAAGAAAGAGAAGAAGGAGAAGGAGAAGGAGACGACAAGGCAGCAGAAGAAGATGTCTTTGAAGTGCGCTTCAGGACGCGTGAGGAAGACGAGACATTAGAAATGTCCTTGGAGGCAAGCTTGATGACAGAGCGCGTCTTTGTCTCCAAAATCTTGTCCTTCTGAATCTTCATCATCAGAGTCTTCTGCCCCTTCATAAGCGACAGGATAAGCTCCAGCTTGCTATTGAGCTCGTCAAGGCGGCGCTGGATCTTGAGAAGCGAGGGAGCGTTTGCTTGCTGTTTGGTGGAGCTCGAAGCGGCCAAGGCGTCTGCGGCTTGCAAAATCACATCCATTTTACCTCTTTACGAACCGCCGCCCAATGCAAACGCCTTTTGAATCGTTTCTCAATCGAATGCTTTGTTGATTGGCGTTTGATGATAAATGCTTTGTTGATTAGTGTTTGATGATGAAAGCGGAAAAATTTTGATTTTTTTCATTAATTATAACGATGTGTTTGGCTATTATAACTGTGTTTGGCGTTTTGGCTTTTTGTGTTTAATTCGATCAATTTCACTCAACTTTCTCCCTCTCCGCCTTTCCTACTCGGCGGGGATGATGTCGACGGCTTGGAAGCACTTCTCGCCGTCGTTGTCCACCATCTCCTTGATGTAGTAGACGATCTTGTCGAGCTGCTTGAGAGAGTCAAAAACGTCGGCGTTGGACTCGTTCTTGTAGGCGATGAGGTTCTGGCCGAACTTGTCGGTGCCGATCATCTTGAAGGCCATGACGCTAGCCTTCTTCTTGCCCTTCTCCTTCTGCGCCTTGAGCCAGTCGCACATTCCCGTAAAAAGCGCCTGGTGCGCCTCGTCCTTCTCGGCCGGAAAGCTGATGAAGGCGAATGTGTTGGACTTGAAGTAGATACGGCCATAGTAGACCTTGAGGGAGTCCGCCTCCTCCGCCTCCTCCTCGTCCTGCTGCGCCACGTCCGCGCCCTCGCTCAGGTCGCCGGCAGCATTGTTCTCGGCCTCCGCCTCCGCCTCCGCCTCCGCCTCCGCCTCCGCCTCGCCCTCGCCCTCGCCCTCCTGGGACCAATCGAAGAGGCCCACGCTGTCGCCATTGACGACGAAGCGCTCGTCGGACATGAGCGCGTCCTTCAGCTTGAGCGCTGGCTTGAGCGCTGCGCACGCGGCGGGCTTGGCGAGGCCGTTGGAGGACTGGCCCAGGTCGGCCAGCATCTTCCACTCGTTGCAGTCGCGGATGAAGGACGCGATCTTGTCGATCCAGGCCTTCGCCTCCGGGCAGGACTTAACCTGCTCGCTCGCCAGCTCGATCTGGCGCTTGATGTTGACGGCATCGCGCTCAGCCTTCGAAAGGCCCTTGCCCTTGCCCATGACGGAGGGGCCCATGAAGGCCTGGGGCGCCGAATCGGGCGAGCCGCCCCCGCCCCCGCCTCCGCCCCCGCCTCCGCGCGCGTAGGAGCCGTCAACGATGGCCGCCTCCATGGCCGCCTCCATGGCCGCCGCCGAGGGCTTCGCGATGGGCTGCGTCGCGGGCTTGGGCGCCGCCTTCTGGCTGGCCGCCACGAGGGGCTTGGGCGCCGCCGCCGCCGCCGCCGCGTAGGGCTTGGGCTGGCTGGGCGCCGCGGCCGGGAAGTGGAAAGGCGCGGCCGCGGCGGCGAGCTGCTGCTGGATGGGCTGGAAGGCCGGAGCCTGCTGCTGGCGCATGATCTGCTGCTGCTCGAGGATAACCTGCTGCTGGTGCTGCATGGCCTGCTGGTGCTGGAACTGCTGCATGGCCTGCTGCATGGCCTGCTGCTGCATGGCTTGCGGGTCCTGCGGGTAGAAGAAGGTCGAGGCCGGCATGCCCGGCGACGTGCTCGGCGACATGGGCGACGTGCTGGTCATGGGCGTCTGCGGGCCGGACGCCAGCGACGCGGCCATCTGTTGGCCGACGTGCGTGAAGGTCTTGTGCGAGGCGTGCGACACGATCGAAGCGCTCTCGTCGCTGCCGTCGATCTCAAAGCGTTCGCCGTACATCTGCGCGTAGTAGTTCTGCGACGCCTCGAACTCCGAAAACTGCTTCATGATCTTGCGCTCGAACGACTTGCGGAAGATGGCCTCCTCGCTGATCTTGGCGATAGGCTTCACGACGATCTGCGACTTGTGCTTCTGCTCGTACTGCTGCTGCTGCTGGAACTGCGGGGCAAAGCCGGAGCCGGACATCTTGGAGATGGGGGGGAAGGAGGAGAAAGGCTAAGAAAAGAAAAATGGTCAGCTTTCGCTCAAATCAAATTTTTACGACCCGCTAACCCCTTAGACCGCGAAGGAATGCAATTCCAATTAGGTTAGGGTGGGTTTTATTAAAGATTGGGTGGTACTCACTTTTGCGTACTGGAAGATTGTGTTTTTTGTGGGTCGGGAGGGTGTCGGAAGGGGGAGGCCAAAAAATTCAAAAAATTCAAAGTTAGTTTTTGTGCTTTTAAAAACAAATTACGGCCCGCCGCTTAGCCTGTAAGCTAAAGACAGTGATTCAAACACTTTAGCGCAACTTCGAAGATCGCTTGATTGACTTACGAATTTTTTGAGATTTAAACTTAAAACCCTCATTCGTGAAATTGGTAAATTAATTAAATTAATTAAAAGGAGAGTAATTAAAATACTAAATCTTCGCTCTCCTTTCATCGCTCGCATTCCCTCGCATTCCCTCGCATTCCCTCGCATTCCCTTGATCAGCAATCGCTACCCTTTGAGCAATCACATCTCCTGACCCTCAAGAATGTTCGAGCAATCCCCCAATTTGTAACAAAACAAAAAGATCAATGAAGACTCAGAACTTCTTGTCGAAATTCTGACGCAGCCGAGCGCGGACAAGGACCGAAATGTTCAACGAATCCTTCACAGAGTCAGGTGCCTGGAAGGGGTGATTCTGGGGTTGGAGAAGGCTTTAGGTCAAATGGAAAAGCGCACATTTTAGATTGATTTAAAAAAAAATACGTTTATTACACCGCACCATCCACATCAAGAGCACTCAACCAGCCCCTTTTCGTCTCCTCATCCTCAATCAAAAACTTTTCAAAGATCTTGAAAGCCTCCTTTTTCTTTTCAAAAAAGAAAGGGTTTTTGGTGGACAAGTCCTGAAATGCAGCCTGGATTTGTTCGCCTCGTGAAGCAACCAAGGGTAAGTCGGGGTCAAAGCCGGAAAAGACGTTGCAGAGCCTAGACATGTGACCCTGGAAGCACATGCCGAGAGAGTCGACGCATTCTTCCCAAAGGCGAACATAAAGTTCTTGCCTAGTTTCGGAATTATTTCGCTGGATCTTCTGGACGACGCAGCAAAGAAGCCTTTGGTACCGGAATTCTTGAACCGTTTCTCCCTTTTCATTGATGTAAAAGATATTCAGGGCATGTGTTTTGATGTCATGATCAACTGATTTGAAAAGGGAGGAATTTGACAATGGTGTCATCAGATCTCCCACCCAAACATGCCAAAGAAGTATGATTACCTCGAAAATGCCACAGCCTTCTGAAACCACAGTTTTCAAAATGCTGTCCATGGCCTCGTTCGCCTTGACATTGACTGCGCCCGTGTGGATATTCTGGGTGTCCAACGCAAGCGAAAGGAGTGCGGGTTGAAGCTCGGCCGCCTTGAAATCCTTCATGGCCCGGGCTTCCTCCTCTTTTCTCACCTTCAAAAGTCGAGCCTCTTCCTTTTCCCTCATTTTCTTGATTCGTTCCTCCTCCAAAATCTTGATTCTCAATTCTTTTGTCTTGCGAATTTTATCTAGAAGGTCATATTGAATGAAGAGGTTCAAAATGTGCGCCGAAAAGCGTTTGCGAATGATGGATTTCCCAGTAGAGTCCAGATAGAAAGAGATTAAGTCAATGATGTGTTTGTTCACAACAGAATTTCCAAAGAAAAAAGGCAAGAATCGAAGCGTAAAAATCTCAATTTCGTCCAAAATGTCTTTCCGTAACCGGTCCCAGAAAATCTTAAAGTGCTCATTCTCCTCTTGCTCCAATAATTTCTTGTAGTGAGTCAATTCTCTTAAAGATCTCCACTCGGAGTCATAGGAATACTCTAAGATCTGAAGATCTGAAGAAAGCTTATTGAAAATGTAACTTTTGGAATTCTCAATGAATGATTTGCGAACCTTGTTCTCGCACAAGGAGAGAAGCAACCACCTCTCCTTCTTCTTTTCAACAATCGCCTTGATGATTTTAGAAGCAAGCGAAAAAGGGTTCATGTCGACAAAGTTTTCGAACGTTAGCTCCTTCTTATAGTAAATCTTGACATTGTCATCCTCATAGTCAATGTACTTGAACTTTCCGTTTGCTTTCATCAACATGTTGAAATCGATTTTCATCAACTCCAAAGCTTTGTCTCTTCTCTTCAATAGGTCGTCAAGAGGGTATGTAAGAGCTACTCGTTCCCTCAAAAACTCCTTGTCCACAGGTCTCTTCGTCAAATAATAATCCTCCCAGTCCTTCAAAATGCTATCAATTTCTGACGGCATTTTGCTTATGGCTTATGCGGGAAGAAAGATTTACGACCCGCCTTACCGCCCGCCTCACAGTTCACAACTTAAGCAAGTAGATTTCAATTAAAAATCGCGTGTTTCCTGGTTGCGGGAAGAATTTTGTAAAAATTTTGGAAGAAGCAAGTATTAATTAAATTAAATAAATTTTATTGTACGTAATGACAAATTCTACTTAAAAGTACAATTTTTTCTTGAGTACCCCAATCGCCTGCTTAACTTCGCCAATCGTCTTCAAAAGCATTATATTACGTAGTGCGAGGCTTTGCGGGTCGTAATTCAAAAATGGAACCCTCCGACCCAGTTGACAACTTATCTATTTCAGCTATGATGGCGGCTGGCTCTGGCTCTGGCTCTGGCCCAGCTTTCTCGAACTCGAATCTTGAGACAGTCAAAGTCTTTGCACTGGACATCTCTGGATCAATGGGAGTTGACGCGACTGACGGCAAGGAGAGTACAGGCAAGCAGAATGTGGAGCTTGTCGCCGAAATTACGTCGTCCGTCGTTGACTCCATGACCGAAAATCAATTCGCTGGCGTCGTTCTTTTTAACCACTCGGCCTCAACCTTGTGTCCTATCTCCGAAATGAACGATTTGAACCGAAGCAGCATGAGCAAGGCTCTCAAGGGAATGAACGCTGGAGGCTCCACAAACCTATGGGGCGCAATCGAGCTCTCCATGCGACTTGAGTACGCCCACTGCAAGAAAATCGGCAAGATGCTTCCTTGCTCCATCGACCTTCTTACGGACGGCGTTCCCAACGTTGATCCTCCTAACCTTCGTGGTTACGAGGCTTCTCTATCGGATTTAAGCATGATGCTTGACGGATTTATTCCCAAAATCAATATTTTTGGTTTTGGAAATAATCTCGACGTTCCTCTACTTGAATCTATTGCTTTTAAGACCGGCGGCCACTTTTCTTACATTTCAGACCCGGGCATGGCTGCGACTGCTTTTGTGAATAGCGCAGCTGCTTGGGGCGCGCAGGACAATGAAGTCGTTCTCGACCCGGTTTCTGACGCCTGCCGCCGCGAATTGGCGTCTGCCCTCCGTTCCATGCGGACGTCCTGCTCTCTCTCTAATTTCGCTGGTGCGCAGGATTGCAATCAAAAGCTCATCAAGTCAATTGAGTCGTCAATTTCCTCGGCTCCAGCCGGATCGCCTTCGACCTACATTCTGGCCGAATTTCTCAAGGACTTGTACAAAGAGGTGGCTCTTTCGGTCGCGGACCAAGCAGTGTTCAAGAAGTGGGGCAACAATTACCTGACTTCGCTTTCTCGTGCGCACGAGCTCAAGATTTGCGCGAATTTTAAAGACAAGGGCCTTCAAATCTACCAGACGTCGCCAAATTTTCCAATTTTACAGACGCGCATCGCTCGCGTCTTTACGGCTGCCATGGCCCGCCTTGCAACCGAGGGTGAGTCGCGCGCTGCGGCAATCGGTTCGGTTGCAGCAATCTCTACTTCGCGCATGAACAGCAACGCTCTCGCCAATATGTACAATCCTCACGGCGGCTGCGTCGACGGGCGCTGCATTGTCTCCATGGCCGACGGCACCTTTAAGTACCTCGAGAACGTCGAGATCGGCGATTTTATCTTTGGAGGCGTCGACGGGCGCACGGTCGTTGAGGTCTACGAGAAGGTCATCACCAAGCCTAAGCTCGGCACGGACCTCGCCTACTTTTCGAACTCGGGCTTCGTGGTCGGCGGCCTTTCCTCTTCCTTTACAATCGCAACTGCCTGGCACCCGGTGCGCCACACCAACCTCAAGTACGGCGATCAATGGCAGTTCCCGTGCAAAAGCTCCATTCCCAAAATCCTGGCGCCAAGCGGCTCAGTTAACGACCATGGATTTGAGAACGTCGTCAGCATCGCAGTTCGCGGAGTTAAAGGCGAGAGCAAGGACGAGGTTCACGGCTTCCTTGTCAACAATTCAATCGTCTGTGCGACCCTCGCGCACGGCGTCAAGGGCGACCCGGTTCTCGAGCACGCCTTTTGGGGCACTGACCTCGTGATCGACGCCATCAAGGACATGAAGACAAGTGCCAAGAAGCGCGGAATTATGAACCCAATTGTGGGCACCGGGCCCTTCTCTTGGAAATTCTCTTCTCCTTCTTCTACAAATTCTGATCCTAAAATCGAATGCATCGGCATCGCCGAGGCGGATCTCGTCGTTCCTTTCGCGCCTCGGCTGATCTCCAAGCAAATCCACCACAAGGCAGACATGCTCGAAATCGTCAAGAAATCTCTATTTTCTGCCGGCTCGTCCCCTTCTAACTCATCTTCGATGTTCTTTGTAAGTGAATTTAGTGGAGATGAAGGCACGGATTGAAATAAATTTTGAGTTGCAAAAATTGAACAATTAATTCCATATCCCAGCGATTTTCCCCCAGTAGCGCATCATACTCTGTAAACGCTCAACTATTTCCATTAAATTTTCGAGTAAGTCTAACTGTTTACGAGAGACTGCATTAGCAGTCTTGATTTCGGCAACAATTTCGGCAAGAAACTGATTAGTCTTGCTGGTCTTCAGTTCCGCGAGAATCAGCGTGAGCAGTCGGTTGGTCTCGTTGGTGGCGGCGAGTTGTTCCATCTTTAATGGAAAAAGAAGATGAGTGTGGCTGATTGTTATTATTTTCTCTAAAAAAATAATAAATATTAATAATAAACAACCACCAACAAAATTAATTAAATTAATCTTAAAAATGGCTACATCGGATAGCGAAAGTGATGGAGATGTCGCTGCTTCGGCAAAAAATGATGTACAGGGGCTTGTGTCTTTGTTGGGTTCAGTGACTGTTTTAAGCGAAAATGTCTTTAAAAAACTAAATCGCGAAGTAAAACAATCTATCTATACTCGCTTAACCGAGGACGCCGAAATCGTAAAGGAATTCCGCATGCTGCATTCATCAATAAAGCACATTGTGGGAACTGCGAATACAACAATAAAAAAACTTGGGCGAAAAGTCGAGCGGCTTGAGACTGCGATTGAAGAGAAGGACGAGGAAATTGAAAAGATAGAGGAAACTCATGCATTTGTTCTAAACGATCTAGAGAAAATGTGCAAAATTCATAGAGAGGACAAAAAACTTTTGCTCCCGATTGCCTTTAAATCTGTAAACTACACTTCTCAAATGTCCCTTTCTGTAGGCGGGGACACAAAGTGCAGCACTTGCCTCCAAGAGTTTTCAGAAGAAAGCATTCTTGCAGAGCTCTCATGCGGACATTTTTTTCATAAGGACTGTGCGATCAAGTGGATGACTGAAAGCAAGAGCGCTTGCAGTTTATGTAACACACATGTG
>Ga0214170_1000285_pt1 | contig 19771 bp, 29 predicted proteins | sample TroBogEpilimnion_2_FD_153008 | JGI IMG/M metagenome (GOLD analysis project Ga0214170, IMG submission 153008) | Freshwater microbial communities from Trout Bog Lake, WI - 27JUN2007 epilimnion | ecosystem: Environmental > Aquatic > Freshwater > Lake > Epilimnion/Euphotic zone | place: Trout Bog... | reverse complement strand
TTCCAAAACTACCGACTCAGAGTCTTGGCTTTGTGTGGTTGGAGTGGAGTGATTAATCGTGTTTAATAAATGCTCATCCCCCGATTATGGTGAAGAGCCTAATTTTATTCATTTGGTAGGACGGGCGAGATTCGAACTCGCGACCAACGGATTAAAAGTCCGAAAACAAGCATAATTCCTAACTATTCCTATTTATTCCTAGTTAGCCTAAATGCAATTAAATATAAGGGGTTAAAGCTTATTTAACCACTTGAAGTATTCCCCTGAATTCCATAAAATAGATGTTAATTATCTACATGGCATCTACATGGAATTTTTAATGACTACAAAAAAACAAAACTTGATAGCCTCTTTCATCAGTAAAGCAACGTGCTCAGAAGGTAAATCTCAGGAAATTTATAGAGATACGCAAACTGAAGGCTTGGGATTAAGAGTTACAACCAACGGGGTCAAAACATTTGTGTTTGAATCAGGGTTTAATGGTTCTTCTATTCGAATGACTATTGGTGGGGTAGATACATGGACTATTGATATGGCAAGAAAAAGAGCTAAGGCTTTAAAAGTTCTTACAGACCAAGGAATAGACCCAAGAAAAGAAATTGCAAAAACTAAAGCTAATCAAATTATCGAGCGAGCAAAAGGAGTTAGTGGCTTAGATGCATGGGATGATTATATTAAGTGGGGTAAGTCAAGAAATGAGCCATGGGGAGAAAGACATCTTCAAGACCATTACCTGATGGTTAGAGTCGGTGGAGAAATGATTACTAGAGGTCTTAAAAAAGGGCGCCCAAACATTAAACAGGATGGTGTTCTTCTTAAGTTATTAAATCAGTCTTTAAAAGACATCACACGAACCAAAGTTGAAGTTTGGTTGAAACAAGAGTTGAAAACAAGACCAACTAGAGCACGCCTAAATTTAGCGATGTTAAGAGCCTTTTTTAACTGGTTAAGTACCCATGATGAGTACAAGTTAGTTATTCAGGCAGGGGTTTGTGAGGGCTTTAATAAGCAACTACCAAAAGTACAAGCAAAGGTTGACGCCCTTGAAAAAGAGCAGATTTTTGTTTGGTTCAACTATGTTAATCAGATACCAAATAAAACTATTAAAGCATACCTACAAGCACTTTTATTGACCGGAGCAAGACGTAACGAGCTTGCCACTTTAAAGTGGCAGGACTTGGATTTGAACTGGTTTAAGGCAACCATTCGAGACAAGATAGAAGGTACTCGGCAAATACCAATAACTCCCTACGTTGCAAAGCTATTAAAAGATTTGCCTCGTATAAATGAATATGTCTTTGCGAGCCATCGCTCTGAATGCGGTTACTTAACAGAACCAACAAAAGCACACAATCAAGCTCTTCAGGATGCGGGCCTTCCACATTTATCTATTCATGGTGTAAGACGTAGTTTTGGCACATTGGCGGAATGGGTCGGGTGTCCTGAGGGTATAACTCATCAAATCATGGGGCATAAGCCAAGTGGAATTGCAGAGAAGCATTATCGTAGGCGTCCGATTGATTTACTTAGGATGTGGCACACTAAGATTGAAAAGTTTATCCTTGATGAAGCAGGAATTGTTCAGCCAACATGGGATGAATTGAAGGAAAAAAAGAAATTAAGATTGGTGAGTTAAAAATATGAAGCTTACAAAAGACCAAAAAGTCTTTCTAAAAGAATTCAACATTTCATTTGATGAGGTTTTCGATGCTAAATATTATTCATCTTCAGAATGGAAGTCCTTTGTCAAAAATTCTCACTACAAAGTTGTTATTAGCGTTACACCATGTAGAGATTATGGTCATGTTATGAGAACTAAAGGTGGGCATTGTGCTATGTGTAATCCAAGAAATTTAAGGTTTCAAGCAAGACATAATCTAGAAAACGAAATTTATGTGATGTTCTCCCCAAGCACGAAATTAATTAAAGTAGGCATTGCAGAATGTTCTCAAACTAGAAAAGATTCTTTAAACGCAATGGGCTATGGAACGATTTCTGATTGGGAAGTGCAATTTTGGTCAAGGATTGCAATTGCAGGAAAAATGGAAAATCTTGTTTATCAACAGTTCAAGAAATATCATTTTCCAATTCAACATGACCTTGAAAACTCAAATGTTGCAAATGAGATATATAACTGCTCTCCAAAAAAAGTAATTAAGTTTATTAAAGATGCAATAGACCTAAACAATCTCCATAGAAATAAGGTCGTCAAGAAAATAGTAGCTAAAAAGATAACATCCTCGAAAATATTACCTAAAAGGATGGTGGCTAAAAAAATAGTATTGAATGAATAGTTATCCCAAGTCTTTTTTAACGAGGTCAAAGCCAAGCTTCTTCTTTGCTTGGTTTAGTTTTTTAGAGAGGCCTCACATCGGAAGTTGTTGCTTGATACAAATTATTGTTGATATGTGATGAAGAGTTGATATAGAATATTCATATCAATAAAAGTTGGTTTTCTAGAAAAACATACGGAGTTTTTTAGATGGGCAGGTCTAAGCCCACCAGTTCTTGTCAAGTTGGCGACCAAATTAAAAAGACACAATCTTTCGAAGATTTGACTATCAGCAAAGACTGATAAGCACTTACCTAGTGCGTGTTACTCCAACAGAAAAGGCTCTTAACCTTTTGGAGAACATTATGCCGATGAAATCAATTGATTTACCTGAAGTATTGCCAACTAGCAAAGCATGTATCGCAATTAATCGTAGTCCACAGACTTTAAGGAAGTGGGCCTGCCTTGATTGCGCCCCTATGGGCATTCGACCTATCCGAATCAATGGTCGATTAGCTTGGAGAGTATCTGACCTACAAAAATTGTTGGGGGTCGAAAATGTCTAGAAAACCTCCCGCATTTCAATGCTATGCAGCAAATCTTCTATCGGATAAAAATTTTAGAAAAATGACGCTTTCTGAAAGAGGGTTATTTTTTACAATGTATTTAGAGGCTTGGGCTAACGAAAGACTACCTACAAATATCAAAGAATTAGCATGGTATCTACGCCTTGATGAAATGCAAGTTGAAAGTAATTTAACAAAAAATGTATGTATATTTTTCAAGGTTGAAAATGATGAGTTCATTTGTCCTGAATTGGAGGAATATCGCAAAACTTTAGTTGAGCGAAAGAAGTTACAGTCTGATGGTGGAAAAAAGGGCGCACAAATAAAGAAGAATAAGCAACAAAATCAATCCACCAATGAAGGTCAACCTTTAGGTCTACCTGAAGGTTCTTTAATACAAACTAATACAAAACAAAACAATTCAAAATCGTCTTTAAAGGAAGGGTTACCCGATGATGAATGGTTAAGAGATTATGAATACGCAAAGACTTCTCAGGATTTACCTTATGGACATTAATCTTTTAAAAGTATAGGGGTGAAAATATGAAACGATTTGTGACTTCAGAGCTGATATCAGAAATTTATCAATCAGAAAAAGCATTGATGAATCCAAGTAATGACATTTGTCGATTTGAGGTTGATTCAGCTGTTGCATCAATTAATAAGACAGAAGCAATCCATTCACTATCCCTTCAAAACCTTCCAAAGCAGGCGGTGGGAAACGAATTAATACAGCCTAAAGGGATGGGCTCAGCAGGGATAAATGAGCTTCTAAGCGCTCCTAATAAGGTCTCTGTAAATGCTTCAATTGATAGGGTTGACATGCTCAAGGATGTGAATCTTCTTGATATGGGTCTGTCTACGGCACACGATATGAAAGCATCTAATTCTGTACAACAGATGCTAGCTCATCAACTCGCTTCAGCTCATAAATATGCCATGGAGAACTTTAAGAATTCTGAGCAACATAAAGACCCATCTGTAAAGGTGAAGTTCGGCAATCTTGCCGTTAGATTAATGGAAGCCTATTCTAGGGGTGCGTTAACCCTTCAGAGGCTGCAAAATGGTAACGCTCAGACCGTTACAGTTCAGCACGTCAATGTCGAAGGTCAGGCGTTGATAACAGGTTCTTTGCACACAGGGGGGGGAATCCAATGCAAAATGAAAAAGTGACATACCCCATGCATAACAGCCCTAGATGTGGTGCTTATGCACGGACTACAGGAAACCCTTGTAAGTCCCCTGCGATGAAGAATGGACGCTGTCGAATGCATGGAGGAAAGACACCCATCAAGCATGGATTAAGGTCGAAATTCTTTAAAAGACAACAGGCTGAAATTAAAGAACTACTGCAGATTCTTGAAATTTGAGCTTTTAGACATAAAACTTGAACTAAGATTATTTCTATACCCTATTTAAAGTAAAGTTAACCTGATACCTATAAAAACTAACCCCAGGAACTACAGACAAAGCTCTACGCAATGACAAATCGTCCTCCAAAGCAATTATTACTCCCTCTACAATTTGATGAGGTTCAGCCAATTGCTCCCTAACATATCCCATGTAACGTAAAATTTGCCCTGCCACAGCATCTCTTGCCCTACCTCTTTTTAGTTCAACAACTAATAGTCGTGTTCTATCTCTACTTATCGCAAGAATATCTATAGGACCTGTATCAGTTGGAAATTGTTGCCCACAAACTTCACCGTCTTGTTGGTAAATTTCATAATCCCTACCTAATTCTGTGTTGACCCAATTTGCAACTAAAAAATCCTCAAGATGTCGCTCTAAAGCAAATACGGATGTATTCTCAACAGTTTCAATATCAATATTAGTCTGTTCTAGTTGAGCGCCTCCAATCAATCTATTTACTTCATCCGAAAATCTTTCCAATGAACACACAGTCAGAACCGCACCTGAGGAATTTCTTAATTCTTGACTCATGTCATCCCGATTAATTCGTCTGTCTAACCACCTGACAGGGCGCCGATGTGGCATTACAGAACCATCTTGGTATTGATAATCTCCAGTTATTTCTCCTAATAGGTATTGACGTTCCCCATTAGGACAAAGAACAATATCTCCTATTCTTAAGCCTTTGGACACAGTCCATAAAGCTCCGCATGCAAGTCCCGCTGCAATTCGAGTTCTATCAGGACGATTTTGCAAAAAGACAGGTATGAATGCTGCATTAAATTCACGCCAATTATCAGGCAATTGTTCTGTCAAATCTTGATGAATGTCAAAATTGACCCCGATGCAATTGTTTTGAAGACATTCAGCGAGGTATCTATTTTGACTGCCAAGAATAATCCGATAGTACATAATTAGCCTTTTTAATTTTTTAATTCAAGCAAGAACTCTAATTCTTATACCCTGTCCTTAATTGACTTAAGCCTTAATATTAAGGTTTTTTTAAAGGGTCACTCATACCTTTGGAAATTAACCAAGAGTTATTAATTTTAGCGACTAATAAATCATATGTTTCGTTTTCTAATTTCATTTAATAGTATTATTTTTTTATTTAAAGTTTTTCACCTGAACACAGTTAATCGTATTAAAAGTCCTGTTACAGGCAGTTTGTGTAATGACTACAGGGTGATAGGTAGGTACTTTTTGATAATAGACTGTTTGAGAGTTATAGATGGTATTTTGTCTTGCTACTAAAACTTGGAGTGCAACATCTAGAACCTGAAAGCCAACATTGATGGCAGAGTTAATTTGTTGCTGTCGTTGTTCAGCTAAATAAGTCTTCCTTTGAACTTCACTTTGAACAGTTGTTCTCATATCATTTCGCTTTTTTTCATTCAAAGCTTTCAAGCGTTGGTTAATATGACCATAGGTAGGCTGATTGGTAATAACATCATTCATAATGTCGGTTATTTCTGTGAGCCAATTTGATACCATCGCACCATAAGCAGGACTTAGATTTGCCCAAGCGTTAAGTGTTTTAGTATTGCATTCTTGATTTTCACTAAACCAATTCATGCCACTTTGTATGGCTTGTGGAGTTACCTTTTCTTGGTCATTCAGTTGAGCTTCGGTTGGATTGATTCCTGAATCCACAGCAATCTTATTGTGGATAAAAGCGTATTCAGGTTTATTGATTAAATTTTTGTAGCATTGAAAAGTTGCCTGTGAAACAGAGGTAACCTGCTTAACTTCATCATTGGCTATTTGAGATTTATCAACTGCACAGGAACTTAGGAGAAGTGAGGTTAAGAAGAGTAGTTTTTTCATGGATTCAAATTCTAATTTTCAAACTTAATAACTTCAGCAGTACACGAGACAAGTTCCCAACAATTCGTTCTTAGAGAAGTTCCTTCCTTTCCAGAGCATTGAATATTCGTAATTCCATCGCCTTTTATTTGAAATGCCTCATATCTCATTTGCTCTATCGCTCCTGCTCGAGTTGCAGGTGGGTCATAAACTTTATTTTGGCAAGAGTGACCTTCAACAATATTTAAAACTTTGAATTTTTTATTGAAAAGTTGAGTTTGATTTATTATTTCAATTTTATTAATTGCTTGGCGTTCTGCAGGACTTAAATTAGCTAAATTAGTGGTTGGAACAAATGAGCCACAACTTGAAAGTAGAAGCCCACTTACAACTAATACGAAATTTTTTTTCATGGGTTTCCTTTTAAGATAACTTGATGTAATAACTATATCAAAAATGATTTACGAGTCTTAATTTAATTGGTTTAGTATTTAGTTATGCTAGATATTGTTCTCGGACTGATTGCCTTGTGGATATGCTTTCTCATGTGGGAAAGGTTCAAGGCTTTTCGCTATTTGATTTGTGCAATCGTTGCAGGTATCGTGTTCTTGGTTGGAAATGACTACTATCATGATTACCAAAAAAAGAAGCAAGAAGAAATCAAGGAATTTGAGGAAAGGTACAAAATGGAGTTGAGGGAGGATTTCAAGAAGCGACATCCTGAGTATCTAACCGAATGCGACAATCCCCAAAAAAGTGATAGTGTTGGTATTCAATGTGCATTTCTTAGCAATAATGACTCTTTAGTGGATGAGGCTATCCAAGCAGAGAAAGACGGCAAGCCTTTACCGAAGCCAGTTAACCCACTAAAGTAACAATTCTATCCCTCGGCTTTTCGGCAACAAAAAACCACTTCGAAGAGTGGCTCATTTAGTGTGCTCATAGTACTAATTGAGTTTCTTTTCAGATTGAATTGCACGGTTTTCCAATAAATCCATCAACATTCCATCAAAATCCTTATTATAAAATTGCGTAAATTTGACTTTGATACCAATATTTAGGGCAATGTCCTCTAAAGATATCCAATTGTCTTCGGGAACACCAAGAACAATATCTAACTTCCTTATCCTTAGCCAAGCTTCAAAACAGTTGTCTGATGTTAGTTCTTCCATATGAACATGTCCAAGCCTAATTGATACCCTCTCAGTCAATTCTTGAGAATGTTCATTAAGAAGGTTCAGTTGTTGGTGTTTTTTATTCATTTAATCAGATATGACTTATAAATTATTCTATTCTTTGGGCATTATGTGATTCAAATTATTCTCATTCGCCCAAGTCTTTATTTCTTGCCACCTTGTTGACTTGTCACTATCTGAAGAATAATGCCATCCTGCTAGAATTAAGAACTTTGGCGACTCAGATAATAACGGGTTTTTACGGCGTTCCTGTTCGACCAATTTGAGGGTGGAAAGCCATACTTCAAGGTTAGGGTAAAAGTCACTCATTTATTAATAAGGTAACTAGTGCAATGATTGCTATTAATGTCACTTTCATAACCATCTCCTTTGATGGATATGATACCTAAAAATTGCTGACTTGATGAAGGTTATTTAAACAAATTTGCTATCGGTATTTCAAGGGCTTGGGCAATCTTTTCAAGGTTGATAACAGCTACGTTGTGCTCACCTCTTTCAATGCCACCAAGGTAAGAGCGGTCAATGCCTGATAGTAGAGCTAACGCTTCTTGGGAAAAACCCTTACTCAATCGAATTTTTCGAATATTTTGGCCAATTTTGACTAAAGTCTTGTTGCCTGAATGAATGGATGATGGTTTTGCCATACATCACATAATCATCACTTGATGTATTTAAATCCACGGGATATGATACCCAAAAGATTTAAGGAGAAATTATGAAAAAACTTGTAATGATAATTTTAGTTACATCATTAACCGCATGTGGCTCCCCTGAATTTTGGGCTCAAATGCAAAAGACTGCTTGTGACTTGAATAATCACAATGGTTGTTAACTTTAACTTTGAAGGTAAATCAAATGAAAAAATTAATAAAGGTTTGTATCATTTTCAACTTATTTGCATATTTAATGCTAGGTATAGCATCCGATGAAAAAGGAATACAAATAAAAGAAAATCAAAATAACTTTCAAAATCTTAATTTAGTTAAAAAAACTTCATCATTGGAATTTAATAAGGATATTCACAAGGTTCAAAACCTTAACTGTGGCATACCGCCAATGGCACCCCTGGGTTGTAAAGTTGGAGCATGTGTTTGTGACTCTCGAGGACAAAACTGTCATTGGACTTTTATTTGCAACTAAGAGTGATTTATGCGTTATCTATTTTTGTTTATGATAATTTTAAAGTGTAGTAATTTACTTGCAATGGATATGGAAAGGTTAAAGATATTTTCCAATTGTCAAGTTGCCGCACATATGGCTAGCGCAGATAGCCAAATTCGTGGTAACTATAATCAAACTCAGTTTTGGGATAAGTACGCAAATAAAGTTTCTAATAAATTTTATGGCGAAATTGATGGGTTAGATTTTTCTAAACAAAAGTTTTGGATTACTATGTATAACGATTTTAATCAGTCCCAATTGAATCAATACACAACTATGGGTGAGTACGGAATGAGATTTGCAGCAAATACTTTAGGTTCCAGTGATTGTGTAGGTTTAAGTAAATAAAATAATTATTTAAAGAATTTTTTTCAAATTGGTTTCTCAAAATCTCCTTTATCCATCAAAACTGAATGGACAATATTTTCTTGATAAGGGGGCATCGTTACATCATGTTTGAAATGGATGCAGAGAAGCCTTACAAGGGCTATGAGAGGTTTAATTCTATTGCGTTATTACGGGGGTGAGCATAGTAGCACTTGTGCATTTGCTGACCGTATATCTTATGGTAAATAATGGAAACTGACGAGCAAATAGAGCGAAAAATCTACTCTGAGGTTGGGTGGTCATATTTTGGTCATGAGTTACATTTAATTGAAATTTTAGATTTAGAGTGGAGGAAACTTGACCCATTAAAAGATATTGCCCCGCATAACTTCAAATATGTCGATGATTTAACGCACATTTACTTTGAAGTTAAAGCACTTATTTATTGCGACTCTTCAACCAATAGCCCTGTAGCGATTGATACAAATGCGTTCATATATTCTAAAGAAGCTTTTAGTTATGCATCCCAAGGACCATTCCCAGCACATTCAGATTGGCTTGATTTAGATTGGGAGGATATTGATTTAACAAAAGACATTACTGAAGACATCGCACAAGCACTAATTGAAGAGAACAGCGAAATCAAAGAAAAACTAGTGGCTTTCAATGGAGAAGATGAATACCTCAAAACAATCAAGCATAAGAAACTAAAACAAGTGATGACCAAAACTTGGAAGAAGAACAAGCATTTTTGGGTTTGAAATCTACATAGCATCTACATGACTTCAGTAAAGAAAAATGGCTCACAAAATTTCTTCTGTAAGCCATTGATTAATTTGGTAGGACGGGCGAGATTCGAACTCGCGACCAACGGATTAAAAGTCCGCTGCTCTACCGACTGAGCTACCGTCCCAAAATTAGGTAAACAACTATTATAGCAATAAAAATTTAAGATTGGCGTTGTAGTGGAGGATTTTTTTCTAAATATTTAAAGATACCCTTAGTTATTGCTTCTGCAATCTTGTTTTGATAGTCGTCATCTAGTAGCTTAAGTTCTTCCTCAGGGTTGCTAATAAAGGCTGTTTCAACAAGTATTGATGGAATATCGGGGGCTTTTAAAACTGCAAAGCTTGCTTGCTCTACAGATTTGCTATGAAGAGTGGCAAAGCCACTAATTTCTTTAATGACTGAGTTTCCTAACTTTAGAGAATCTTTAATTTGAGCTGTTGTTGCCATGTCTAACAAAACTTTAGCTATTTCAGCATCTTTTGTTTTGATATTTAGACCACCGATCAAATCTGAAGAGTTTTCTTTATTTGCCATCCACCTTGCAGTTGTGCTCGATGCCCCTTGTTGGGATAGTGCAAAGACTGAAGCTCCCTTGGCAGTAGGTAAAACAAAAGCATCTGCGTGAATTGAGATAAAAAGGTCTGCTTGAACTTTGCGTGCTTTTTGAACCCTAACTCCAAGGGGTACAAAAAAATCTGAATCTCTTGTCATTAATATTCTAAATTCAGACATTCCCCCCAGTTCATTTTGTAGACGCTTTGCAATGGATAAGACGACATCTTTTTCTTTTGAGCCTCGTGCTCCGATAGCTCCAGGATCCTCGCCGCCATGACCTGGGTCTAAAGCTACGGTTATGATTCGACTAAATTTATTAGACTTAATTGCTGGAGCATTGTTTTTAACATTTGCTTGAGTATTAACATCCATGTTTTTCTTTGCAATGGATGCGATGGGATCTTCTTCCTCAACCTTCAAATTTTTTTGTAAAAAGACTGTCATTGCGTCAGGAGGGTTTTTAGGGAAGAGGTCTAGTACTAAACGATGTTGATAACTTCCTGCAGGCTCTAGCGTAAATAATTGTGGAAGAACTTCTTCTTTTAAATCAAAAACAATTCTTACAATTTTAGGTTGATATTGACCAACTCTTACTCCCGCAATATAGGGGTCATCACTTTTAATCTTAGCAACAATTTCTTTAATTTTATTGTTTAAATCTAAACCTTGAATATCAACAACTAACCTATTTGGGTCTTTCAGAAGTTGTTGAGAAACTTGAAGTGTTTCATCTGATTCAAGGGTAACTCTTGTGTAGTCCTCAGCAGGCCAAACACGAACTCCAAATAGCGTTGCTCCATAAGCAAGTTCCTGAGGACCAAGCAAAATCAACCAAGGTAAAACTAGGCCTGACTTAGAGAATTCTCCCAAAAACTTTCTTTTACTAGGGTTCATTTAAAAATACTGTTGCAATAGTTGTAGTCCCAATGACGAATTAGCCTCTAAGTATCCTTTTCTTGAGAATTCATCGACATATTGAAGATGTATTGTTACATCTGGAGGTGGCAGGGTATTTTCAGCTTTTTCAGGCCATTCTATTAAGTTGATTCCTGACTCTAGCAAAATATCCTTAAACCCAGCTTCTTCCCACTCTAAAGGATGATTCATCCTATATAAATCAAAGTGATGAAAATGTAACTCGTATTCATTGATCGCAATGTTATAAGTTTCACATAAATTATAGGTAGGACTTTTTACTTTTCCTGTATATCCCAAGTGCTGAAGTAAATAACGAATTAAAGTTGTTTTTCCGCTACCAAGATCTCCCGAAAACCAAATTTGGAATCCTTGATTAGGAATTGGAACTGACTTGGCTAAAGAGGAGAGTTTTTGAGCTAAATCTTTACAATCTAACTCGGAAGTTAATTCAAATGGAAATATTTTGCCTACAATATTCATCAATGGAAAATTCTAACAATCAAGAACTGCGAGCTTGGATTAAAGAGCAAGCTCAACTTTTGGGTTTTAGTGAAATGCGAGTAAGCGACCTTGACGTCAGTCAAGCAATGCCATACTTGCAAGATTGGTTGGAAAAAGGTCATCATGGTGATATGCATTATATGAGCCAGCACGCACATTTGCGAGCCAATCCAAAAGAAATCTTACCTCAAGCTATTCGAATCTTGTCTTTTAGGATGGAATACTTATCAAAAAAAATATTTGAAAGTGGCGATGATTGGCGAGCAAATGAATGGGTAAAAATACACAACCCTGAATCTGCTGTTGTTTCTGTGTATGCTAGAGGCCGTGATTATCACAAAGTATTAAGAGCAAGGTTACAAGAACTAGCAAAAAAAATTGAGTCAAAATTATCAACTTTGCACTATCGTGTTGCAGTTGACTCTGTGCCTTTATTTGAAGTAGAAATTGCAAAAAAGTCTGGGTTAGCATGGCGAGGGAAGCACACCTTAGCTTTACATCGAGATGTGGGTTCCATGTTTTTTTTAGGTGAGATATTAATTGATGTACCACTCATTGTGGATGAACCCATCAGTGATCATTGTGGACAATGTTCTGCCTGCATCGATATATGCCCTACACAAGCAATTAAAGCGCCTTATCAACTTGAAGCTAAAAGATGTATTTCGTATTTGACTATTGAGCATAAAGGTTCTATTCCAATTGATCTAAGAACACTGATTGGTAACCGTATTTATGGTTGTGATGACTGTCAATTGATATGTCCTTGGAATAAATTTGCTATGCCTAGTAAGGTGGGTGATTTTGATGAGAGGCATCATTTAGGAACTTTAGATTTGATAGAAGTTTTTTCTTGGGATCAAAATCATTTTGAAAATTTGATGAGGGGGAGCGCCATCTACAGAATTGGATACGCACAGTGGATGCGAAATGTAGCTGTTGGATTAGGTAACCTTATGCGAAATCAAAATACTTCCGCACAAGTTCAATTAAAGGCCAAAGAAGTACTTAGACTCCAATATAAAAAGATCAATGATCTAGTGGATGAGCATATCCAATGGGCTCTAAACGAATAGCGTATTACAATCTCTAAATGGACCAAATAATACAAGAACTCAATAGTGTAGACACGTTTTCTAAAGCTATGAAATTGGGTGTGAAAGCAGGTCTTTATGGACCAGGTCCGGTTTTATTAGCTGGCATGATAGGTTTTGGAGCAATGGGTCATGGCATTGGTCTTAGCATCCTTCAAACAAGTGCCATCTCTTTTCTAATGTATGCATTACCTGGACAAATTGTTTTTATTGAGATGATGTCTATGGGAGCAGCATCAAGTGTTGTTGCTATTGCGGTCGCATTAACTTCTACTCGTTTTTTAACGATGGTTCTTACATTATTTCCGCAAATCCCTAAGCAAAAAAATGAACCTTCAAGATTATTGAGTGTTCATCTTGTTGCAATGAGCGCTTGGGCATTTTGTATGCGCGATTTTCCAAAAATGAAACCAGAAGTACGGTATGGATATTTTCTAGGTATTGGGCTTATTTGTTGGTTAATGGCAGTACCTGGAACAATTTTTGGATATATCGTTTCAGAGTACGTTCCTGTCTGGATAGCAATTCCTTTAGTGTTTGTGAATCCATTATTTTTTCTTCTTTCATTTGTTGATGTAAAAGTACCGCTGAATCGCTTAGCAATTATTGTAGGTGGTATAGCGGGGGCGGTTTTTTACAACATCTATCCTGAGAATGCACTGCTAATATCGGGCCTTGGTTTTGGATCTCTTGCGTACGCTTTTGATTACTTTAAAAGAAAGATGACTCATTAATTATGCAAGCCATCAATAATCTCATGACCGAATATGGTTGGTGGTCAGTTTTGATTTTCGTTGTTTTAGCAACCTATTTTTGGCGTGGATTAGGGGTGTTATTGGCTGGTCATGTTTCACAAGATAGTGAAGTCTTCAAGTGGCTTTCAGCTGTTACTTATGCACTTGTTGGGGCATTAACTTTCAAATTAATTTTGCTGCCAATTGGCATCTTAAATGAAGTGCCTATCAGCTATCGCATATTTGTTTGTATTATTTGTTTACTGTATATGATTAAGCTGAATGGTACTTTGAGTAAAGGTTTAATATTAGGTTGTATTCTTATTGGGGCCTACGGCCTTTATCTAAGCTATCTTCAATAATTTCCCTTAAGTATTAAATGGTTATATAGCCATGTTCTTAAAATGACTTTTATTTATAAATGAGAATGATTATCATTTATTTTTATTAATTGTTTCAAGAAAGGAAGTCTTAGTGTCTATACAAGTTCGTATTAAAAAAAATCATTTTCAAAAAATTATTTGCATTAGTGCATTCATGTTTTCAGTTTGCGCATCAGCGGGTGAGGGGTATTTTGGTTGGGTTTATGGCTTAGATTTACAACCTGAGGGTAAATGGGAGTTTGAGCAACGTCTTCAACTAACTAGGGGACAAGCGAGTGGATCCTATGACTTATGGCAAGGTCGTACAGAAATGGAATATGGATTTTCAAACGACATTCAACTTGCTGGATATTTAAATACTTATTCAATTAACGCTTCAAAAAATTACACAAATGAAGAATATTGTGATCAAGGACTTGTACCTTGTACCGGAGGATACGGAGTACCTGGAAGTGCTATTTCAGATGACGGATATTCTAAAACTGCTATAGATGGAGTTTCACTTGAAGGCATTTGGAGAATAACAAATCCTGTTACTAGTCCTATAGGTGTTGGCTTATATCTAGAACCGACAATTGGTAATCTTAAAAACGCATTAGAGACACGATTAATATTGCAATCCAATTTTTTAGATGACCGTTTACAAGTAGTCGGTAACTTGGTGTATGAAGTTGAAAAACTAAAATTTGACGAAGAGCCTATTGAGGAGACAGTACTCGATGTAGTAGCGGGATTTACTTATAGAGTGATACCAAACTTAAATATTGGAATGGAGTATCGGTTCCACAATGATTATGACGGTTACTCTTTTGCCAACCAAACTCAAAGAGCTCATTTCATAGGTCCAAATATTCATTACGCAAGTAAAGATTGGTGGATAACTGCGGCAATGAGAACTCAAATTGGTGGTGAGTGTTGGGAACCAGGAACAGCAGAATGTTCAGGTGGAAACGTTTGGGATAGTCATGGACGCAATGAATATATCCTTAAATTTGGGATGCCCTTTTAATGCATTGGGAATGCGCTAAATATGTTGCAGTAGTTTGTTTAGCAAGTACCGCTCAAAGTAGTGCGGTATTTGCTAGGCAATATTTAAACATAGATGAAGTAAAGCAAGTCATGTTTAGTGGTGAATTATTCGTACAAGTTGACATGGAAATTCCAGATCAAGTACGAGAGAAGATGAGAAAAGAGTCTGGCGTTAGATATGCATATAAACAAAAGAAGGTTTGGAAATCATCGAATGGTTCATGGGTTTTGATTGATGAGGTAGTTGGGAAGCACGAAATGATTACCTATGCGGTAGGAATCAATGCTAATGGAAGCATTCAGGGTGTTGAGATTTTGGAATACAACGAATCATATGGAGAGCAAATTAGAGAAAAGAGTTGGTTACAACAATTTAAGGGAAAGAACACATCCGATGGCATCGTTTGGAATAAAGATATAAAAAATCTCACTGGAGCAACTCTGTCATCTAAGCATGTAACAAATGGTGTGCAGAGATTAATGGTTTTATATCGAGAGTATTTAAGCAAAATTTAATATGAGAAGAAATCAAGCATTACTAGGTACTTATGTGGAAATATGTATTGAAGAGGATGAGAATTTAACACCTCAGCAAAAACATTTTTATCAAGAAATATGTAATGTTATTTTTAGAGAAATATCAAAAGTTCAATCGCTTATGTCTGTGCATGACTGTGACAGTGATATCTCTCGGATAAATCGATTGTCAAAAATTAATAAGAGCATTGTTTGTTCAGTTCATCCTTGGACATATGAGCTTTTACATATTGCTCAAATTATTTGTGAAAACACAAATGGATATTTTGACTGTGGAGTTGGGCAATGTTCATTAAGAAAAGATATTTGTCATTGTTTAAATAAAAATTCCAGCATTCAATCAATTCAATTATTAGGAAAAAATGAAATTAGGATTAGCGAGCCCATACGAATTGATCTTGGTGGAATTGCAAAAGGATATGCAGTAGATCGAGGCATAGAGATTCTCAAAAACTTTGGAGTTGAGAATGGAATGATTAATGCTGGGGGAGACTTAAGAGTAATAGGAGGAAGACCGCAAGCAATCTATTTAAAAGAGAAAGAGTATGGCAACACATTTATATTTTTAGGAAATTTAAAGGAAGGTGCGATTGCTACAACTTCATCACGATTTGGAAAGGTATCTAGAAATAGGGGGATGTCATATTTAATTAATCCCAAGACAGGGGAATGTATTGAGGATGATCTAAGTTATTCAATTGTGGCACCTACATGTGTTGTCGCTGATGGATTAACAAAAGCACTTGCTATAGAAAAAAATATTCAAGCTAGTTACTTTAAGAAGTTTGGCGCAATTCCAATTATTGTCGAGTGAAATATGACTACATCAGAAAATAATTATTCAAGCATAGGAAAGATGGCATTTTGGCATAAATGCATTACTTATTTGACGATAACTTTGACAGTATCTTCAGGAGTAGTTTGGTTTGTATATGAAGATGTCCTTGGATTATCGATAGAAAGTTTTAGGTTTTGGATCAATTTGCATGGAGTTATTGGACATTTATTTCTAATGGTCTTGGGAATGGCTTTTTATCATCACGTTCAAATATGCATTCGCATGAAAAAAAATATTTTGATGGGAAGTCTCTTTATTCTTATCTCCCTATTTTTAATTGCTTCTATTTTGGCTTTGTACTATGGGCAGGGGGTAATTCATGAGCAAGCACATTTAATGCATTTAATTTTTGGGGCTTTATTTAGTTGCCTTTTTATCTTGCACATAAAAATAGGTAGGAAGTCTCTCTGTAATTATCAGAAAAAAGCGGAAGTAATTAATCTCAATGGTGTGAGGGTTTAGTTGGCGTTTACGGCGTATTCATTGGGGTGGGTACGCCGTCTTTTTCAGCCTTCAAATAGATTGGTTAGAATATATCTAAATTAAAGGAGAACCAAATGCCAGCAAATCGTACTTACCTCACTCAACAAGATGTTTCCAGTATTCTTTCAGCAGCAGAAGCTTATGCAGCACAAAATAATTTTGCAGTCACTATTTCCGTTGTGGATGATGGCGGTCATTTATTAGGCTTGTTACGCAGAGAAGGTGCTGCTCCAGTTACTGCTTATATCTCCCAAGAAAAGGCAAGAGCATCTGCTTTGGGTCGTAGAGAGTCTAAAATTTATGAAGATATCATCAATAATGGAAGAACAGCATTTTTAGGAGCTACTCCTGTATTGCACGGAGTTTTAGAGGGTGGAGTGAATATTGTTGTAGATGGCCACACTATTGGGGCTGTTGGTGTTTCAGGCGTTAAATCATCCGATGATGCTCTTATTGCTAAGGCTGGAATAGCATCTTTAGGGATAAATTCTTAATTGGCCTCATAATAGAGGGCTGTGAACGAATTAAATTCCATTTCTACCCCAAGTCCTGTTCAGGAAAGCTCAAGTGAACTTTCCTCTGGATTACTTGACTTTACCCAATTAGGGTTAAGTCAGTCCATCCTAAGAGCGGTCCAAGAACAGGGATATACCCATCCTACGCCAATTCAGGCGCAAGCAATTCCCCATGTGTTGACTGGTAAGGATGTTATGGGTGCAGCTCAAACAGGAACTGGGAAAACGGCAGCTTTTGTACTTCCCATACTTGAAAAGATTTCACCACTTGCCAACACAAGTTCCTCGCCTGCAAGACATCCTATACGCGCTTTAGTCTTAACCCCAACTCGGGAGTTAAGCGATCAGGTTGCAGAGAATGCATTTAAATATTCAAAATATACTGATTTAAAGACAGCAGTGGTGTTTGGTGGTGTTGATATATCTTCACAAACACATATTCTGCGCGCTGGAGTTGAATTGTTGATTGCAACTCCAGGAAGACTTCTCGATCATTTGGCTCAAAAAAATGCCAACCTTTCCCAAGTACAAATATTGGTTTTGGATGAAGCAGATCGTATGTTAGATATGGGATTTTTGCCCGACTTACAAAAAATTCTTTCCTTGATTCCATCAGAATCAAGACAAACTTTATTATTTTCAGCAACTTTTTCACCTGAAATTAAAAAATTAGCCCAACAATACCTCAAAGATCCGGTCATTATTGAGGTATCTAGACAAAATCAAACGGCTGATACTGTTACACAGATGGTTCACTTAGTTTCTTCCTCAGATAAATTCAAGGTTTTAGAGGCGGTATTGCACCAAAGGAAAGTTAAGGGTCTCCCAACTCAATGCATTATTTTTGCAAACAGCCGGATAGGCTGTGCGCGTCTATCTAGAGCCTTAAGTCAAAGTGGTATTAAGGCAGAGGCCATTCATGGCGATAAAAGCCAAGTAGAGCGCATGAGTATTTTGGACCAGTTTAAAAAGGGTGAGATTGATGCTCTCGTGGCTACTGACGTGGCTGCTAGAGGTTTAGATATTCCTAGCATGCCATGCGTCATCAATTACGAATTACCATTTAATCCAGAGGATTATGTTCACCGCATTGGAAGAACTGGGCGAGCTGGGGCTAAAGGTGATGCCATAGCCCTTGTAGATTCCTCTGAAATGAAATTACTCTCAGATATTGAGAAGCTTACTAAAAAGAATCTGATTAAATTACCTGCTCCCGTTTTAGGTTCAAAAGACAATACGGACCCATTTTTCTACTTACCTTATCAACCTGACAATGTTTCTGTAGAGTCAGTTGTTCAAGAAAAACCTGCTGTAAAAACTCCTACTACTGCACCGAAGCGAACTCTTGGAGCTTTGTTGGGTGGAGTTAAAAAGACTTCTTCAAATTAGTCCAAGCTTTAATGGCTTGCTCTTGCCACTCTGCTAGGGTGCTTCTTTCACTTGCTTGATTTAATCCTAAACCTAGGTGCAAATTTACTTGATGAAGATACTCTAAGGTTTCCACAGTATTTTTGGGCCAAATAATTGGGGCTTTAGTTTGTTTACTTAATTTTTCGCCGACATTATTTTTTAATAATGGGATATGACGATATATAGGTGTTGGAATTTGCAATTGTTCTTGCAACCAAATTTGTCTAGGTGTGTTTGATTCAAGATCCTGTCCTCTGACGATATGGGTAATTTCTTGAAAGTGATCATCGACCACAACGGCTAATTGATAACTATAAATGCCATCATTACGGCGAAGCACAAAATCTCCAACCTCTTGATTAATTTGTTGTTTTTGAATAATTGTGTTTTCAGGGATTTTGACTCTAATTGCACCTGATCGATTTGATACATTACAAATAGTATTTAAAGTTGGACGACAAAAACCAGGGTAGACCATTTCAGAACCTGGGGAGAGGGTTTCTGATCTAAACTCAGCAATTCTCTTTCGTGAGCACTTGCAAACATATAACAATTTAGATTGGTTAAGTTTTTCCAGCGCATTTTCATAAGCAGAAGTTCTTTGTGATTGAAAAATGACTTTTTCATCACTTTTCATACCAAATAAGGCTAATTGCTGCAAAATTCCCTCTGAAGCTTGAGGATCAATTCTAGGGGTATCTAGGTCCTCAATTCGGATTAACCATTTACCATTTGCGGCTTTTGCATCTAACCAGCTTGCTAATGCCGTCACTAGAGAACCAGCATGTAAAAGCCCGGTAGGAGAGGGGGCGAATCGACCGCGATAAGATGATCTCAACATCGTTAAAATAGAATTTATGCCAAGTCCAAAATACATTCACTTACGTCTTCATTCTGAATATTCCATTGTTGATGGAATTGTTCGTTTAGAAGATGCCATCGGAAAAGCTGTAGCTGATCAAATGGGGGCACTTGCAATAACTGACCTCATGAATTTATTTGGCTTCATTAAATTTTACTCAAAAGCAAGATCTGCCGGTATAAAGCCTATAGCTGGAGCAGATGTTTGGATTAGTAATTCAGAACAAACCAACAAGCCATTTAGAGCATTACTTTTGGTAAAAAATACTCGGGGATATTTAAATCTTTGTGAGCTTTTATCAAAAGCAACTATTGAAAATCAAAATCTAGGTAGACCTGAAATTCATCCGAGTTGGTTTGATATGAATAGCACCTCTACCCTA
>Ga0214170_1000284_pt1 | contig 19776 bp, 19 predicted proteins | sample TroBogEpilimnion_2_FD_153008 | JGI IMG/M metagenome (GOLD analysis project Ga0214170, IMG submission 153008) | Freshwater microbial communities from Trout Bog Lake, WI - 27JUN2007 epilimnion | ecosystem: Environmental > Aquatic > Freshwater > Lake > Epilimnion/Euphotic zone | place: Trout Bog... | reverse complement strand
TAATTCGTATCAATCCTGAACGTGCGACTTTTAGAATCAACGATGGTAAAGAAATAGCCTGGCGCAATCGGGGAAGATACAATGCCTATGAACTAAGTCCATACGACACAACTATATTGCTTGATGTTGACTATCTAATGTTAGACAATAGTCTATTAAAAATAGCAGACACAGTTCAAGACTATAGATTAATGCATCACAACACCACAGACATTGGGCCGGCCTATGAAGAAATGGGCGAAACTAGTTTACCATTTGTATGGGCTACAGTAGTTGTATTTAAAAAAACTGAACGCAGTCAAATGTTGTTTAATCTAGTAGGAAAGATACAACGTAATTATCACTACTATAGAGAATTATATAATATACGTGAAGGCAATTATCGCAATGACTACGCATTTGCTATTGCTAACAATATTCTCAGTGGATACAACTTAAATGAATCACAGAGTATTCCGTGGCCTATGTACACAGCAGATCAAAAGATAGAACGTATTGTAACGACTGCTACTCAGGTTAGAATCTATTACGATAAATCAGCTACAGTAGTACCACGTATGAATATACACGTAATCGACAAAGAGTATTTACAAAGTGATAACTTTCGACAGGTAGTGGAGGCAATAGTTGAGCCAACATAAAGAACAACAGGGTTTTGTTACTTTCGCACAAAACACAGACACAGTAGATTATTTGGAGCTGGCATATCTGCAGGCTCTTAATGTTAAAGCAACACAAAAGAATAACCAATACGCAGTAATTGTTGACACAGCAACTGAGGAGAAAATTAATGATAGCCATCGTCGTGTTTTTGATTATATTATTCGTGTTCCCTATGACAATAATAATGCTTCCTCTAATTGGAAGCTGGGCAATGAATATCAGGTTTTTAATCTCACACCGTTTAAAGAAACTATTAAATTAGAAAGTGACTTACTGTTTACTCGCAGTATTGACCATTGGTGGACAGCCTTTAGATTAAAAGATTTATGTTTAAGCACACACGCTAGAAACTATAGAGATTTAATATCCGGTGTAAGAAAATATCGGCGTGTGTTTGACGACAATGAATTGCCAGACGTATATAACGGACTGATGTATTTTAGATACAGTCGTGATGGCGCTAACTTTTTTAAAGTAGCCGAAGTATTACACCGTAACTGGCATCATATAAAAAATGAAATCTTAGTAAACTGTAGAGAAGATAATCCCAGCACTGATGTACTGTATGCGCTGGCCGCAATGATAGTGGGAGTTGAAACCTGTACAATGCCCGGGATGGATTTTATTAATTTTGTACATATGAAATCAGAATTCAATGGGTGGTTAGATGCTCGTAGTTGGGTGGATACAGTTTTATATGAACAAGAAGGTGATGTTATTCGCATAAACAATTTAAATCAGTTAAGCCCAGTACACTACTATGATAAAAATTTTGCTACTAAAGAATTAATCGAGTACTATGAATCAAGAATTTGAACTTGAAATCGAACGGTTATTGGAACCAATTCGGCCACCTGCGATTGAATATAGGCTTTACTATAATGAGGATGGCAACATTACGGCCTGTACAATGATAGAAGATCCTGCTATAATTGGATCTTATATTGTGGTTGATAAAGAAACGTACGATAATTATTTTCGATATACTGTAGTAGATGGAAAATTAAAAAAGTTTGAATCTGACGCACAGTACCGAGTAAAATTACGCAAGTCTACACAAGGACTAGCAGTTGTAAAAAATCATGCCGGCATTATACTAGAGTCTGGCGATGAATACCAAGATATAGAATATTATGAACGAATTAATTGACGTAGCAGATTTAGATTGTATATACTTAACATACGATGAACCTAAAAAAGAAGAACACTGGATACAGATCCAAAACATGGTGCCCTGGGCCAAACGAGTCGATGGAGTTAAAGGTAGTGATGCCGCTCACAAAGCGGCTGCCGATGCTAGTGATACAGACCGGTTTGTGCTTATTGATGGCGATAACATTCCAGATAGTAATTTTTTCAACCTGCAATTGGTTCTTGACAATACCAATCGCGATTGCGTATTTCGCTGGCGGGCTCGCAACGCTATTAACGGACTGATGTATGGCAACGGCGGACTTAGCTGTTGGACTAGAGATTTTATCTACAGTATGCGTACACACGAAAACTCAGATGGTACGGCAGAAAATGATGTAGAGTTTTGTTTTTATCCTAACTACTGGGCAATGGCTGATTGCTATAGTGTAACATATCCTAATGCTACTCCATTTCAGGCCTGGCGTGCCGGGTTCCGTGAAGGTGTTAAGATGTGTTTAGATCGCGGCAGTCTTCCTAATATGACAGAATTTGAATCGCGTGTAAACAATCGTAACTATGATAATCTTTGTATATGGCAAAGTGTAGGCGCAGATGCCGACAACGGCTTTTGGGCAATATATGGAGCACGTCTTGGTACGTTTATGACTATGATAGAAGGTTGGAACTATCGAGACGTACAAGATTTTGATGTGCTGGCTAGACTATGGGAAAGTTTTAGTAAAGATGGCGCAGATGAATGCCGTAGCGTTGGTGATATACTACGTAAGCGTTTAAGTTTATCTATAGTAGATATGGATCCAGAAGAAAGCAGATTCTTCAAACATCATTATAAATCAACATTTAAAAATCAAGGGCCGATGGTTCGTGAGTAAATCAGACTTTATGTCTGCCGCAGAGCAGATGCAAGAAAAACTAGGAACTGCTTTATGTTTGGCTAAGTGGAAACAGGTTAGCCTACATTTAGCCACAGGGTTAAATAATAGCTGTTACCATCCACCATTGCATCCAATTGACGCCAGTGTATTAAAAGACAATCCTGGCGCACTACACAACACCGAGCATAAGAAACAGCAACGTGTTATTATGCTTAAGAATGAACGTCCCGGCGAATGTAGTTATTGCTGGACACAAGAGGATTTAGGAAACCTAAGTGACAGACACTACAGATCGGGAGAGCCATGGGCGGCCGAAGACTATGATAAAATTAGAACAAGTACCGGAAATGAAACGGATGTTATTCCGTCGTACGTCGAGGTTAACTTCAACCATGCGTGTAATCTGCGATGTAGTTATTGTAGCCCTCAGTTTAGTAGTAAGTGGATGGAGGAAGTGGATCGATGGGGCGGATACCCAACCAGTACGATACATAATGATCCCCGCCATTTTGTTGGCAATCGGCGCCCTATACCTGCTTCCCAAGATAATCCTTATGTCGATGCATTTTGGGAATGGTGGCCAACCCTTTATCCACAACTAAAACATTTCCGTATGACTGGTGGTGAGCCACTAATGGACAAGAATACCTATAGAGTATTTGACTATGTACTAGCACTACCTAATCCAGAATTACATTTGAATGTTACCAGTAACTTTAGTGTAGAAGATAACTTAATGAACAAGTATCTTGACTATGTAAAACAATTATGTTCTACACAAATTGAACATTTTATGCAGTATGTTAGTGTAGACTCTGGAGACATACGACACGCTGAGTATATACGGCACGGACTCAATATGAATCGACTACACGAGAATGTCAATAGATTCTTAACAGAAATTCCGCACCGTAATAGTCTTACATTTATTATTACTATGAATAATCTAAGTGTACTCGGACTACAACGACAATTAAATTGGATTCTTGAATTACGTAAAAAGTACAGCACTACATATCAACGTGTTTGGTTTGATACTCCGCTACTACGCACACCGACCTGGCAAAGTCTACAAATATTGCCACCTGTGTATGCGGGTGTATTAGAACGTGTAGCTGACTGGATGGAACTTAATTTAGAAACACCAGACGATCCATTCCACGGATTCAAAGACTACGAAGTACAACGTATGCGTCGTGATATAGATTGGATGCGAGAAGGTTGTAATTTAGATCCAAAATATGTTAAACTACAACGAGCTGACTTTTATCGTTTCTTTAATGCTCACGATACTCGTCGACAAACTGATTTTTTAGCAACCTTTCCTGAAATGAAAGAATTTTGGGATGAATGTAGATACCATGCCCAGAACTAATAACGAGACAGATTTAGAATACAAACGCCGTGTAATTGACATTAAGTCAGAGTCGTTCTGCGGCGCAAAATGGTATAACGCTACTATATGGTTAGGATCGGGACAAACTACTAGTTGTCATCACCCACTACCACATCAGGTCAGTGTTGAGGACGTAATAAATAATCCTAAAGCACTACATAATACGCCAAAGAAAAAAGCCGAACGCAAACAAATGCAACAAGGCGAACGCCCAGGCGGTTGCGAGTACTGCTGGAAAATAGAGGACATAGGCCGTGATAACATCAGCGACAGAGTATATAAAACAGTTATCTATTCAGACGAAGACCTGGATAGCGCATACCAATTGGATTCAAATGCAGACGTTGATTTACAAACTTTGGAAATCGCATTCGATCGTACCTGTAATTTTGCTTGTTCCTACTGTAACCCTGCTTTCAGCTCAACTTGGGTTAATGATTTGGATCGCAACGGCCCTTATGTGGAATTGGTTAGTGATGGCAGAAATCATTTTACTCACAATCATTCTAGCAGTCAGCTTTACAAGTTTAATCAACAGAATCCTTATGTTGATGCCTTCTTTAAATGGTGGGAATCAGACCTCCACAGAACACTAAAAGAACTCAGACTAACCGGCGGTGAGCCTCTTATGAGTGGTGATACCTGGCGATTACTAGACTGGTTTAAAAACAACAATACAGACATAAAGTTTGCTATGAACAGCAATCTTGGCGCCAAGGACGATCTAATTGATCGACTAATAGATGCTACACACAGCATCAAGCATTTTCATTTGTATACCAGTAATGAATCAATAAGCCAACAAAGCGAATACATACGTGATGGGTTAGTCTGGGACGATTGGGCTAACAACGTAGAAAAAGTACTAACCAATGGCAAGTTAGAAGGCTTCCATATGATGTGTACTATTAATGCCTTGTGTCTAGATACGCTAGACAGCTTCTTAGACTGCTGTTTAAATTGGAAACGTGAATACGGACGAGACTTCCCAACCTTTAGTTTGAATATCCTGCGCTTCCCTAGTTTTCAGAGCCCATTGGTTCTACCTGATAATTTGCGTACACACTATAAAATTAGACTACAAGATTGGTTAGATGCTAATCGCGATGATCCGATGTTACATCAATTTGAAATCAATCAACTACAAAGATTAATTGACTATCTTGATGTAGTTAAAACTCCGCATATGGGCGCCGCAGAACAATCAGTACTACAACAAGACTTTAAAAAGTTTTATACACAATACGACCAACGCAGAGGTAAAAACTTTACAGAAGCATTTCCGGCATTGGCCAATTGGTACACAACACTATGAGCAAAGACTTTTATAACAAAGGTTATGACTATATGGCTCGTAAGCCATATTTCATTGAACGTGAAGATTTAACTCCACGCCAATGGCAGTTGTTGACCGAAAGCGATCGTTTTTGTATGTTGCCGTGGGTACATTTACACGCCTTTCCGGATGGTCGTGCTTATCCTTGTTGTTTAAGTGACTATTGGCATCCAGTAGGAGACCTACGTAAAAATACCATGGAAGAAGTATGGAATCAAGATCCATACAAAACAATGCGTAAGAATATGCTTACTGAACGTGAGTGTAAAGAGTGTACAAAATGCTATGAGCAGGAAGCCAATGGTTTCTTTAGTATGCGTAACGACGCCAATCGTAATTACGGACATCACATAGCCGAAGCAGAAAGAACAGAAGAAGATGGAACAAACCCCGAATTTAAAATACGTTATTGGGACGTCAGGTTTAGCAACTTATGTAATTTTAGTTGCCGTAGCTGTGGTCCTATTTTTAGTTCAAATTGGTATAACGATCACGTAAAGTTATATAATCGTAAACCCGATGTATTGGGCCGCGATATGCTACGTGTAGAGTATGCCGCAGGTGATGAAGATGATATGATACGTCAAATGATGCCACACGTTCCGCATCTGGAGCAGGTATACTTTGCCGGTGGCGAGCCACTAATCATGAAAGAGCATTACTTCCTGCTAGAAAAGTTAGAAGAACTTGATAAAACAGACGTGCGTATTCAATACAATACTAACTTCAGTGAACTACGCTATAAAGACAAACACGTATTTGACTACTGGCGCAAATTTAAAAATGTCAGTGTGGGTGCTAGTTTAGATGCCAGTGGAGCTAGAGCGGAGCTGATGCGTAAAGGAACTGACTGGGCACAGGCTGTAGATAATCGTCAACGCATGATTCAAGAAGTCCCGCACGTAGACTTTTACATTAGCGCCACGGTTAGCGCAATGAATATCTTACACGTATTAGACTTCCATAGAGAGTGGACAGAATTAGGATTAATTAGAGCACAGGACTTTAATGTAAACATTTGCCAAAGTCCTGAATGGTATCGCGTTGATATATTTCCAGAAGAGTTTAAGAAAAATGTTATTGTTCCAGCATATGAACAACATATTGCTTGGTTAGAGCCACAAGACAAACTACGTCGTGCTACAAATGGATTTAAGTCAGCGTTAAACTTTATACAGGCCAACGACCAACATCAACATTGGCCACGTTTTGTAGAAGAGTGTGCTAAATTAGATCGTATACGTGGAGAAGACTTTTGGGCAACGTTCCCGGAGTTTGACAGCCTAAAATGATAGACTACCAAGATATACGTTCGGTACATTTTGAGATTAGTACTAGATGTAATAGTACCTGTCCTGATTGTCCGCGTAACTTTCGCGGTGCCAATGTAATAGACACTTACCCCGTAGTAGATATGAGTCTTAAAGATGCGAAGCGAGTATTTTCTCCTGCGTTCTTAGAACAGTTAGATCATATTACTATAAATGGTAACTACGGAGATTTTGTTACCGCACGTGATGGGCTTGCTATTGTTGAATACTTTAGATCTAGTAATCCCGGGCTACGCATAGAAATCAGCACCAATGGTAGTGCTCAGCCTAACTTATGGGAACCACTGGCACGTACCGGTGCTCGTGTGTATTTTAGATTAGATGGACTAAAGGATACACATCATTTATATCGCCAAGGTACTGACTTTGATTTTATATTAAAAAATGCCGGTAAGTTTATTGCCGCTGGTGGCGAAGCAGTTTGGTCAATGATTGTGTTTGATCATAATCGTCATCAGGTTGCCGAAGCACGACAAATGAGTAAAGATCTGGGATTTTGTGAATTTGATGAAGTATATGCTGGGCGTGACATTATGCCGGTGTTTACCAATGATGGTCGATTGAGTCACGTGATTGGAGACTATCGTGGTAGCACAGATTTTAAACAATTATTTGAAACTTACAATTATTATAAAATAGATCCTAATGTTGCTGTACGGGCCGAAACTACTAGTCGCCCAATTGATTGTTATTCAAAACGCAGTCAAGAAGTCTATGTATGCGCCAATGGAGAAGTATATCCTTGTTGTTGGTTAGGTAACTATCCGACACACAGTTGTAGTCGTCCTAGCAACGCACAACTACAACCTTTAATTAAAAACAATAATGCCATCGAATACGGATTAGTACAGGCTATTGAATGGTTTAACGAAATAGAAAAAACCTGGGCAATCGATACTGTACCAAACGGAAAAATATATGAGTGTAATCAAACCTGTGGAATTAAAACAGCTACCTAAAACAATTTGTATGCTACCTTGGATGAGTATTGAAACTAGTCCAATGGGCACAGTACGTCCGTGCTGTATGGCGCACGACGAAATAACCGATGCCAATGGCAAGAAATATGATCTAAATGAAACCACGATTGAAGAAGCGTACCATAGTGAATATATGCAAGATTTGCGTCGTCAATTTAGGGCCGGGGTTAAGCCAAGCACCTGTAGCCGTTGTTGGGAAGAAGAAGCAGCCGGTCGCGATAGTAAGCGAATTCACAGTCAGGTTCGACTTAAAGAATTGTATAAACAGGTAGACTGGGCAAATGATGACCCTGATCAACTATGGTTTGTTGATCTGAAGTTGGGTAACATTTGTAATCTTAAATGTCGTATATGTGGATCGTGGTCTAGTAGTAAGTGGGCTGAAGAAGAAATGAATTACTTAGAGCCAGGGCGTAATAAAAAAGAACATATTGCCTACACCTGGTTAAAGCAAGGTGCCTGGCCGCGCAAGACAACAACCTTTTGGGATAATATGCGTGATATAATTCCCAACATACGCTACTTTGAATTCACTGGTGGCGAGCCTTGGATGATTGAAGAACATAAAGACTTATTAAAGTTTGCTTGCCAAACGGGCCATGCAAAACACATAGACATTCATTACAATACCAATGCTACTCAATGGGACACAAACTTGTTTGATCTATGGGCAGAGTTTGGTCGTGTTGATGTTGCTTTTAGTATTGACAACGTAGGCGATCGCTTTGAGTATGAACGTTATGGTGCTAAGTGGGATCGTGCTAACGAAATCGTTGATGTAGTTAATAATATGACCAATCACCCTAGCCACGGTAACATTACTACACAGCTATGTTTTACGATTAATATACAAAATGTCTATTACTTAGATGAATTACTAGCCTGGGCTGATACAAAAAACTTTGGTAGCATTTACTTTAATATGCTACATAGTCCAGATCATATGAGCATACAGCGTATGACTCCTCGAGCACAGGAACTTGTACTTGATAAATTAAAAACAACATTTTGGTCTAGCCACGTTTACCAAGAAGAAATTGATAGTGTTATTAATTTTATCACTGCCGGTCCGGGTAGTGATGGGTCTGAGTTTTTACGTAAAATGAAACAAACAGATCAATACCGCCAACAAGATTTTCGTGACACACATCGTGAAATAGCTATTGCTATGGGCTATGAAGATTAAACTCATACACCTAGACAACGACTTTGGTCGCGTCATCTATCCAGCGTTTCGCGAATGCTTTGATCCCCATTTTGAACTAGAACAGTATTCTGCTGAGCGTGACTATGATAAAGCCAGCACGGTGTTTGTATTAAATACTGCCCAGGATATGTATCTTAATAGTTTAGTAAGTGCTGGGTATAAAGTTTTAGTAGAAAATTTACAAGAGAACAGTATACCTTACGTAAATAGTTCTCCGTTGGTACGATATATGATCTGTGTTAATGATCGTAGATTGCCCGAATCCTATATTACAGTTCCGTGGTTCTTTTGGTATAGAGAAAGTCGTTTATTTAATTACCAACATCTTGTACGAGAATCAAAATTTGATCGTAAATTTTTGTTGATGATGAATTACCAAAGATCCTTTAGAGATTACATACACGAAGCGTTCCAGGGCATTGCAGATCAAGGCCTGTATAGTTATGTCGACAGAGGAATCAGACTAGAAGGCGACATTGAACGCAGTACAAAACATTGGGATAGGTACATTAATCCCGATTGGTATAATCGCACACAGTTTAGCATAGTAGTAGAAACAGCCGTTAGCCGCGGTCGTTTAGAAGTTTTTGTAACAGAAAAAACAATGAAGCCATTGGCACTACGGCACCCGTTTATAACTATTGCTTGCCCAACTACACTACATTTTATACGCGAAGGTGGATTTGAAACTTTTGGTAATTTATTTGATGAGCACTACGATCTGGTATCTGATGATGAAAGCAGAATAGAACTAGTTTGGCGACAGGTTGTTGCTTACGATCATCAAGACTACTCTCATTTAACCAAAGAAAAGGTTGAATATAACTATCAAAGATTTTATAATAGAGCATTAGTCGATAAACGATTTACACAGGATATAGTATACCCAATATTAGAATTTGCCAATGAAAAAGCCTGAAACACTTTGCCTTGCGCCTTGGGTACACACGTATCTAAGTCCTCAAACTGAAAGACGTATGTGTTGTGCGTCACGTGAACCTGCGCAGAATTTTCAACAGTACATAGATACATCTTCTGGTACTGGTCGTTACATACCTATCGCCTTGGATGAACATTGGAACTCAGATCATATGAAATCTGTACGTCGCCGTATGATGTCCGGAGAGACATTACCCGAGTGCGAAGTATGTAACGACCGGCTACTAAACACAGACGTTTACCGTAGTTATTTTGATAGACTATTTGGACATAAGTACTTAGACGCAATGGCGAGTACAGACAGTACAGGCTATACCACAATGAAGCCTGTAAGTTGGGATTATAGATTTAGTAATCTCTGCAACTTCAAATGTAGGATGTGTGGAGATATGTTGTCCAGTGCTTGGGAAACTGAGCAACGGCAAAACAATATGATCGACTGGAAGGATCCAAATACACATTGGATGAAACCTGAAGTCAAAGAGCAAATTACGAAGTTTCAAGACACCCAGGTGGAGCAAGAGTTTGCTACTGCTGTTGAGGAGCACCGCGTTGAAGAGGTGTATTGGGTGGGGGGTGAGCCGCTGATGTACGAACAGCATTGGAAGTATATGCGGCGCATCATAGAACTTGGAGATGGAAAAAATGTTTACGCTAGGTATAACACAAATCTTAGTCGTGTCAATTATCGCGGTATCAATCTGTATAGGGATATTTTATCTGGGCTACGAGACTGGCAAATCTGCGCAAGCATCGATGGCACGGGCAGAATTGGAGAGTATATTCGATCAGGTCTTGATTTTAATCACTGGCTTGAGAACTTCCGTGAAGGAATTACGTACAGCCGTAACCGGCGCCAAGTCCGTATGGACTTCACTCTTACTACACCAGGACTCTTTGAAGTACAAGCGATACAATCGCTCGCCAAAGAACTCGGCGTAGACATATTAGCCAAAGTAATTTTTAGTTTTAGCCCGGACATAGTAATGTCCCCCTTGGCACTACCCAAAGACGTATTACATCCTTGGATAGACGAATTATTAACTACATCAAGTGGGTCCATGAAGGACATACTTATCCAGCTAAAAACTAGACCCACATTTGCTGAACAATGGCCTGATACATATCGGCAAATGGCTCTAAAGGGCAAACTAAGAACTTTAGAGATTGAAAAAATTCGAAATGACAAGTATACTATGCGTGACATCTTGGCAGAACGTCCAGACGCACTAGCTTGGTGGGATTCAATTGGCAATTAAAGTAATATTACGTAACCCTTTACTTAGAAATGATTTTGTTGATTACACAATCATTCCTAACGACACTCTGCTGGCACAAGATTGGCAACAGGCCTTAAAAGGCATATTACAGTCGGGTAACCTATTAGAGAAAAACTTTTGTTTTATGGGTTTTCCCAAGACAGCACGTACTATAGAATATCTATGTGCCCAATTAAATCAAAATATCAGTGTCATTAATCGATTTTTTGACAACGAATATTTTATATGGGAAATATTTACTCCCGACAATGTAGTGGGCTTTGACTACGCTGAAAATGGCATTAACCACGACATGATGAATCGGCTACATAATCACTTTGAGAGACTACAAGGTACTGTCGGTGGACTAAGTGTTTATTATCGAAACGCCGATTATGAAACAAAGTATGCTATACGTCAACTAAACAATTTATGTCATGAGCTAGAAACACTTATCTTAAGTAGACGTAAACTAGCAACAGATCCTTATTGGGTACGTCCTAGCCAGATTACTACATTCCTACAAGCACAACGCTACGACTTAAAGCCCGAGCATAGACAAGGCTTTGTTGCCAATGGATATGATCGTGTGTTTGGCGGAGTATATATGCACTGGACACAGATAGGCAAGACACTATTTGAAGTTTATCGTGATGAGAATGCACCTGAGCTTACAGCAACAGTATGCGAAGCAATTACAGAATTACAATACTACTCGGGCGAGTTTGACATAGAATGGGGTAACAATGTTACCTTAGGTGGTGGACATTTCTGGCACGACAAAGAGCAAGCGGCGTTTAAGGAATGGTTAATAGACAACAACCGAGACCCTGCTGACCCTAATTTAAGTTTAGGGTATTTGCCATTAGGACAAGTAGATCTACTAGCCAGCTTTGGTACTACAAATTACAAACAAATTTGGGACGTACTAGCCAGTCACTTAGACGTACACAGTATTGAAATAGACGGAGTACGCAGGACATATGACTATTGTTGGACTGATCCTGATTACAAACAAATGCAGATAGATATGATGAAGCCAGGATATGATTACAGTAGCCGGGGGTGATAGTTTTGTATTTGGTAGCGAACTAGCAGACTGCCCAGATGGCCGTCCCGGTAGTCATAGCCGAAATACTTTTACAGCATTACTAGGTGGTAATAAGTATTTTTGTGCCGCTTACCCAGGATACTCAAATCATGATATTGTTGTTAGACTAAAAACTACACTAGAAAAAGTTCCAGGGCAACCATTTATTATTGTGTGTTGGACCTGGCCTAGTAGAGATACCGTTTATACCAGCCCTAGAGTTATTAGAGAATTTCAACACTATTGTGAATATCATAATTTTCCTTATATGTTTACCTGTGCTGATAATTGTCTAATTCCATTATTGGATAGCATTAATGATAATTGGTTTTTATTTCCGGCTGGTACACTAGCACACGAAACAACAAGTCCGAGAGGATTTTACCAGTGGGCTGTTGAGAATAAGTATACAGTAGGTCCAGACAATCACCCCTTAGAACAAGCACACATAGACGCCGCAAATTTAATGCAGGAGAAATTCAATGAATTGGTTAAAAAACATATACAATAGAATTAAGCTAGAAATCAAATATCGTAAAAAATTAAAAGAGCTACGTAAACGCGACCCATTTATCTATAAATGAAAGTACTAACAGTAGGTTGTAGCTTTACCGCCGGAGAGGAATTACCAGATCCTGCTACACAGGCCTGGCCTGCTTTGTTGGCTGTCACTAACAATTGGTCCGTTACTAATTTGGGCAAAGGCGGAGGCAGTAACGACCGTAATATTCGAATTGTTTTTGAAGAGGTTAATCGGTACGATTTAATTGTAGTAGCCTGGACACAACCTGACAGGTTTGAAGTTCCTTACGATAATGACCTATTAGACATTAATGTTAATACAGCACGTAAAAGAAATATTAAATGGGTAGACGAGTATTACAGTTTACACTACGATAGACTTTATAGTTATAAAAAATGGTTTAGACAAATCATTATGCTACAAAGTTACCTTAAACAATTAGAAAAACCTTACATATTTTGTAGTACGTTTGGTATGTGGAGTGACCTAAGACAAGAGCTGTATGATGAATACTCAGCTAAACTAGTTGACTTAATTATGCAGGTAGATCCACGATATTATGTAGAGTGGCCTAGGTGGGGAATGATAGACTGGCAAGGTGATTGCCCTAAAGGTCCCGGAGGACATCCATTGGAATTAGGACACAAAAGAATAGCAGAAAAGATCAATGAACATATTAGGAATCTCGGCTGGCTTTCATGATGCCGCCGCCGCAGTAATCAACAACGGTGAGATAGTATATGCTGGACACGCAGAGCGTTACAGCAAGATTAAGAATGACCCCAATTTACACGAAGATATGCTTTGGGAGTTTAGTCGCGGTAGACATATTGATCATATTGCTTATTATGAAACTCCTTGGAAGAAACAGTTACGTCAACTGTATAGTGGGCAAGGCATTGAGTGGAATAAACTAACAACTCGTCAGGTACTCAAGCAACAGCTGGGCGGCTTTTTTGATAATGTTCCTGTTACAACACATAATCATCATCTAAGTCACGCGGCAGCTGGATTTCAAACTAGCCCATTTGATCGGGCCACAGTAGTAGTTATTGATGCTATTGGGGAGTGGGACACGATTAGTATATGGGGTGCTCACTATGTCAATGGGCAGGCCAAGTATCACAGACTATGGCGTCAACGATATCCACATAGCATAGGTTTGTTCTATACAGCAATGACACAGGAAATTGGTCTAAAGCCAATGGAAGATGAGTATATTACTATGGGTATGGCTGCCTATGGTAGCAAGCAGGCTAGCGCCTTAATGAAGATGCAGTTAATTGAGGATGAGTGGGATATACGTTTTAAGGAAAACTTACACGCTGGACTAAGCTGGGATTATGCCCAACATTACGATATTATGGATATTGCCAGTTCTGCTCAGGCTTTTTGTGAAAATTTGATATATAATGTTATGCGCCGCGCAAAAGACTTTGGGTGGAGCCGTAATTTGGTTTACATGGGAGGGGTAGCCCTAAACTGCCTCGCTAATAGAAATCTCGGTGATTACTTTGAAAAAATATGGATTATGCCTAACCCCGGTGATGCTGGTAGTAGCCTTGGCGCGGCCGCTTTGGTATACGGAGGCCGAATACAGTTTGACAATGCATATCTCGGATACTGTATTCCCGGTCCATATCCAGTTAACGCCGCGCTCGATGGACTCATCCGAGACAAGATCGTGGGGGTGGCCTCCGGAAGAGCAGAATTTGGACCGAGAGCCCTCGGAAACAGAAGTTTACTCGCCGACCCGCGTGGACCGGATATAAAAGATCGCGTAAATGCAATCAAACGTCGTCAAGAATTTAGACCGTTTGCGCCAGTTATTTTGGAAGAGCACGTTAACGATTATTTCAATTTGCCTCGTGGGTTTATCGACAGCAGTTATATGCAAGTGGTGGGGCATTGTCGTTATCCTGACTTATTTCCTGCTATTGTCCACTATGATGGCACTAGTCGTATACAAACAGTACCAGCTAATAGTTCAGGAATTAGAGAACTCCTAGAAAAATGGTATGTCTTAACTGGTTGTCCAATGTTATTAAACACAAGTCTTAACATTAAAGGCGAACCAATGGTCAATGACCGCGCTGATGCAGATCGCTTTGAAAAACTCTATAACGTAAAGGTATATTCATGAGTTGTTTAGTTCCAATGACAGTCAATGAGCTTACTAAATTAATTGGTAATAATTTTGTAAAAACATTTCAAGAAGAAATGGACAGTATTTTTGCGCCATTGCGTAAACATATTGCAAAAGGAAGACCTCTAAGTTTAGGTAAAGAGGTATGGGAATATGCTGTTGCCGACGCTATTCCAACAGCTGAGTGGAATGGTGCTGGTCATAGCCTAATTGATGTTGCTGTTGGAGCAGATATAGGCATTGATGTCAAAGGCGTTAGTAAGAAAAAAAGGTCTAGAGCTACTACAGAAGCAAGTATGTTTCAAAATTTTGACCAAGATGCTAAAACACACTTTACAAATAGAAATCCCGAAGGTGTGCATAGTATTCATGTCAATGGTTGGCTTAACAAAGTTTCTTCTATTAAAGAATATTATATGCTAGGTATTATCAGAGATCAGGAATCTTTAGATTGTTCATTGTGCGGATTTAAAGTTAGTAATACACAATTGAACTTTTTACCAGAAAACTATTCGTTTACCAAAGCATCTATTAAGATTTCAGGTTTTGCAGATCCCAATTTTGTTACTGTAAAATATTACAATAGCAAATCTAGATTAGAAATTACCTTTCGTGACAAATGCTGGAAAGATAGTAATTATTCTATGCCAATATACAAATACAATAAGGAAACACAATGACACAACGTATTTTAATTATGGGCCTGCCCGGCTCGGGAAAAACAACATTAGCAACAGAACTTAAGAAACTATTAGAACACAGCGGTCGAACAGTGACTTGGTTTAATGCCGACGAAGTACGTCGACAATTTGACGATTGGGATTTTAGTGAAGCAGGACGTATTCGCCAAAGTAAACGTATGTACGATTTAGCAGAAACCTGCGGAACTGACTACGCACTTTGCGACTTTGTTGCTCCACTAGTAGAAATGCGTAACAATTTCAAAGCCGATTGGACTGTATGGATGGACACAATTCGCAAAGGTCGATATGCAGACACAAACCGAATGTTTGTTGAGCCAGAAATTTATGATTTCCGTATTAATGAACAGAATGCCACTAAGTGGGCAGACTTTGTTGCCGACCATATTGTTGATAATCGTAGACGTCCTACATTTGATTGGCGTAAAGAAACTGTACAGATGTTAGGTCGTTGGCAACCTTGGCACGATGGACATCGTTGGCTGTTTGAACGACTGTTAGCACGTACAGGACAGGTTATTATACAGATACGAGATGTACAGGGCTGGCAAGGTAGCAATCCTTTTGAAGTTGAAAAAGTCAAAGGCTTTATTCGACGTGACCTAGATCCACTATATCAAGGACAATACGAAATACAGGTAGTACCTAACATTGTACATATTGGATGGGGTCGCGGTGTAGGATATACACACGCAGAAGAAGTACCAGATGAGGAAACAGGTTCTATTAGTGCCACTAACATTCGCAAGGAACTTGGCTTAAAATGAGAACGTTGTGGAAAACGTTGACCTGGCGCTTAGTTGGGTCAACTAGCACGTTCTTAATTAGTTACTTAATCACAGGTGCTATCGTAGTATCTGGTAGTATAGCCATATTACAAATGATCGTAAATACTATATTGTACTACATACACGAACTAGCATGGAATCGCCTGCCCTAGTCGTACATTAGGACGATAGGGAGGTTTAAATTGATACAAATTCGACATTTCTTTAAGACGCTCAGTGAGCACCCGCCATTCATCTCTTACAAGGCTGCCGTCTGCGAAGCGTTGATAATTATGTTCCAAGATTGGCCTCATACTCATTAACATCTCTTTTTGTTGAACAGCCGTTAAGTTAGAAATATCTTTTAGTATTTTAGTAACAGCCTGTAGACGTAGTATAGGATCTTCTATAGCGTCGTAACTTTCATCCCAGTAATCGCCAAAGGTTTTGAATCCATAACTGCGTAGGTATTCTAAGTTATGAGCACAACCTAACAACAAGAATGGCATACGTAGTACAACAGGTTTAAATATCTTTTCAGTTAGGTGTGTTTTAGTTTCAAAGTAACAGGTTTCTGTTACAAGAAATACAAAACTTTCCATTAGCTCTGGCATTGGACTTAATAACATACTTTGATTTGGTATGTGTTGATCAGCAAAGTCTATACGTAATTCTGGTAAAGTGTTTATATTAGCAATAGCTTCGTTGACTAACGCTGTATCTAAATTACTAGACAACAGGTTATCAGCAAAGTTTCCACCATCTGGGCAGTCTTTACTGTAGCTAACGTAGCCACATTCTAATAAATTGTTTTTGTATAACTCGTTTATCAATAAACTACGATATACTCGTTTGTTGCTGGTCAAACGATTAAATGTAATGTAAGATTTTTTAAGTTGACGTTGCTCTGGTAGCACTAGTCCTGGCAAGTATTCGTGCCCGCGAAACCAATCGGCTGCCGCAAAGATATGAAAGAAATAATCAACAGATGCCATTGGATATTTTTCTAATAGTTGATCTTTATCTGTGCCGGACTGTTCAGTTGATACTAGTACATAAGGTGCACAACTACGATTGAGTATTTCGTTGAATACCGGTTGGTTGTATCCAAAGTCTAAGGGCTCTTGATCGTAAAATATAAACAATGGACCTCTGCGTTCAGGATAGTTGTCAGTGGCTAAAATGAATTCTAGATTTTCTGGTTGAGTTGACCCAAAAGGGTGTAGGTAAACTACCCTAGGATCTGTTATAATAGTCCGTAAGTACTGATATATATTTTCGTAATGATTGGCAATATTATACATGGTTGATGTTTTTTACTTTGGCCCAAAACCAAATTTATTTGAATTTGAACTTCCTGCTGAAAGTCTAGCGGATGCCGCACGTCAATCACGTACTAGTCGCTACTGGTATATTTATGGGGGCAATGACTACACAGACTTCGACTTTGACTATGTACCACCACCTTGGGAAAGTCAATACACACACGTATGGGCCAGTCAACATCAGCGCAATGGTGAAGTATATCTAGCACCTAAGAACAATCCTGCGGCAGACTTTCATTATCTTGATGAATTTGTTATACGTAAGAACACAGCCGACATACACTTTATCGATCACGGTAATGGTAGCATAGCACGTCACCAATTTGATTGGATTCGAGCACACTGGGACGGAGCAACCAAAACACGCTTTGTGGACAACTACTTGGATACCTTTAAACGTATTATAAATGTAGCCAAGACTGAATACGTATGGATCATTAACTCTGTTTGTAATTACACACAGTTTGATTTTACCTGGCATCCAGATGAATTTCAACTTGAAATGATTCATTGCTTTCCAAGTGGCACACAAGAACGCGGTGACACATTCTATATACACGTAGAATCATTCCGCAAACAAATGATTGAACTAGAATTGTTAGATTGGTTTAACGTGATCCATTATTGCGATGACCAGATGGTAGAACGTTTTGATAATCCTAGACACTTTTACGAGTCTGATAATTTAGTAGAAGAAATACGCAACTATAAATTTGAAACTCCATACGTATTCTTTACCAACCAAAAAGACATTAACCTTGCTCCTACTCCGTGCCTGTGGACTGAAAAAGACCGTGTTATAGAACGTTGTAGTCGCAGTGGAGCTACGGCATTGATACCACGCGATATAAAGCGGCACCTTACGACACAGATCTACGACTATCCTTACATTGAAACGTCTAGTTATCAGGTAAATGAATACCACAAGGAGAAGATGTTTCCTGGACTAGATATAGTTTATATCAGTAACGGTGAACCTGACGAAGAACGTTGGTATGAGCATTTATGTTATCAAAGTAATACCAAAGCAAAATGGGTACGTGGCATAAATGGGCGCACAGCCGCTTATCAAGAAGCCGCACGTCAGAGTTATACTCACTGGTTCTTTGCTGTATTTGCCAAACTAGAAGTACTGGGTAACCAATTCCCTTGGTTTGACTGGCAACCAGATTATTTTCAAGAACCCAAACACTATATCTTTAATAGCCGTAATCCTGTAAATGGATTGGAGTATGGACATCAAGGTATTATTGCTTATAATAAAAAACTAGTGTTAGAAAACAATACGCCTGGTATTGATTTTACTCTGACACAGCCACACGAGTCAGTGCCTATACTAAGTGGCATAGCACACTTCAATCAAACGCCTTGGATGACCTGGCGTACTGCTTTCCGCGAAGTAGTTAAGCTAAAACACTTTATGGATGTTAATCCTACACTAGAAACCAGTCATAGATTAGCAACTTGGTGCGAAGTTGCTGAAGGTGAGTACGCAGAATATTGTTTGGCCGGAGCCCGTGATGCTGTACTGTACTACAATCAGGTTGGGGGAGATTACGATAAACTCAAACTGAGCTTTGAGTGGGCGTGGCTTAAACAGCAATTTGATGATAAATATTACAATGAAATCCAGTGAATTTATTAGATCTAATCGTGTAGCAGATTTAACTCCTGCTCACTGGGCCGCGGATGCGGTAGGCGATATTGGTAAAGCTGGTGTAGCCGGAGATGTTGTAAAAGGATTAAGAAATCTACCTGCCGGCGGCAATTTTTATTAACGCAGGTAATCAATAATAGCTTCTGCTACCTGCTCTACTTCGCTGTCTAACAATTCTGGATATATAGGCAAACTCAAACACTCTCTGCTAAATGCTGTTGATTCTCTAAACAGTTCTTTAGCATAGTCAATATAGTCGTAGCCCACTGGTAATTCAAATAAAGGTTTATCGTAGTGAAACTTTGTTTCAATGCCAGCCATTGCTAAACGTGCTTTAAGTCCGTGCCGCTCACCTAAACGAATAACAAACTTTGACCAAGCACTATCAACTAACGGTCCGGGACCAACAATATCTACATACCCATC
>Ga0214170_1000282_pt1 | contig 19906 bp, 29 predicted proteins | sample TroBogEpilimnion_2_FD_153008 | JGI IMG/M metagenome (GOLD analysis project Ga0214170, IMG submission 153008) | Freshwater microbial communities from Trout Bog Lake, WI - 27JUN2007 epilimnion | ecosystem: Environmental > Aquatic > Freshwater > Lake > Epilimnion/Euphotic zone | place: Trout Bog... | reverse complement strand
CAACACTAAACTCAAGATATGCTATTCCACCTGTTTCCATGAATAAAACATGTATTGTCTTTTCGCCCAGCTTTGCGCGAGCATGATTATCGTTTTCCCATTCTATAGGTTGGACATGCTTAGGGTCGAATAGTTCGTAAAGGAATTCTTTTGCTCTCATCTTATATGCGGATGACCGAACACCGTCTCTGTTAATTGCTTGTTACCCGTATTTCTAGTATATGTGTCAGCATCGATCATTTTTAAATGAGGATCGTTGAACAATGTCTGTAACACTCTTACATCTTTTACGATAGGACAATTCATTGTTTTAAGAATATGTCTCATAGCATCACTACTTTCAATCCAGTTACCTGGTGTATGTAGCATACTTTGTATTTTAGCTAATGCCCTGTCTTTACTAGGACGAGTTCCATCGTGCCCAAGTCCTTGGATTTTATGTCCAGTCCAACGTTCACCTGCTCTGGGTTTTCGAAAAAACACACATGCATCGACATCCGGATCTCCGTCCCAGTCGATAACATCCCAATCACTAGGAATAACATCCTGTATACTGTTTACAAAGCTACCGTCTGGAGTACTTGAATAAGCATGTTTTACTAGACTAACTAGATCGTGCCCAAGTTCTTCCTTATCACTGTTTGATATAAGGAGTTCCCATGAATTTTTTGTTAGTTCAAACTCGTAAAGTCTCATCCAGTATTTATCTGTGCATGAGCTGGTCTACAAATTCCAAAAGTACTGCATGATGTTGCCCGTCATGCCAATGTTTACGCATCCAAGTATAGCTATCATACCAGAATTTTTCACTTTCTGGATGACATCCTATCAAACCTATGCGATTTTGTATAATAGCCATAGGATCACCATTTGCGTAGGTAGCAACTGTTTCAAACTTGCTTGTATCGCCCACTAACGCACATCCGTCATACCAGAACATGTTCATGGGCTTATTACGCCAGTTTATTGCTATGCTTTTAGCGTGTGGTCTACGGGTATCTGTATTTGGCTGTTTTAAGTACTGTACAGCGTCTACACCTTCTAATATGTTTAAGTAGTGTGAACCTGCCCAATAGGCGCCCATACAAATACCTAAATAGTGTCCGCCATTACGTACAAACTCTCGTACTTCATGCCCGTTATGCTTGAACAAGCTCTCATAGCTATCGCTGTCCCCAAACCCTCCAGGAACTGCTATTAGATCCACATGCCTAAAGAAGTTATCTTCTACTTGATTCTTACTAAAGATTTTAAAATTATAGCGACTACCCAATGCTTTCATTATACCATTGCCGCTTTGTACGCTACATTTTGGATCGGCTATGAATAGTGCTATAGTTTTTTTCATTTTACAATTTGTGATCTGTTATGATCCAAGTAACTAATAATATTAGCCAAAAGATCCTTAGTATATTGTCGATGATTCTTTCAGCGTGATCAATCCACGTCTTTTTCTTTTGTTCGCTCATTTTGTACTGCTGGTTGTTCAATTTTGTGTTCGGGCTCGACATATTTGTCCCAAACTATGTTACCATAGTTCCATCCGAAAACTGTGAAGAACCCGGCAACGACTGCGCCGAGTGTTAGCTCTAAAATACCCATAGTAGCCCTTTCATTATATGCTACTATTTAGCCTGCCCACAAAAATAGGATCCTAAGATCCTATTCGGTTAAATCCTAACCACCGTCCATTTTGTATCAAATGGCTTACCTTCGGCGCGGTGCTTTAGTATCTTACGGAACTCTTCTTTACGTAGAGCCATAATTGCATCTTCATCGTGTCGGAAGCAAGCCTTGTACAACTTACGAACTAATTTCGATTGTTTCATGGCAAGTCCTCCTTGACAAATATTTAGTCATAAAAATGGACCAGTAGGTCCACTGTGGATTACGGATTCCCACGACACCTTATCTTGTGCCCGTACTGTATTTATAATTCTATCAATGACCTTGTGTTACAGTTGTATTACAGCCTGAAGATGTTGTACATGTTTGTTGTAAACTATAATTTTGAGAAGTAGATCCCGTTTGTATAGCGTTCACTGTATTCGCACCGCCGTTGTTAGTCAAACTGATTATTGCACCCATTTGAGCAGTGCCACTTTGTGTTACGGTTGCGTTATTGTTATTGCCATACAAGTTGATAGCGGCAATATGGTTGTTGCCAGTTTGGCTAACTGACAATGCGTTGCCGTTACCGTTTAACAAACTGTATTCTTGATTGTTATTACCGTTTTGGTTTACCACTACAGAATTACTATTACCCGATACAGATATAATTGCGCTGTTAGCCGTGCCTAGTTGTGAAGTAGTTACGGAATTACTGTTGCCAGATACTGTTAACCCTAGCACATTATAGTTACTAGGAGTTACAGATTCAGCCGGCACTCCAATTGAATTATAAGTGAAGCCTTGCCCTGCGTTTATTGCATTGTTTGAACCGCCTAGAGAAATAGTTTCATAGTTGCCATGGCCACTTTGGTCAGCTTTTACCACGTTACTACTTCCGCTGTTTACTTGTGTAATATAAACGCCGTTAGTATTTGTACCAACATATGGACTGACTGGAGGATTAGTAGGTCCTACAACTACATAGCCATCAGTTGTAGAATTTGTCGTTGTACTAGTACCATTACTAGTTGTTGTGCTTCCATCGCTCCAATTAGTTGTTGTAACCGGAGTTGTAATTGTAGTAATAGTCGTAGGAGTATCTGTACCAGTAACTGTATACGTATGTCCGTTAAATGTATAAGTGCTTGTAGTAGTAATAGGAGATCCAACGCTTGAACTTGAACTTACGCTATCAGTTGTACTAGTACTTGTAATTGTAGGAGCAGGAGTTCCGCCACTAGCAGTTGCTCCCGCAGCCAATGGTGTTGTCGATCCTGTACTAGCAAATGTGTTAGTTTGTGCTACTGTTGGGTTGTTAGTTCCATTAATAGTAACACCATTTGAGTTGTTCATTCCCCAGTCTGTACTAAACAATGTTCCGTTATAATTAGCGTTACTGAAAAAGAAATAACTATGTCCGTCTGAGCCTGTACCTTCTGATAAGATATGTCCTATACCAAGATCTTGTGCTACGCTTCCATTACTGTTATACAACCACATGTGCCATGGATAAGTTGAATTACCCGAAGCGGTAAAAGCAATGTATTGTGTGCTCGATGGATATACTGGACTACCAGAATTCCAAGTTGGTCCTGGACTCTTACTATAGATTTGACAGTTAGTACCACCAGCATTAGTACAAGATCCTACGTTCCATTGAGTGTCGGCAATTTGATTTCCACTGAATTTTAAATCTGTAAATTGTGGACCGGCAGGTGTTACTACAGGAACTACAGGAGCGGGCGCACCTCCTACTGATTGTGTTGCTTGTGGGGCCGCAATAGCCGCCATACTAGCACTTGAGTTTGGAACACAAGTAAAAATACTTGTACCAGCGGCACAAGTTCCCATGTATGTTCCTACTTCAATACTAGGGTTGCTACTAGCGTTAGTTCCTGATAAATCAAAACTAATATGATATGTAACACCTGCGGTTACATTAATACCTTGATATATACCGTCATATGATCCTACGGCACCGTCATACCATTGACCTGGACTCCATGTTCCGGCCGCACTAGGATAGATACCTGTTTGATACCATACTCCCCAATCGCTAGGCGCTTGTATATACTGTGTGCCATAGTTTGTAGTGTTCACTGATAACCCACCACCGTATTGTAAGTTACCATTGATTAGTAAATTAGTAGAACTGTTGCCTGCTGTTACACTGGGACTAGTGAACGTCCAGAATCCTGGATCTTGTCTAAAAGCAAATCCGACATAATCTACTCCTGTAGTTGTAGGAGTAAACGAATAATTGTATACTTGTGTTCCATACGAATAATTTAGAACACTACCTAAATAGCCAGCAGGAAGGTCGCCGGCTTGAGCAAAACTACTCAAGCAAGCAAACAACGACAATAATCCAGTTATAATCTTTTTCATTCTTTAGGCCATTGGAACCAATAAGTTTTCTTTAGTGCTTGTTCTAAATCTTCTCTGTTCTGATGTGTATGTCGCATGGCAAGGTCAATAAATTCTACCCAACGGCTGGTAATTTGACTTTGTCCATCACTCCATTGTTGGTACATCATTTGTAAAAATCTTGTATCTATCATTTGTATGTCTGGTTAATAGTTATGCTACCTTGTGGCTTGGATGTTGTACCACCAAAATTATATGCATCTGTAACACGATCCTGTGTTACGGTCACTAGAACTTTACTATCATTAGCAACTGTTATGCCTGCATAATTTAATCCGTTAGTACTCAATCCAAACCATCCCCAACCTATTTGATTTAAGTTAGGGTTATCATTTTTGTAAACAGCAAAAATGTTAGGATCTTCTTCAGGGTTAACTTTTACAATAACACCTTTCTTTTGTAAGTCTAATAATTTCTGAGTAGCGGCGGCAATTGCGGCATCTGAGGCCGCTTGTTCTTTTTCTTTTTCTGACTGCTGTTGTTTTTCTTGTTGTGCTGTTGTGTTTGCTTCTGCTAATGTTGGTCCATTAGGATCTGCCTTTGCAGTATCTTCTTTTTTAGCATCGCCTGTTTTCTGTGCGGCAGTTCGAGCCGCTTGTTGTACTGCTAATCCTGCTAATGTTGTAGGAGGACGAATAATTAAATTATTACCAATTGCAGTTCCTGACAAGTTTACAATAACTGGAGTAGTCGGTGCATCACCGTATGTTTCTACTAAAGTTGCTTGATATGGCTTGTCCAAATGTACAATATGTCCGCCTGAATCTACATCAATTTTACCGCTACCACAAACAAGTCCTTTTAGGTTAACAACCTGCACGTTCTCTTCACATGTGGGCATTAACATAACAAGACTCTTACCTGTCTCATCCACAGCCATAACAAAATCAGTACCACGTACTGCTATGCTTGCTGTTGGAGTTTTAATATTAACTGAGTTAGGATTATTGTGCGCTATGTTACCGCTAACATAACGCACAGTTCCTTCTGCTGCCTTAAGGCTAAGTTTACCACCCTTTGTTGCAGGATCGTAAACAAAATCGTCTATGACTAATGCGCTACTTGCCGTTACTTTAACGGACGTATCGTCTTTGAATACTATCTTTACTTCGCCGTTCTTCGCCTCTACACGGTCATTCATTTCGACTGCCGTGCCTTTTACTACACTAATACTAGTACTGCCGCGTTTTATTACGGCAGTACCAGATACTTCAGTTATGGAACCAATGTCTGCTACCGCCGCTGTTGCGACTAACAACAATGATAGTGCTAGACATTTCACGCTAACTCCTAGTGGCTATGTTGAATAATGTTGAAGCTACCGCCAGAAGCAGTTGCTTGAATATTAGCTACGTTAGAATAAGTTCCTGATTGAGTTACATTAAATGTTGTTCCGCCTGCGCCATTCTGTGATAACACTAAACTACTTGCTGTTGCGCTTGTTTGCGAAACAGTAATAATGTTGCTGTCACTATTGGTTACGTTGATTAATTGTTGCTGGCCATCATTGGTTTGTGTGCTAGTGATAATGTTACCACCGCCTGTTACATAGATAGCACTAATAAGGTTAGCTCCAGAACCTGTATAAGTTAAACTGTTGCCAGCTGACTTACCTGTACTGTCTAATCTCCAATCTAAACTTGCATTAGAACATCCTGTTCCTACTGAACTATCGCCGCAAATAGCAGAGATTGTATTCAACGGACCATTTTGTTCAATATACACATTTGAATTATCGCCGCCTAACTTTAATGAGTTAACAACGTTGCCAACACCAGTTTGTTTAATAGTAACTATTTGACTGTTACCTGATAACACCGCGCTGTTGATATTTCCGCTAGCGTCACTACCTACACGGTTACTGTTACCATCTTGATCGACGTAAACTGTAGGAGTTAATCCGCTTTGTTGTAAATAGACAATGTTTGTCGTTGCGTTATGTAAAGCTGTAGTAACGCCCGCTGAAAAACTTGAACTATTTTGTGTTGTAATGGCTGGTGCTGTCCCTGGAGTAATTGTTTGTGCAAACAATGCTCCAGACACTAATAATCCAGCCAAGGTGGCAGCAATTTTGCTAGGTTTACTGCCGAAACCCGTCATACTTTTCTTCATGATAGAAGTCTCCTGGGACTTTAGTCCTCTTTTTGTTTTACTTCTGCTACTGGTTCCACTTGTTTAAACTTCCACAAGCCTTGACGCTCACCCTTCTTTACTAACTCCACAATACCTTGTTCAATAGCACTACGCAATGCGTAGTTGCCAGGTTCGTTAAAACTTTGGCTACTATCAAATTCGAAAGTCTGTGTATTTTGATTGAAAAATTTCATTGCTGTAGCACCATCCATTGTGCTCAACAGATTCTTTTCAATGGTCACACTAGTCAACACTTCTCCAGTTTGTACGCTTACTAAACGTAAACTGATTACAACTTGGTCTTGTGTATATTGTGTATAAGGGCCAATACCAAATATTGCTACACCAGTGCCGCCTGTTAGAACGTTACTGTTATAATCAATGATACCTCCCTCTAAGATAACACCAGCCAATGTTAGTGGTGGTAGCATCTTAGCGTCTTTGCCTTCATAAATCTCACGAGTTTGTTTAATCATTTGACGTTCTTTTAACAAATCGTCTAGATTAGTACGCTCTACAACTGTAAACCATTGAGAGTGTCCTGCTTCGGATAAACTCTTAATCAAGTACGCCTCGGCACCTTGTGTTACTGCTGTGCTAAACAAACTTAATGTTTGACTAGGTTTACGTTGTCCTGTCATGTCTTTAAAACTATAAACTGCTACACTAACTTTAGGACCTGCTGGTGCCGGTAGTGTGTCAATTGCTTTAATTACAGTTTGTGATTCTTTTGGTTGATCTTTAATTCCAATATCCCCATACGGGCGAACTGTGCTACAACCTGCCATTGCCACTATTGCTAGAGCCAATGCCGATAATTTTAATACTTTCATTTAGCTCTCCTTAGAACGCAAAACTGTTCAATGGAACAGTTAATGTTGTGTTTTGTCCTGGACCGTTAACTGTTAAACTAACTTGTGTTGCTGGGTTTGAACCTGCTACAGCAACTTGTCCATTTGCACCTAATTTAGTCCACGTTACAGTAGTTCCTGTGTTTGGATCTACTGTTAGTGTTCCTGTGTTACCTGAGGTAGTACTAAACAAATCGTTTGTTAATTGTGTTGCTAATTGGCTGTATACTTGTCCTTGGAATAAAGACAAGAATTTAGCTAATGGTGTATTAGCCGCGTCTGCTTTTGATTGTGCTACTGCGGCCGCTTCTTTAGCATCACGTGCCGCGACTGCACTTTGACGCATTTGCTCTAAAGTCAATACTTGTGTACTCCAACCATTCCCACTGAATGTTGGATCTTTAAAATTTTGTACAAGTTCTGCATTAGCTACTAGTGGCACGAATGCCACAGCTATACATAACTTTGATAGTGTGTTTTTCATCGATTGGCTCCTCGAGTAACTTACATTTGTATTTACAGGGAGCTAGACAGTTATTAAACTACTAGTTAACCTTAATCTAGATTAAGGAACGAGCAGATAGGCGACCATAGCAAGGTATGTTAGCTGATGAGCTAATTGGTCTTGACCGAATTGATTCCAATATAATGGTTTAGTGTGGTCTTTACAACCGTAGTGTACTTTGATATAGTCTACGTGGTAGTGTATAATACCTTCTACAATTACTACTGCTAACATAGTAAGTGGTGCTAGCGCATGTATAAACAACGAAAAGAATATTAGTACAATTAAAGACGTGTACATATGATCCACCGTATGGCTAATACCAATAGGATCACGATAGATGCCCTTATGCACCGTTTGTTTATATGTCTGGATTACAAAATCTGCGTACCAATGCTTAATTTCGAACAAGACTAAAAGTAGTATTATTTCCATGCTTGTATTTATAATACTACATGTTAAACAAAATTACAAGTGGATTGGTGATTTTACTTTTTGAACTCAAATGCGTATTTTTGAGTGCCACCAGTAGTTGAGTATGCTTTACCTGCATTTAAACGTACTGTGCCAGAAAACTGTGGTGGCCAAATGGGTCTAAATCCAGTAACTGCTACATTATTTTTGTCCACACGAGTATCTGTGTGAATTTGTATCAATGGGCTACTGTTTAAAAACACTAAACAGGCTTCTGAAAAGTTAGGACAATGATTGTTAACTGTGTCTGCAACAATGCTAGCAAGTCCAGCAAGAGCATGATAACCGACATTATAGTTGCCTGCATTAGTTGTCTTTGAAACTATGTGGCTCATTAATTTTTTAAAGTTATTCCACTTGGGTTCATTAGGAACTTGTTTTAATCCAGTCTTAACTGCTACATTGTATAGTTCCCAATCTTGCTGTGTGCATAACTGGTAATCAATTCCTAATACAAATGGAGCATTGACCAATGATTCATTTTGGATTGTTTCTAGTACACTAACTGTTTCCGGGTATTGATCCACGATAGCACTTTGTCCCGAAGCTCTTAATGATTCAACACCTGCCCATATATTACTAACAGATGCTTTTGCACCTGCCGCACCTTTGGCACTAATACCAATTGCGGCCCCACGCTTTGGACGAATAATACTGTCAATCAAACCGTTGTTCTTTCCTTTAGGAAATGAAATTGAACAACTATTCCACGGTTGAGTTTTTAATAAAAACTTTCTAGCATCTTCTGCTTGTCCACCGATCATGCCTTGCCACAAGGCCATTACACTTATAGTTTCACCTAAATCGTCTCTAATGGCTGTTTCGCGTTTAGCTTCATTCTGGAATACAGGCATTTGATTATTAGCGACCATATTCAAACCTTCGACTAAACTTGGATCTAGTTTTGCACTAGCAGTCTGTAGTATCTGTGCGTTTGAATCATACCAATCTCCAGGACTGAATATGTCAGTAGGTTTCAAACCTGAGTTGGCTTTTTGACTAGTCTTAGTAGCAAGTTTGTATCCTGGGATTCCATCATTAGGCCATTTGCCTGCCATGTCTGGATAAATCATAGGAAAGAATCTTCCAAAATGACGTGGTGTTGGAGGATTAGTAGTGTCGTCTTGTAGTGTTATAACAGCAAACGCCAACGTGCTTTTGTTTGCTTTATTAGTCCATACTAGATTAGGATAAGCCTTTGTAACATGATCTACGTTTGCCGCAAATTCTTCAGGAGTAGCGAACTGGCTGTTTGCCGCATTACTAGGAAAGTATTCTGCTTGAACAAACTTTAAAACGTCATTAGGATTAGTAGTAGAGGCAAACGGATCTCCGGCATTACGGAAAAGGGCTCCTCTACTTGATTCTTGAATAATATCGATTACACGCATAGTACAATATTTATGCGATATCTGGGAACAGGCATTCCTGTATGAAAACCTGCACATCCTCCTCATTTAACCCTAGACTAGCCATAACTTTAGGTGTATGCGGATTTTGCTTTTGATTGTCACAGTAATAGTTCTGAAATACTGTTGTATCTACTACTGTGTTGTTAGTTTCGCCGACAGTTTCTAAGTAATGATTAATAAGAATATTGGCTAAACTACTAATTTGCGCTAGTTCGCTTTCATCGCTAACATTGCCCGCGGCAATCATATGCTGGCTGAATATGCGTTTGGCCCACTCAGGCAATTCACGCTTTTTAATCCATTCATAGCGACTAGCTTCTTCGCCGAAATAATCAAGCATGTGGTGGAACTTATCTTCTGTTGGGCTGTAATCGACGAAACATCCGGTAATCTTATTTTTACCAGCGATAACGTCGAATCCGAATATAGGTGCAGGGTTATGTAAATGTGGGAAAATGCAACAATGCATCATCCAGAGTCCTTTTGTATCTCTCGCATCAACCACATCAATATGAGCGCGGCGATAAAGATCAGAACTCCATACACGATTAACCCACCCAGGTTGGTTAAATCGATCCATTCCTGGTTCGAAGATTTCAGTGCCAGTCCTGCCAAACTCATTCTCCAATAGTTGTTGAATATTTATTAGGGTTTCCCAGACTTTGCTCATTAGTTTCCTTAGGTGGTTTTTTAAATAGTTCTTCTAAACGTTTAGTACGCTCTTCGTATTGTTCAATACTTAAACTACAACTTTTGTCGCACATAGGTTTACGGGTTGTGCGCCCGCAAACACAGTTACTCATTGGTAAATGACGTTTAACATTTTAATTGCATATTCAAATGCTCTACGTGCTTCAGGTGCCATATCATCTGTAAGTTTAGAACGTAGTGTGTTCTTTAGCGTAGTTGCATCTTCGAATTGCAATGCATAATGTGTAGGTGCAGGGATTACTTTTTTAATCATCTGCCCACCGTACAAGTCTCCCATGTGCCACACATATAAGTGTGCAAGTGCTTGCTCAGGTGTTAGCGTTTCAATGTAATCGATATATTCATTTACGACAGGGTTATTACAATCGTCGCTAGGAATCCAATTACCATTACGCATTTCCATATAATCTTGAAACAAGGCCTTGGCACGTTTAATGCCTTGTAAGTCGTCTAGTAGATTGCCTTGTTCGCATTTAGATTCAATAGCATCATAAAACATGTGTCGCCAGTAGGTCCACTCTTCCCATACCTTAATAGGCAATGAGTGAGCAAACACCGCTTTCATAAAAGGTGTTTGTTCTGCAAGGTCGTGTAAATCTGCTGTGAGTTCTTTTAGACTCATTCTTCTTCCAATTTGATTTGTAATGGATAGTTGTTAGTGCGAGCTTGATTAGTTGCTTCAACTGCTTTGGCTTCTGCAATTTCAAAACTATATACGCCTGCAACTCCACTACCTTGTTCATGCACTTGCAACATAATGTCTTGTGCTGAATTGTGTGTATGCTTAAAGATGTCAACTAATACGCCGATGACAAATTCCATAGGTGTGGTGTCATCATTCAATAAAATTACTTTCCAACGCTTTGGTTCTGAAATTGTAATTTTAATCTTTTCTTCGATTGCTATATCTGTTGTAGTCATTTTTTCTCTTTCAGTGAAGGAGGAGTTGCCTCCCCCAGTTGATTATTTAATTTCGATTTTACGTGGTTGTAATGCATCTGGTACAATACGTTCAATGCTAATGACTAGCATACCGTCTTTTACTTCTGCGCCTTTTACTTCCATGTATTCTGCAAGTGTCCAGTTTTGTTCGAAATCACGACTAGCAAGACCACGATGTAAGTACTCTTTGCCAGTAGGTTCAGTTTGTAGTTGTACACCTCGAACAATTAATTGATCCTGGTCTACTTCTACAGTGATTTCTTCTTTACTGAAACCTGCCACTGCCACTTCAATAGCATACTCACTGTCACTAAACTTCACAATGTTATGTGGAGGATAGTTTCCATTTGTTTGCTGTAGACGTTGATTAAAAATTTGATCAAAGCCTACTAGTGCTCTGCTGATTTGAGCTAGATCAGCTGGGTTTATTGCTCTTAATTGCATTGTTGCCATTTTGTTTATCTCCTTATATTAAGCAAGAATGTGTAGGGCCCTACTATAGGCACCCTACATTTATATTATATTACTTCTTTTCGTCTGCGTCAACTTCTTTGAAGCTGGCGTCTACGGTTTGGCCTTCGTCACTAGATGCTGTTTGTGCCGATGCTTTGGCAGTTTCAGCTTCTTGCTTCTTAGCCATTACAGGTCCCATAGCTTCGTACAATTTTGGAATTGACTCTTGAATCTTCTGTGGATCGTCGCCTTTGATAGCTTCGTCTACAGCTGATAGTGCTGTGGTAACTGCTGTTTGTTCATCTTCGGTAAGTTTGTCTTTAAACTCTTCGAAGTCTTTCTTCAAACTATGTGCCTGTGCGTCTGCCTGATTACGTGCCTCAATTAACTCTTTCTGTTTCTTGTCAGATTCAGCATTTTCTTCTGCTTCACGAACCATACGTTGGATTTCGGCTTCTGTCAAGCCTGAATCAGACTTAATAGTAATCTTGTTTTCTTTGCCAGTATTTTTATCTTTAGCACTTACATTCAAGATACCGTTTGCATCGATGTCTAGTGTAACTTCAATTTGAGGTGTGCCACGCATTGCTGGAGCGATACCTTCAAGATTGAATTCACCTAGTAGTTTGTTATACTTAAACAACTCACGCTCACCTTGTGCTACTTTAATAGTAACTGCTGGTTGATTGTCTTCTGCTGTTGAGAATGTTTGTGAGTGCTTAGTTGGGATTGTTGTATTCTTAGCAATCAACTTGGTCATAACACCGCCCATTGTTTCGATACCCAATGTTAATGGAGTAACGTCTAACAATAGAACGTCTGTCTTGTCGCCTGCTAACACAGCGCCTTGTACTGCGGCACCTGCGGCCACTGCTTCGTCTGGGTTAACGTCTTTACGTGGAGCCTTGCCGAACAGTTTCTCAACTGCTTCTTGTACTTTAGGCATACGTGTTTGGCCACCAACAAGGATAACCTCGTCGATATCGCTAGCCGATACTTTAGCATCTTGCATAGCAATTTTACATGGCTCAATTGAACGTGCAATTAGTTTCTCAACCATTTGCTCAAACTTGGCACGGTTGATAGTTACGTTCATGTGCTTAGGACCACTTGCATCTGCTGTGATGTATGGCAAGTTAACGCTTGTTGATTGGCTTGATGACAATTCAATCTTAGCCTTTTCTGCGGCTTCTTTCAAACGTTGTAGTGCAAGTACGTCTTGCTTCAAATCAACGCCGTTGTCTTTCTTAAACTCATCTACCAAGTGATCCATGATAGCTTGGTCAAAGTCTTCACCGCCTAAGAATGTGTCGCCGTTTGTTGACAATACTTCGATTTGCTTGTCGCCATCAATGTTGGCAATTTCGATAATTGAAATATCAAATGTACCACCACCTAAGTCGTATACAGCAATCTTACGATCTTTCTTAGACTCTTTATCAACACCATATGCTAGTGCGGCCGCTGTTGGCTCGTTAATGATACGTAGTACTTCTAAGCCAGCAATACGTCCTGCATCCTTAGTTGCTTGACGTTGACTATCGTTGAAGTAAGCAGGTACTGTAATAACAGCCTGTGTTACTGTTTCACCTAAGTAGTCTTCAGCAGTCTTTTTCATTTTGCGTAAAACTTCAGCACTAACTTGTTGTGGTGCTAGTTTCTCGCCATTTGCTTCGATCCATGCATCTCCGTTGTCTGCCTTGATAATGTTATAAGGCATTAAGTCGATGTCCTTCTGGACTTCTTTCTCATCAAACTTACGTCCAATAAGACGCTTGCTTGCGTAAATTGTATTCTTTGGGTTTGTGACTGCTTGTCGTTTTGCTGTTGCACCTACAAGGACTTCGTCTTTTGTATATGCAATAATTGATGGTGTTGTACGTGCGCCTTCGCTATTTTCAATAACTTTTGCAACTCCGTTTTCTAGGATTGCTACGCAACTGTTTGTTGTACCTAAATCGATACCGATGATTTTGCTCATAATTTTCTCCTTTGTTTAAGCAAGTAAATTCTGTAGGCCCTTACGGCGCTCTACAAAATTATTTATGCCTCGTCGGTCAAATCAGTAAAAATATTTGACCATTTCTTTAGCTTTTCAATCTTTGCTATTTTAGCGATTTCTAAGCTAGATTTACTAACTGCATCCATTTCTAATAAAATATCTACCATAGCTAGTAAATCGCCTAACTCTTCTTCCAAGTGTGCCCTATTAGTTTTGGGTTTACCTGGCTTAAAATTATCTAGTCCAAATCTATGGCATTTACTAATTGCTTGAATTACTTCTGCACATTCTTCTGAAAGAATGTTCATTACTTCTCTTTCTCTATCGTTCATATTACCTCTGGTTTGCAAATGGTGCAATATACTTTCCTGCACTTGTTGTACTGGTTCTCAATGTGTTATAAACATTTTGAATTCCGACTGCTTGATTCCATGCATCTTCCAACGCATGGTGAGCAGTTACTGGTGGGCGAATTGGATCAATGCCTAAATCAAAGGCTGTGCGTACATCGCGTACTTCCCAGAACTTCCAAGGAATTGCTTTATTGATTTTACGGAAAACATGCTCGCAAATGATAATGTCGAAACAACTACCATTACTCCACACACGTTTTGCACCCCAACAGAATTTATACAGTTGAGCAAAAGCGTCAACAATGTCAATTCTACCTTCGGGATCAAAAGCGGCTTCTTGCGCTTGTTTACTTTGATTTGCCCACCAAGCGATTGTATCATCACTTGTGGTTAACCCAATCCTGTCACAACTATCTACATCTACTTTAACGTAGAAGCTGTCCATTTTGGGTTCTTTTAATTCGGCTCCGAACGGATCGAATTTTACTGCACCAATTGTTAAAATAGTAGCATCTGGAGTAGTATTAAGTGTCTCCAAATCGATCATAATATCTGTATTAGCCATTAAGTTCTTTCTTTATTGTGAACTTAAATTATAACACAGATTATTTTAAATGTCAATACAATTTTGGTGGTAGTTGATCGCTTTTGAGATTCTTGCGCCAACGTGCTTTGGCGGCACCTTTTTTACGCTTGCGTTCTGTAGTTGGTTTTTCGTAAAACTCTTTTTCACGTAGTGTGTCCAAAAGTTTACTATCATCAATTTTACGTTTGAATCGGCGTAAGGCTTGATTAATGTTTTCACCGTCTCGAACGGTTACTCCTGTGCCTTTATTCTTCGGTGGTGTCATCGTCATCCTCGTCCTCTAATGGTTTCATCCTTTCTACTATTGCATCAAGGTCATAAATTCTACTCTTACTGATTAGATTATACGGAGTAGTATCATCGGCAGTAATGTAGTAAACATTATTTGGTTGAGCAATTAAGTAAGTGATAAATTTTTGAGTAGTAGGATCGCAATTATCTACATCGATAATAATGCAATCCACTTGACATGCAACACTTAGCATCCAACCAATGTCATGGTCATCGTTGTCATAGATAAAAATATTTAAATCATCGATGCTTTGACTAAGGATGGTTTGAAATTGTTGTTTAATATAATTATTTGGCTTGACTAACAAGTAGCTCAAGTTCATATTAAACAATTTATCAGGCGGGGTTATTACTGTTATTTTTCCTAAGCTCATGTATACGCTCTTCAAAGTATGCTATTTTGTCCGAAGGATAATCGCTAAATCTAGGACCATTTAATTTGGTCGACTGGACGAACGCATATAATTCGGGTTCTGTATTTTCATCTACGAAAAAATCTTCAAATTTATGATCACTGTATTCTTTATATAGTTGATCGATTGGTTTAATTCCTATAATTCTTGACCAAATACTTTCTTTGCTTTGTTCCTGATTTTGGACGTAGCCTACTTCAGGTTGATTACTTGTACTCGGCCCGCTGGATCCTTCGTCATGTAACTCTTTTTTTTTGAAGGATCTTCAGGCAAGTCTACTTCTAAATCAGTAGCTGTAATTTCCTCGCCTTCAGTGTTAATATATGTTTCGCCTTTGGCAACACGTTCTTCAACGGTAGATGTTTGTTGAGCTAATACTTCCTTCTCAGCTTCTTCAATCATCTTGTTCCATTTTTCCAATTCGCTGATCTCTGCTAATTCTTCTTCAGTAGGTTTATCACCAACGAATGAATCTAGTTCGGCAATAGTAGGAACATATTCTTCGATAGGTTCAAGTTCAGGTTCAGTAACAACAATCGGAGCAGGCTCAGCGACTGGCACTTCTGTATGCTCTACAGTTTTGTGTAGTAAAGGAATTTCTTCTTCAGACTCTTTTTGTTCCTTGGCCCAACCGAATGTCATTTGGCTAGCAAGTAACATAATAACTGCTAATGGGTCAAATACAATAACAATAAGAATGATGATCCATGTTACTGCACGTTCCAACATACTAGCATCGGGTGTGGTGCCATAGATAAAAGCGGCTATGTATTTGATTGGCCCAACTTCAGCATCTACTTTACGTACTTCTGCACGAATTGGAGCGGCTTCGTCATTAAGACTTGCAACAAGTCTCTGTTGAGTTTCAATATCTTTGGCAAGAGTTGAACGATCACGTTGTTGCGACTTGCGTACAATGTTGGCTTTGTCTGCACCGCCTTCTGTAGTTGAACGAGCTAGGATCTGGTCAACAGCATCGTCCATCTGTTTAAGTTGTTTGCGGTCAGCTTCGATATTGTCTTTTGCAGTTTTGATTTTTTCATCATAAATTGCAATTTTACTTTGTACATCGCCTGACACTAAGTTCTGGTCATTGTGTGCCTTTGATAAGAAACCAAAGATACCCATTGATGTTATTAACATAAGAACCACAACTGCTACAGTCATATAGACTTTCATAAAGCGTGGCGCACGTTCCCAATTGGCTTTTAACCAAGAGGCACAAACTAGTTTACCAATTTCCAAAGCAGAACCCATAACGATAATGGGAATTACTGCCGCTGAAAATATAGCGGTCAAACCTACTACAGAGTAGTAAATTGCGACCGCCGATATTGTTAAACCTGTTAGTAGTAGTAGATAAGCTAATATCATCCTAATCCGATCATTATTATAGCGGAGTACCTGCGATTGTAGTTCCGCTGATTTGAGTGACAGCTACTGTACCAAAAATATTTGATGCTGTAGCATTTGGGGCAGTGATAGAAATCTTTTGTTGACTATCACCTTGTTGACTTGGACTCCAAACACGGTATCCACGACTTGTTGCGGCCATAATAGCGTTAGTAACGATATCTTGAATTGCTAGGGCAGTAGTAGTAATAGCTGTTCCGCCAATACCTACATAAGCTGTTCCAACAATACCATCTGAGTTAGTATATGTACCACTAGATGATTGACCAATTGATTTTAAGTAAGCATTCCACTCGCCTGTTACAAACCCGTCTCTGTAAAATTCTACAGTAAATGCAATTCCTGTAGGTTGGGTTGTAGCATCTGTACCGCTAGTGTTACCGCTAACAACTACGTCTAGTAAACGGCAATCAGTTACGTTATCCAATCCGTCTAGGATTTTAGACCAGCGTAAGTTACCTTGTGCTAGATATGTAGCCTGTGTGGCTGTCATGCTAGTAGCGTTAGTATATGCTGAACTTGTCCAGTCATATGGATTTACGCTACCGTTTTGTGTAGTTGTACCCGATGCGCTTGGGTAGTACGTTGTATTTGTCATTGTCAGAACAATACGATACAGACCTGCTGTAATTTGTTCTGGTGATTGGTTGTATCCTGATCCGGCCATTTTGCCTACTCCTGTTTATAGTATATTTAGCCAGCGTTTTACTTAAACACAATTAAAGCAAGCATGGCGGCCTGGACGAAAAACCCAAATCCAATGGTTACAATGTTAAGTAAGTCCTTTTGGATAGTGGCTTTTAGGAAAAAACAGAACAATCCTGCCCAGCTAAACAGCACTAGATCCACAGGGGGCATCTTTTCAGTTAGCCCTGTTAATACTGCTAGTAGTGTAGGGACTGTAGCCAAGTGTAGCAGAATAACTGCTACCCAACCCATTGTTTCAGCACTTACATGAGGTGCGTGTTCTTTGATGTTTTTAACCCAAAGATCCAAGTCAAAAATATCATGTAAGTTTAATTTGATTTTTTCTACGACTGCGTTCATAATTGTCCTTAATTATAGAAGATGTGATGTCCGATTTTAGCCACTGGTTTCTTATTCCATCCTGGCTGTATATAATCCCCATGAAAATACAGGGCGTTTTTTAAGTCTGGAAGTCTAAACCCTTCCAATAATACTTTCTTTGCTACTTCCATGCTTTCTGTGTATATTGGGCCGTTCATTGGTTTTAAACTTGCTCCTGGGTTCTCACAATACCAACTAAATTGGCAGAGTACCTTTTCATACACTACATTCTTCTGATATACAACTTTACAGATGTCGCCGGGAAATTGGCTACTTTCTGCACGATTGATTGTAACTTGTGCAACTGCTACTTTGCCTTCAAATGGCTCAGTGCCTGCTTCGTGATAAATGTTACGAGCTAGACAATCTAATTGTGCTTGTCTCATTTGTGCTGTAACTGGACTCGCGTCTTCGCGAGCTTGTTTCAAATGTTGAAACTTCAACACAACCACGTGTTGAACTGATAATGCTATTGCTAATATAACTAGCAAATTAATACCTGTTTTGATGATGCGTATCATTTTTTTCTCCTTTACGCTGGATGAGGTGTCGCTACCACCGTCATTGGTTAGTGTCTGGCTGTATTCATTTCTCCTTAACAAAAAGCCGTTTGCCCCAAAACCTTTCGGGGACAATATATAGTTATCCTTTGAAAACAGAGGAAAAGTACTATGTTTATACTTATACACAGTTTAACGTCTCATTCGAGAAATGTCAACTGCTTGTTCATCGCTAAAAACGGGCACAGCGTTGCTTTTATGCATGGTTGCGATGCCTTTTACCTTATCACCCGTGTAAACTTTAGATGGAGACAAAGTTGCTACACCTAATCCACTGTTCAAACTCTTAATGTGAGCAGTAGTATTACGACCTTCTGGGATTTTTAAACTGTAAGAACTGCTCAGAGTTTCTGAACTTAATGCTCGCTTACGTTTCTTTTCATCAAGCTCAATTCCTTGACGCTTGAGTAATTCCTTCCAACTTTCTTCCTGCTCACGTGCCTTACGGGCATGTTCTGCACTAGCGAATTTCTGTTTGCCTTTCTTTTTGCCAGTAGTTGATAGCCACGGACCTTCTAAATGCATTGACATATCAGTTCCACTCCATTAGTTGCTTGCCTGATTGTGTTTCTGTTAATTTTGAAACAAGTCCACCAATTCGATTGTGTAAAGGGTCAGTTGATTTCATCTTGGTTGCATCAAACGGAAGTTGCATTTTAGAAAGCCAATGTTTAGTCATGCGAAGCAAATCAATATCATTCTGACATTGTTGCATTGATAAAAATACGCATCGATCAACTGTATTATGAAACTCGTTACTATCATCACCGTATCTTAACTTAGCATCTTGCATTAGATTACCCAATTCATCTGCCATAGTTTTAGGATCAAATTTAAGTATGTTCCAAAAATGTTGCTGATCTGGTGTCAATTTGAACTCCAATAGTTTAACAATAGCTAGTATTATACTAGATTATGCCAACTGTGTCAAATGGGTTTATACTCGAAAACTTTCTCCGCATCCACATTCGCCTTTGGAATTTGGATTGGTAAACTCGAATCCTTCATTGAGTCCATTGCGGACCCAATCCATTGTTAAGCCTGCTAGGTAAGGCTCGTCTTTCAAACTGACTAGTACGCAGAAATCGTTTTGGGCATAATTGATTATGCCTTCTTCTCCGTCATACTTGTCCACATATTCCAAAACATAGGCCAGGCCCGAGCAACCGGTAGTTTTTACGCCTATACGAATACCAACGCCCTTACCACGCTTGGCTAGATTTTGCTTGATCTTAGTTTTGGCTTTGTCTGTTACGGTAATCATTGATTGCCGCTTTGATAGCGTCCTCGGCTAGGATTGAACAATGTATCTTTACAGGCGGAAGTGCGAGCTCTTCTGCGATCTGGGAGTTTTTAAGATTAACAGCATCATCAATGTGCATACCCTTAACCCACTCAGTAACCAGTGAGCTCGACGCGATTGCTGAACCACATCCGTATGTCTTGAAACGAGCATCTCTAATAATACCATCTTCATCTACCTTTATTTGTAGTTTCATGACATCACCGCAAGCAGGTGCACCGACCATACCAGTACCCACTGTAGGATCATTCTTATCAAAAGATCCTACGTTGCGTGGATTTTCATAGTGGTCAATAACTTTGTCGCTGTAGGCCATTAGTTTGGTACCAATACAATTTTTTGAGTATTGGTCTGGGGGTCAATCATTTGTTGCCAATGGTATCCTGGAGGAGGTGCTT